>Ga0181394_1000514_pt1 | contig 16983 bp, 23 predicted proteins | sample 17SPOviralmetaG_FD_130123 | JGI IMG/M metagenome (GOLD analysis project Ga0181394, IMG submission 130123) | Marine viral communities from the oligotrophic San Pedro Time Series (SPOT) site, San Pedro Channel, CA, USA - 17 SPOT_SRF_2010-11-23 | ecosystem: Environmental > Aquatic > Marine > Strait...
AAAATAGGAAAGCTACTTTGTGAAGAAGACATAATCACAAAAAGACAGCTTAATCAAGCACTACAGGCTCAAGTCAAAGGAGATAAAAGATCTTTAGGTGAGATACTAGTTGATAAAGGTTTTTGCTCGCTAGAAGACATTACAGAAGTGTTACTAAAGACTGATTCTCCTCATGAACAAAAGCAAGAAGAGATTTCAGAAAAAATAGAACCAAAAGAAGAGCCAACTGAATTAAGTGAAGATACAAAATTTTCAATGTCAGTCGGCACAATGATTGGTATTGGTACAGCAATAGCTTCTGTTGTTGGTGTTTATTATATGTTGATAGGTGAGATTGAAGAAGCAAAAGAGTTGCCAAGCTTGGACATGCTCTATAAAGCTGAATACCCTTCAAGACCAGAAGGCTATAACTGGCCTAGATCTTATGAACAGTACAAAGACCAAGTAGGAACTCTTCAAGATGATATGGACGACATGTATGAAACTGTTGAAGAGTTAGAGGAATTAATCAAAGATTTACAGAAAGAGACACGCGACCTTGAGAAGAGGAAACGTGACAAGTAGGAGTTTGTTATGAAAAAGTTGCTTTTATCATTATTTCTGTTTACTTCATTAGGTGCACAAGTAACAGACAAAAATTTTAAAGACAAGACTGGCGATGGAGTTGCTGTAGTTGTTTTCACATCGAAGTGGGCAGAAAGCGACGGAATGGATTATGTTAAAGGTGTGAAAGGACATGAAGATGCAAAGATAATTAAAGCATCTTCAGAAGACACCAAAAAAGTTTGTAAGAAATTAAGATTAAGAAACTTTCCCTCTATAGCTTTATTTGTCAATGGTGATAAAATAGACACATGGAAGGGTGATATGGACGGAATAATAGAAGTTAAACCTGGTGATATTAAAGAGGCAATAGAAGATGCCATAGGTGGAGATGTATTTTGAAAATTATAAAATTAAAAGATTTATTAAACGAAGCAACAGAAGTCCCAAAACCTGGTGATAGAATTTCACTTGTTGTGAGCGGTAAATATTTACAACATTTTTTAGCAGTGAAGGGTGATTATGTTGTAGTTGATAACAAATACCACAAAAAAGCGCCTGGCGTTATTTTACAGCTAAAAGGAAAAGAATTAGATCACTATAAAAGATCGTTTAAAGTTAAAATAAATAATTTGAAGCCGAGTGGTAAAGCACAAGGTAAAACAGTTTGGCATCTTAAATCTACTAAAAAAGCTATTGATGGAAAAGATTTAGAATTTAAGTCTTATGGAAGAGGGATGCTTTTTGGTTATGTAAAATGATAAAATTAAAAGAATTATTATCAGAAAATACTTACGCTAAATTCACTAGGAATGAATTGGCTTTGTATATTGGTGATTTAAGTAATATGTTAAAGTCTGTTAGAAATCCAAAAAGTATACAGCTTATTAAACAAGACTTAAAAGATGTAAAAGCTGCATTAGCAAAAAAGAAAAATGAGTCTATTAGTGAGGCAAAACATAATAAAAAAATATTTGACAAAGTTGCTAATGCTTTAAAAGATATAAAATTTAAGGCTACAATACATTTAAATGATGATGATAAAATAACAATTGGTCTGGGTAGGGATTATTTTAAAAAGAAAAATCCACATGGAACTGGCGCTCTAGATGATGAGATAGAAAGCAGACTTAAGAAAATAGGGTTGCAAAATGCTGGAATTGATATAATGGCATCAAGTTCAGACTTTAATGATAAAAAATACACTAAAGCACAAAAAGATATACGAGGCGGTGTGTAAGGAGAGAAGTTATGGGATTATTAAGTACATTAGCAAAAGGTGCAGGAAGTTTATTAGGTGGAGATGCGCTTAAAGACGTAGGCAATATAATAGATGACCTACATACATCAGGCGAAGAAAAAGCTGCTGCTAAGGAAAGAATTACACAAATAATAGCACAAGCAGAGCAAGCTGCACAAGCACAAGTTTCTGCTAGATGGGAAGCTGATTTAAAACATGGTAGTTGGTTAAGTAAAAATATAAGACCTTTGACATTAATCTTCCTTACCGCGATATTTACTATATTAAGCATCTTTGATGGAAACGTTGGAGAATTTACAATAGGCGCTGCATATGTGCCTGTTTATCAAACGCTATTAATGACTGTTTATGCTGCATATTTTGCTGGTCGTTCAATTGAAAAAGTTAAGAAGGTGACTAAATGACATATAATTGGAAGAAGTATAGACAATGGCGACAGCTACATGAAGAAAAAGAAAGTTGTCCGGCTGCAACACAAGACGTAGAACTAAATACAAAAAATAGAGATTCTGCAATTGCTGCTGATCACATTAAGTATGGCCCTTTAAATGTTGAAGAACCAGGAGATTATTGGGAAAAAATAGCAAAGAAATGGGATACTACCGTAGAAGCTGCTATGAAGTCACGGTGTTTAAATTGCGTTGCTTTTGATATATCACCTAAGATGATGGAATGTATGCCAGGATCTACTTCTGATAACCAAGGCGTATTGGGCTATTGTTGGATGCACCATTTTAAGTGTCACTCAGCAAGAAGTTGTAACACATGGGCGAAAGGTGGGCCAATAGTAAAAGATGAAGTTTCTACTGATTGGGCGCAAAGAGCAAAAAGCGGAGATAAATAAAATGAATGAATCTGTTTATAAATTGAGACCCGGCAGCACTGCTAGTGATCTAGATGAATTAGATGCAGATCTTTCTAGAATGAAAATATCAGGAAAGCCAAATTTTAGTAAACTTACTTATACAATAGACAAAACAAAACTCTCATTTCAGAAAGCTAGATATTTGGATATGTTAATGAAACAAAAGAAAACTAGAAAAATTGAGGCTGCAACTCCTGAAAATCAGCCTAATTATTTTAAAGGCTTATCTAAGAAAGATAAAGAAGAAAGAGAGAGAGTAATAAAGCGGAGATCAAAAATGGACAGTGACGATCCAAAAGCTTACAAAGGCTTTTCGTCTGATAAGGGCGTGAAAACAAAGCCTTCTAAATGGACAGCAAAATTTAAGAAAATGTACGGTGAGATGAATGAAGATCAGAAAACTGTATTTCATGAAAAATTATCTGCTAAGATTCGCAAGTCTTTAAGAAACAAAGCTAAAAAATCAAATGCACCTACAGGTGCTCTGACAACTGTTTATAACAAAGGATTAGCAGCTTGGAGAACTGGACATAGACCGGGTGCTAGTCAACATGCATGGGCAATGGGAAGGGTGAATTCTTTCTTAGCAGGTGGACCTGCAAGAAAAGTTGATTCAGCTCAATGGAATCAAGTAAAGAAGCATAGGAAAAAATAATGCCGGCATCTTCTAAAGCTCAACAAAGACTTATGGGATTGGTAAAGGCAGTCCAAGCAGGTGATATTCCGAAAAGTAAAGTAACTAAAAAAATAAAACAATTGGCAAAAAATATGAAACAAAAAGACGTTAAAAAATATGCAGCTACCAAACACAAAAACTTGCCAGATAAAGTTTCTGTAGATGAAGACGGAAGAGCAATTATGAAATCAATATCTAATGCTAAAAAAGGCGCAGTTGCAAAAGGCGGCGGATATGCACCATTTGTTAAGATGGGTAAGAATTCTTGGAAGCAAGCAAAGACAAGTACAAAAACTCATGATGATGGCTTATTTGACAAGATAGGCGGATTTAAAGATTTTATTGTTGAAGCTTGTTGGGATGGTTACAAGCAAGTAGGAATGAAAAAAGGTAAAAAAGGGAAACAAGTTCCTAATTGCGTTCCTGAAGTTGTAGAACATTGTGGGTGTGAACACAAAGACACTTATGACGTTTTCAGTGAAGCTACAGGGTTAGGTTATACCTTATCGTTCTGTACGGATAAAAACTTAAAAGAGGCCGAGTACCAAGGACGTAAAGTTAAGCTAAATAAGCCGATGCAAGGTGATGTAGGAAAATTTAAAGTCTATGTAAAGAATGATAAGGGCAATGTTGTTAAGGTAAATTTTGGTGCAAAAGGTAGTGAAAACAGAATTAAGAAGTCTGATCCTGCCAGAAGAAAATCATTTAGAGCTAGACATAATTGTGATAGCCCAGGTCCTAAACATAAAGCTAGATATTGGAGTTGTAGAAAATGGTAAGTTTAAAAGAGATTTATTTCGCTGACAATACGTTGAAAGAGAATGCTGCTTTAAAAAGAGACGCAAAAAAATTAGAGATGAAGTGCAACAAGGCTGTTAAGATGATGAAAGAAATCGCTTCAGACTTTAAGAAAATTTACGGCGTCTCTACATCAAATGCAGTTCTATATAATAATTTAAAAGATTTCGAAGAGCTTTCATCAAAAGCTGATGGGAAGTATGGCGGCTGGTTTCAATTTGCCAACGGAAATCCAGACTACGAAAAATAAAAGGAGAAAGTTATGCCTACAGATAATAAGATATTAAGCAAAATAAATGATGATAAAATAGACTATCACATTCAAGACCAAAAACATTCTATTAATACAGAATTAATTGGTATCATAAAATTTAGACAAAACAAAAAATGGTTAATTAGTATTGTTGTTGTTTCACTATTTGCTACAATATTAGGACTTATGATTTACTTTATGAGCAGTGGTGTTGATGTGATGGGTGGATGGAAAGAAATCTTGCTATTAATGTTAGGTGGATTTGTCGGTTCATTTGCTAAAGTAATCGACTTCTGGTTTAACAACGCAGAAGATGATGTTAAACTATTAGAACATGCAGATGACTAATGAATATAGCAACTTTAGCTGGCCACTTGGCATTTGGGTTAATTGCATTTTCGTTTTTAGTAAAGGATATTCTATATCTTAGAATAGTATCAGTAGTAGCTAGTTTATTTTCTATATTTTATAATTTTTACATTCCCACAGAACCAATGTGGTTGGCTATTAATTGGAACATAGTATTTGTGCTAGTTAACTTATACCATATAGCTGTTATTATTTACGAGAAGCGTCCTGTAAAAATGGAACCAAAAGATAAAGAGTTATATGAGACTTTATTCAAAGACCTAACACCAGTAGAATATTTAAAAATAACAAAGATCGCTAAGTGGGAAACATTTAAGTCAGGTTATAAATTAATTAAAGAAGGTGCTGATGTTAACCGTCTTATGCTAATTTATAACGGCACTGTAGACATAGCAGTTAAGGGAAAGTGGGTTGCAGAATTAAAAGACGGACAATTTATAGGTGAAATGAGTTTTCTTACAGAAAAGCCAGCAACAGCTGAATGTATTGTAAAGCATGACACTGAATGCATTGTCTGGAGACAACCAGAATTCAAAGCACTATTAAAGCGCAATCCTTCACTGTACTTTACAATACAATCGTTGTTAAGTGCACAAGTTTCAGATGCGCTGGTGACTAAAAACACAAAAACTTAATATTTTGGTAATTAATCAATATTTATAAAAAACTGGAGCCTCGAATGTCTTGGAACTCAAAAATAATAGAATTAATTAGCTTACACGCAGAAGGTGATAAAGAAGCATATCAAAAGTTTTTCAAGTCTGCGCTGGATAAATTTAATATAAAGTCTCCAACTGAATTAGACGGCGATAAGAAAAAAGAATTTTTTAATTATATAGATAAAAATTATGATGCAAAAAATGAAGATTTAGATCCATATAAAGATTTTGACGGTTTTCCAAAAGAAGATTACAATTTAAATCTCGGTGCTTTCGTAGATGAGTATCAAAAGTTTTTAAAGTTTATGAAAAAACATAAAGAAGTTCCAGATAAAAATAAAAGAGAATGGGCATTAGCAATTAGAAAAAAAGTTGGTCAAGGTATGTTTAATGGACATATTCATGCTTTTGAAGGTGTATCAGATTTACTATCTATGGGTGATAAATTTAGAAATTTAAAAGAATCTGTATTAAAAGAAAATCCAGCCGTTATAGCTACAGCAGCTAGAATGGCGATACAAAATGCACAAGGTAAAAAAGTTTCAGTCAATACAGCAAGACAAAAAGATTATAGAGAAAAAGATCCGAAAGCGCATAAAAAAGCTTCAAGCATCTTTGATAAAATTAAAGATAAATTTAAAAGCAAAAAGAAACCGCAATCTAAAGGTCAAAAATTAAAAACCACAAATGATAAAAAATCAGACGCTCAAAAGTATTCTGACTTATATGGTGGAGGTGCCAAAGTAGAATCAACTAAGGCTTACGCCCAAACATTAACTAAGATGGCAAAAGATAGACAGTTAAAGAATATTTCTAAAAAAGATAAAGATATGCTAATGAAAATTGCACAGATGATGAAGACTGCAAATGAAGGCGCTTTAAGTTCTAAAATAAAAAAAGCAATTATGATCGCAATTCAAATGAGTGGTAATATGACTGGTGCAGTCAATAAAATTGAAAAGATGGCAAAAGGATTATCTAAGGATAAAAAAGTTGCAGGTGCTTTAAGGTTGGCAAATGAGTCAAAAATAAATGAAAAAGCAGATAAAAAAGCTATTAAGAATTTTTTAGATGCTGCACTTAAACAAGCAGGAATTAAAGTTTTAAAACATAAAGAAATGAAACCGGGAACAACTAGGGCAGAGTATGGCTGTTTTTATACAGTAAAAGCTGCTAGTGGAAATGATGTTTTACCGTTCTACGTGTACAAAAATGGCAAAATAGAATTAGGTGTATCTAGCAAAGGATTCTGGCCAGGAAAATACGGAGAGATGAGTAAAGTTGTTAAACAATTAAAAGATTTTAAAAGCACAGATTTAGACAAGGGATAGATAATGAAAATCAAAAAAACACAACTAAAAAAGATTATTAGAGAAGGTATCAAGGTGGTCTTAAAAGAAAGAAAAAAGACTAAGCTTGCTGAGGATAAAATGTCACCTGAACAAATGAAATTTTCAAAACCTATTTTTGCTGCAGCTGCTAAAAAAGCCGGCTTTAAAGTTAAGAAAATTTTTATGTCAGCACAGCCAAACGCAGAGATAATGGTTTATAAGTACGGCAAAGATAGCGGTAGTATGTGGAACATTTGGGGGACAACTTTTACTAAAGCAGCAGCAATGCAAATTAAGAAAGTTGTTGAACAGTTAGATTCTGATATGACATCTGGGGAAAGATCTTATAGGCCAAAGATGAAAGTTGGAACAGATACTGAGTATATGTCTCTTTATGACGCAGCACAAATTGCTGGCGTAAAATATGACCGCAGTGAATATGATAGATTGTTTAGAGGAAACTAAAATGATTAAGTTAAAAGACATATTAAAAGAAAGCTCGCCTGGATATGAAAATAGACAATTTGGTGATCCACTTCCTACAATAAAAGATATTGCACGAGAACATCAAAAGAAGAAGATCAAAGAAGAAAACCTTAATGAAGGCCCTGATGCTGATTTATTTAAAGCTTTAGATTATATCGACAAAGATATTATTAGAGTGATAAAAAAATATGAAAATAAAGCAGATGTAGATAAAATTGCGCATAGTTGGATGCTTGGACTACACGCGAAACTTAAAAAACACGGAATAAAAATATGATTAAATTAACAGATTTATTAGACAAGTCAGAGCAAACAGGACATATATCTAAGCATAACCCAGCAACAGCTTTCGCACCTGTACAGGAAGGTCCTGCAGATGATGATGCAAAAGCAGCAAGAATTATGAAGAATGACTTAGAAGATGTTTATGATCACATATACAATTCACTAATTAAAATAGAAGGCAAACTATCAAATTTTAATTCTCCTGGTCTTAAGCATGCTTTTATAGACGGTATTAAAGCAGGAATTGCACGTCAAGGTAAATTTGATTATAGAGCTGCAAGAGCTAAGTTGGCTAGATACTTCAGTAAGTAATGAATAAAAAAGATGCTATTCGCAAAATACGCGAGATGGATGAAGATAAGCGTCGCATTATGATGCTTAAGTTATACGGAAGCAATATGGTTACAAATTTTAAAAGACTATTAGCAGGATTAGATAGAGAAAAGCCCGGTATTTATAAGAAGGCTTATAAAGATTTTAAAGGCATAATCGGTGCCATAGATAAGAAGATGGAGGAAATCCTATGAAGAATGTATTAAAACTATTATTATCAGCAGTCATACTTTTTGCTGCTGTTCCAACTGTCAATGCAGCTGATATGAATATGGCTGGGATGGAAGAGATAAAGAAGAAGAAAAAGAAAAAAGGTAAGAAAATGCAGAAGGGCAAGAAGGGAAAGAAGAAGGGCTTCTTTTCTAAAATGTTTGGTAGCAAATAGAAAGGACTAAATGAAGAACATACTTAAAGTATTACTTTCAGCTTTCATTCTTTTAGGATCAGTTCCAACATTACAAGCAGATAATTCTGCAGGTATGGAAGAGATTAAAAAGAAGAAAAAGAAGAAAAGCAAAAAAGTTAAAGGTAAAGAAGGTAAAGGTAAAAAAAGTGGAGCTTGGGGTAATTGGAAATCCAAGTGGAAAAAGAAGAAAGAGAAATAAAATGGATAATCCTTTAGCAAAATTTTATAGTTGGCAAGTTAATTCAGGCGCTTTAGATGGTTGGACATCATATCATTTAGCTGCTGGATTGTTTATTGCCAAAGTTGCACAATGGCTAGGAGCAACAGACTTCTGGGCTGTCATGTGGGTTGTTATCATTGGCGTTGCATGGGAAATCTTTGAAGTGTATGTTGAAGGCACAGAAGAAACTTACGGCACAAAAAAAAGATGGGCATACAATACAGGTGCTGATCTATTTGTGGAGATAGCAGCGGCATGGTGGATGGTACTTTAAAACCCTACAAAAACTACAGAGAATATACTCCAGAAGAAACTAGAAGTGAGCAAGACGAGTATTTCGATAATGATGCAACTAAAAAAGCGTTGCCTAATTTATTTAGAGATAGAGACGATGTTACATTTCATGTAAAAGATGCGCCCTTAGAGTTACTTGATTTAGAAGAGTTGAAAAACTTAAATAATTCAGATGTTGGAGAAATATTGACAGAGCCAACACAGAAAGCACGTATGCTATCTACGTTAAGGTTGATGATGCAGTATGGGAAGAACTATAGGCGTTTATTTGCAGCATTTAAAAAGAATGAAAAGTTACCTCCACCACTAGTTGTAAGAGATAAAAATTTAGATTTATACCTTTTAGCTGGTAACTCTAGGATGATGATGGCAGCTGCTCTTGGCTATAATATGCCTGTTAAGATAATTAAGTTTAGTAAAGAGATTGTTAAAGAAGCAAAGTTTAAAAAAGATAATTTATTAAAAATTGCAATAAGAATTGCTGGTATGTATGGTATTAGATCAAAGTTACGATTTAAAACTGGCACTGGAAATAAAGCAGACTATGATTGGATGAAAGATATTATAACATTAGATCCTAATCCGGATGATATGCTAGACTTTGTAGAGTCTGTATTGCATGAAATAGATCACGCTAGAATGCGGAAGAAATATGGCCCAAATAAGTATGAGCAAGAATACACAATAGCTGGTCAATTAATGGTAGACAAGGGAAAAGATTTTTATTGGGATAATCCTTTTGAAAAACAAGCAGAAGACTTTGCTAAAAGAGAAGGAAAAAAAGTCTTAAAAATGCTCAATAAGAAGAGATAAAAAATATATAAAAAAACTGTTTTTTAACAAATTACGTTTATATATATTAATGAACGGTTCAATAGGTTTTAGTTTTGACTAAAATAATACTTTAAAAATTAGGACAAGTGTCTCTAATCCTGTGTTATTTATTGTGAATCAAACGCTAATAACTACTACAGCTAAAGCTGATAGAATAAAACTATAATCTATTATCTTCAAAACTAAAAATACTAAAACTTAAAATAAATAAGGATTTTGAATGAGACCAAGAAGCGCAAAAGCTAAAGGAAAACGACTTCAAAACAAGGTTACACAATTGTTGCAAGAAAAATACTCTTCAGTATTAGAAGAAGGTGACTTTAAATCAACTACTATGGGTGAACATGGTATGGATGTACAGCTATCACCTTCAGCTAGAAAACATTTTCCTTTTGCTATAGAGTGTAAAAATCAAGAAGCTCTGAATATATGGAAGAGTTTAGAACAAGCTGAGAATAATTGTGAAGGTTTAACACCTCTGCTAATATTTAAGAGAAACAAATCAAAAATTTACGCAACATTAGAAATTACAGACTTTTTAGATCTACTAGATGGAAATAAATAACAGGTTATTAAACTTACTAAATTCAGTAATAGGTAAACCCGGTACAGTAAGCAAAAACAACGAGCTTATGTATGAATGCCCTTTTTGTGATACGTCAAAAAAGAAGCTACAGGTTAATGTTACAACACAGCAGTGGCACTGTTGGGTTTGTGATGCTAAGGGAAGATTGATTTACACACTTTTAAAAAAGCTAAGATCAGCTAAAAGTGCTTTTCAAGAATTAAATCAAATCTATAAGAATACTTCATTTAGGTCTAAAAAAGATGAAAGCTTTATAGTCACACTTCCCGAAGAATTTCTACCTCTTACAGAGTTTACAGACTCAATACAGTTTTTACATGCTAGGAATTATCTAGAAAAAAGAAACATAACAGATGATGACATAATCAGATATAATATCGGCTATTGTACAGGAGGTGAGTACAAAGATAGAATAATTATTCCATCTTACGATGAGAATGGTTTGCTAAATTACTTTGTTGCCAGATCTTACTATAATAAAGCATTTATGAAATATAAAAATCCTCCTGCACCAAAAGATACAGTTATATTTGATTTGTACATTAACTGGAATATGCCTGTAATACTATGTGAAGGTGTCTTTGATGCTATAGCAATAAAAAGAAATGCAATACCGTTATTAGGAAAAACAGTGCAAGATGCACTATTACAAAAAATGATAAACAGACATGTTTCCGAAGTTACAGTAATATTAGATGCTGATGCTAAGGAAACATTAGTAAAAGTTTGTGATAAATTAATGAGACACAACATAAACGTTTCAACAGTTATGTTAGATAAGGGCGATCCATCAGACTTAGGATATAAAACGATGTTGTTCGCAATAGAAAAAAGAACAGTCATGAATGAATATGACTTAATAAGGCAAAGAATACTATGATAATAGAAGCTGGACTAAAAACTGTAAAAAAGATCTACCATATATCAGATATACAGATAAGAAATCTAAAAAGACATAAAGAATATGAACAAGTATTTGAAAATTTGTATGACTTTATAAAACAGGACACAAAAGATGCAGTTGTATACATAGGTGGCGATATCGCTCACAGTAAGACAGATATGTCTCCAGAGCTGGTAGATCAGCTTTCTAGACTGTTTAAGTCTCTGAGTGATATTGTACCTACGCTTATTATTGCAGGAAATCATGACTGTAATTTAAACAATAGATCTAGGCTAGATGTACTTCAACCGATCGTTGACAATTTACAACATCCTAATTTACACTACTTAAAAGATACAGGAGTTTATCATGTAGGTGATGTTGGATTTGCTGTATTAGACGTCTGGGATGATGAACCTGAAAAAATACCAGATCCGGATAATATAGTATCTAATACTAAAGTGCTATTGTATCATGGCACAGTTGATAAGTCAAAAACAGACTTAGGTTATGCATTACCGTCTGCTGTAAAATTAAAAGACTTTGATGGTTATGACATGGTGTTATTAGGTGATATTCATAAAATGCAAACAATGCAAGAATATAAAAAAGGAAAAGTAACAAAGCCAATAGTAAGATATTGTGGTTCCCTAGTCCAGCAAAATCACGGTGAAACTTTAAAAGGGCACGGAGTCTCTGTATTTGATGTAAAATCTAGGTCTTTTGTTCATCAAGAAATAGAGAACGAATACGGTTATTACACAATAGAAATAAACAACGGATTAGTTCCCAAAGTAGATGACCTCCCGAAAAAAGCAAGGTTGAGAGTAAAAGTAAAAGATACCTCATCAACAGACCTTAAAAAAGCACTAACAGTTATAAGGCATAGACACAATTTAAAAGAAGTCGCAATAATCAGAGAAGACAATTATAGAGTTGATTCAGGTAATTCTCAAACAGTAGACTTTGGAAACATAGATGATCCTGAAGTGCAGAATGGATTGATAGAAGAATATTTAAAAGCAAATTCAACAGCTCCTGATGATATAATAGAAAAAGTAAAAAAGATAAATACAGAACTAGGCGGACAATTAGTAGCAGATGATATTTCTAGAGGAATAAGCTGGAAACCTAGAAAATTTGAATTTTCAAATATGTTTAGCTACGGTGAAGATAATGTCATAGACTTCGATAGATGCAACGGTATAGTAGGTTTATTCAGTCCAAATGCAAGTGGAAAATCAAGTATACTAGATGCAATTACATACTGTATTTTTGACAAGTCTACTAGAGCGTGGAAAGCTGAAAATGTTATGAATCATTCTAAATCAAACTTTAGTTGTAAGCTTACATTTGATGTAGGTAATGATTCTTACGCAATAGAAAGAAAAGCAAGAGTTTTAAAACACGGTTCAACAAGAGTTGATGTAGATTTTCATAGAATAGAACAAGATGGCACTAAATTTTCTTTAAACGGAGATCAGAGAAACTCTACAAATAAGAACATTAGAAAAATGTTAGGTACATATGAAGACTTTATTATGACTAGCTTTTCATCTCAAAATAATAACACAATATTCTTACAACAAAATCAAACAGAGAAAAAAGAAATATTAGGCAAATTTTTAGGATTATCTGTATTTGATAAATTATACAAACTTGCAAAAGAAGAATCAAGCGGTTTACAATCTATGTTAAAAAACTTTTTAGATGTAGATTACGACCAACAAATAGCAGACATAGAAGAAGAATTAAATCAAGTATCTTCTGTTATTAAAAACTTAGACAAAGCACTCTTAAAGAAAGAAAAAGAAAGAGATGGCTTTAAGTCTAAAGTATTAGACTTTACAAAAACTTTAAGACCTGTAGACCCGAATGTAAAAACTCCAGAAAAACTGCAATCAGAGTTAAAAGCTCAAGATATAAAACTATTAAATATTCACAATCGCTTAGGAAATGTCGAATTAGAAGCAGAAGAGACAAAAGACAATAAGCAAATGTTAAAAAATAGAATACAGTCTGAAAAATATAAAGATATAGAACGAAGAGTCGAAGAATACAGTGAGTTAATCAAACAAAGAGATTCAGCAAAAAGTGAAGTTGATGCATTAAAAATAGAGGTTCAGCATAAATTAGATAAGATTGAGAAGCTAGGAAATTTAGAGTATGATGATAACTGTGATTATTGTATGAATAATGTTTTTGTAAAAGACGCTATAAAAACAAAAGAAGCTTTGCAAGAAGATAAAAGTAGAGCAGGTGAAGTAATAGCACAACTAAAAACAATAGAAAATAAATTACAAATACATTCAGATGTCCCTGAATCACATACAGAATTTACTTCACTAAGACAACAAATGATAACAGAAGAAAGAAGCTATTTAGATAGTGTCACAAAAATATCTGATATGAAATCAGCAAATGAAGAAATGTCAGCTGTAAGAAAATCAATAACAGAAGAAATTAAAAGAAGTAAGTCATATCAAAAAGATATAATTCATAACGAAAAAGTTCAAAAGAAAATAGAAGACAATAGAAAATCAGAAGCCTTAATAGAGACAGACATTAAAGCAGTCAATGGTGATATTAATCAATACACAGGAAAGCATTCTGCACTTAATACAAAGAAAACTGAAATATTAAATGTGATAGAAAAAGTAAAAGACTTAGAAGAGAAGTATGAGGCATACAAATATTACTTAATTGCAATAGATAAGAATGGTGTAGGTTATTCTTTGATGTCACAAGTTCTCCAAAATGTAGAATCAGAAGTCAATAATATTCTTTCACAAGTTGTTGAGTTTCAAATAATATTTGACATGGATGGAAAAAACATAAACAACTACATTGCATATGATGATGATAAGTCTTGGCCTTTAGAAATGGCTTCCGGAATGGAAAAATTTATTTCTACTCTAGCAATAAGAATTGCACTTACAAATATCTCAAATCTACCTAGACCTAATTTTGTAGCAGTTGACGAAGGATGGGGAACTATGGATAGCGAAAATCTAAATTCTGCATATCAACTATTACAATATTTAAAGTCGCTATATCAGTTCACACTTGTAATTTCACATCTAGACACAATGAGAGATTTTACAGATACATTATTAGAGATAAAAAATGATAACGGTTACAGCAAGATTAATTTCTAATCTCACTTCTTAGAATAGTAACTTTCTCTTTTTGTTCTATTAAGTTCCTATGGTCTGACATTAATTTGTTTAGAAATGAGCTAAAGCTTCTATATTCGCTAATCGCGTTATCTTTAATCCAGTCTGAAAGATCTACGTCTAAATACACGCACATACGCGTTCTTTTTATGTTCTTCATGAGTTTTCCCTTGTGTATAATAAGTATATAAAACTTATATAACTTCACGATATTTTTATTTTCTAAATAATTATAAACAACTAGCACCACAAGAGTAAAATGCGCAAAAAATCTGTAAAATTACAAAATCTAAATCAAGTATCTACTTATCTCCAAGAAAGCGGAACAGTATCTGAGTATTTTAACGTAACTGATTTTGCTGAAGAAATGCCAACTGGTAGATCTTCGTTTTTAATATTAGGTTCAAGGTTTTTAAAAGAAAATGTAAACATAAAAATAGAGATAATAGACAATCAAGGTAATCCTGTCTATGTAGAACCTGTATTTAACTATGAGGAAGCGAACGGAATAAGAGTATCCGTAGAAGTTTATCAAGACGTAAGTGAAGGAGCATCTACACTAACAATATTAGGTGAAGTAGATCCAACAAAAGTAGATGTAGATATACCGTCACAGTACAGAGGTATCTATAATGTAAAATATACAAGAAATTTTACAATAACAAAAGACATACCTAATACAAGACCAATAAGATTTTATAAAAGACCGGGAATATCTATAAGAGAAGTTTTTAGAGCAAAACTAAATGTAGACCTTGCAACATCCGGATCATTAACACAAACAGAAGGGAAAGTAAAAGGCGTTCCAGTACCAAACAGTGAAGGAAGAACATTTCAACCAGACTCTGCAGAATATGGTGACGTAATAAACTTTACAGACCAAAATCTTGGCTATACACCAATTGGTAACTTGACAACTAATATAGGTGAAAGATACCAGTTTCAAATTGAAGATGGAGTGTTTTCATCATCAATGCAAGGTGGAACAATAACAATAACTACACCAGTTGCTAATCCGTCATTTCAAACACAAAGTTTCCAAACAGTACCTGCATATTCTTCTTCAATATTAGAAGTTTTAAATAAAAATACAATTACAGTACAAAAACCTTTTGGGCTTTACAACTCATCTAGTGCAGAATATCAAATATCTGCAGTAGACTCAAGTAATTATTCTATAGAATACCCAAAATTTAGAACATATCTAACAAGCAGTATAGACTTTAAATCATTTGCAGAAATAACAGCGCATACAATGAGAACATTTTCAGGTGATGTTTTTAGAATTGCAGGTTATGTAAAAGACAACGGCCCAGTTGGTAATTGGATAAAAATAGCAGACACACCAATAGAATCACCAGAGTTGTTAGTTGATGATAATAGTACAACAGGCACAGATAGAACAGGTTTCTTTAGATCAGATACTACTGTAACAAATTATTGGAATGCAACAGGCGGCGCATTCGGCACAGAAGTAGACCCAATAACAATACAAACAGCTTCAGACCCAGAGTTTATTGGGAATTCAGTTTTTGTATCTTCATCAGTAGACATGCTTTCTAACAATGAAGAAACTTGGATAAAATTACAATTAAAAGATCAATACTCTTCAAGTTTTATTGCAGGAAATGATTATGCTTTAAGAGGAAAGCTAATAGCAGATAATAGGACAGGTCAACAAAACGAAATTAAAGCAGTAGCTCACTTCTCAGGTTCAGCATTTAATATGTCAAATCAATTTGGAGACTTTGATTATGGAAGAGCTGTTGGAATGGTAAGACACCAAGAAGCAGCAGGGCGACTATTCTCATCAGAATCACCAGAATTTGAATTTATTTTTACACCAGACAGATCTGGTACAGGTGTTTTACAGTTAAGGTTTACAGGAGGTTTTTGGCACCTTTCAGACTTATCACTTAGGCCAGCATCAGAAACAAATTTTTCTCCTGACATTGTTAAACTAACTGCACCTATTCCAACATTAAAAACAAGACCGGATAATTTAGACTTTGCAGTAGAGTTTTATGACGTAAACAACAATAAATCAGAAACAGTAATAACATCACTAATGTCAAATCCTGACGGAATATCTTTCTTAGGTGAAAATATGGTAATAGCAGGTGATGATAGCACAATCGAAGGCTCGTTGTTCTTAGGAGGAGATACAACAGGCTCAGGTATACAATTCGGCGGTGTTGATTCTACACTTCCTGAAACAGGTGAGCCAGGAGCTGCAGGTTCGGGATTTATAAGATCATTAGGCTATAGAGGATTTACATCAGCAAGTCTTTCAGAAGAAAACACAGGCTTCATGATTTACAGTGGTTCTGTATTACCAAACAGTGGTGACACATATAATGGTGTAGGCTTAGAATTAGTGGGATTAAGTGGAAGTTTAAGATTTAGTACAAATCCGTCATTATTTGAAGTAAAAGCAGATGCATTTTTTGTAGGAAATGAATCATTACAATTTATTTCTGGATCAGAAGGAAATATAGAAATAAGCTCATCAGCCTTTCACCTAGATCCTACAAATAATGTATTAAAAGTAAGTGGTTCAATTACAGCATCAACAGCACTGATAGGTGCTAGTGACGGACCTAGACTTTCTTTTGACGGTTCAAACCTTGTTGTAAGTTCTTCTGATTTCTATTTAGGAGGTTCAGGACAATTTATTTCTGGATCAGAAGGAAATATAGAAATAAGTTCGTCAGCTTTTCATCTC
>Ga0181394_1000518_pt1 | contig 16896 bp, 20 predicted proteins | sample 17SPOviralmetaG_FD_130123 | JGI IMG/M metagenome (GOLD analysis project Ga0181394, IMG submission 130123) | Marine viral communities from the oligotrophic San Pedro Time Series (SPOT) site, San Pedro Channel, CA, USA - 17 SPOT_SRF_2010-11-23 | ecosystem: Environmental > Aquatic > Marine > Strait...
AGACTGCTGTGTCCGTTTAGATGAAAGACTTTTTCGCTGAAGTCTTCGTGTTCCAGTAGTTCCCATAATGGTTCCTTTTCCATAAGTTTTTGTAAATGTGTCTCATCTCTTACATCTTTGTATATAGACACATTTAGAAAATCTAGTTTAAAATAACCGCGTTCTTCTGCTGTTTTGTAGTCTAGTGTTGATAAATTATCAACGGGATTGTGTGGACATTCGGTAACATACACACCAGTGTTGTGTTTCTTTTCTGTATTTAATTTAGCCACACGATGCTCTATCTTATCTAAGATAATATTTCTATCGGCAAAATCTATATCAATATCTGGCATAACTTTCCTTTATTATAACATATAAAATTGGGCTTGTCAATAGATAGGCATCCAATTAAATTCTTTAGCTTTAGATCTAAAAACATCTTTAGTTGTAGTTACATCAAATGCAATTGTAATTCTAGTACCATCAAAATATTCTAAAGGCTCAACTTTGTGTAATCTAGCACTAGGTCCAATATATAAAAGTCCTGTTTCATTTTTTATTTCATACTGCTTGGTTTGTTCATCTTTAAAAATAGTTTTTGTTTTTTTAGGATCTATACTTACATATCCATGAAAATCGGATCCAAGATGATTGTGCCAGTCTAATACTTCAGAGTGCTTGTGATAATTTAACCAACCTGTCATCCAGGCTGGCCGATCATCTCCTATATGTTTCCTAACACATATTTGTATATTTCTCCATAAAAACCAAAATGCTTCGCTTGAACTGCTTAGAGAAAATAAATTGTATTCTTTATACTGCCATGTAGAATCTTTTATATTATTATCAGAAATTATATTATGAAGCTGATTACACTGATCTTTAAAAATATCAACGTTAGCTTCTACTGCTTTTAAATTATATGTATTGTAATCGTTCATTACTTCTCTCTTATCGATAAATTGCCTGATATAGTTATCCTATAGTTATCGGAACTATAAAATGGATAAACACTATGTTTCAGTTGTGCTGGGAATATTAACATCTTCTTTTTCCACTGTGCATCTGCAGGCATTGCCATTGTTGCTACCTTACCTAAATAATTTACATAATGAAAATTTAATAGTCCGTTAAATTTATCTCTGGCTTCTTTACCCGGTGATGCTTTGAATTCAGTTTCTATATTATAAGGTATATCGTAAAATATAATAAAGCTGTAAACACCGCTATGATCATGCATAGGTTGAAATTCGTGTTTCTTTTGGAAGTTTACCCAACAACTATCTAAAAAGATATCATATTTAGATCTTTCATTCCTGTCTATAATTGCAAGTGTATTATGCCAATGCATTGTTTGTTGATTATGTAATTCTGCTAACCTCACTGCATTATTTTCTATTACTGATCTGCTTGTACTTAATTCATATGATTGTTCTAGTTGGCCGACTAGATCTTTATTTGCTTTATCAGCTTTAGAAAAGTTTTTTCTTATTTCTTCAACTTCTTTACTAATAGTTATAAATTCAAAATCGCTAATATTATCTAATACTATTCCACCGTTACCAAAACCAATAAATCCATCTTGAAGCATTAAGAGTCCTTCCTTATAATTTCGTTACCGCATACTAGAACATCTAGTTCTGTGTTCTCTAATACTGCTAAAGCATCTAATCTAGATCCGGCAATAGGTTTTCCACCTTGATTTAAACTTGTATTTAGAACTAATGGGATACCAGTTAGTTTATAAAACTCTTCAATCAATTTTCTAAATACAGGATTTTCATCTTTTAAGGTCTGAAATCTACAAGTCCCATCTACGTGTGTAATAGCAGGTATGCTTTTAATAACTTTACCTAAGTATAACATATAAGGATTAGAAAAGTCAACATCAAAATAATCTGATTGATGTTCATGTAATACCGTGGCGCCAAACGGTCTATAATCTTCTCTATGTTTAACTTTACTATTGATAATTTCTTTTGCATTATTAATCATAGGATTCATAAGTATGCTTCTATTTCCTAAAGCTCTTGGACCAATTTCTCCATTTCCTTGATACCAACCAACAATTTTCCCATCAGCAATATACTTTGCTGTAGTTTTTATAGTATCATCGCTAGGAGAATTTGTTGAATAATCATTTTGAGAATAAGGAAAGTTTTTAAATTTACCAATTTTTAATTTTTGCTTTTGTCTTAAAAACTCCATTGCACCAATTGCTAATCCATCATCAGCACTTTGCGGCACAATAAGTAAATTAGGAAATTGTTTTTTTATTTCTGTATTCCAACAAATATTTTGGGCGCATCCTCCTGTTAGTAATATTTTATCTTTAGGTTGTGCATATTTTTTAATTATTTTTAATATTTGTTTTTGTAAAAAGTAATGTATGCTTGCTGCAAAATCTAACTTTGTCAAATTAGCAACTGATTCTGATCCTATAAAATCTTCCCAGTTATGTGGATGACATGAAATTGTTAGTTGCTGTTTAACATCTTGTAATCTTTCTTCTAAGTAATTTACAAAATTATAATTTACTTTACCAAATGTTTGTAAGCTCATAAGTTTTCCGGATAAGTCTTCCGGATGTGATGCCTCTATTTTTAAATGTCTTGCAAGATTCTCATATTCAACTCCAAAACTATTACTAGGTGTAGTAGTTTCAAATAAAGTTGTTGCTCGATCTATTAATTTGTAATTTTTAAATACACTCCAAACAGTGCCATTTATATTACTACCGGATTGGAAAATTTCACCTACACCGTCAAATACAAATTGATACTCAGTTTCAGGATACATACAAGCACTGAGCGCATGAGCATAGTGATGTTCAACGTGAGTTACATTACATTCAGCATCATCTACTCCTGTATATTTTTTTGTAGTGAAATCCCACATATGTGGAATATTATATCTAAGAGGATCGGCCACTACTGCAATTTCGTCAATATCGTTAGGAGTAAGTCCGAATATTTTTTTTAAATCAATTACCCATTGGTGTGCATTATCATACGAATGATGTTTTATTTGATAAATTCTTTCAGTCTTTATGTAGGATACTTTTCCGTTATCATATAAACACAAACAAGCATCATGGTCGTCTAGCCTTAATCCTAATAGACGCATTAGAGGTTACTTTCTTTTACAACATCTTTTACTAATTCTACGTCTTTAGGATTACGTTTAAATCTCATTGCCCAATGTGCTGGATCCATCACATGATATATCATATTAAGTTGTTCGTCGTTGAATTTGCTTAACATGTCTTTACCTGTCTTACAATTCAATATTAACCATGGACTAATTTTTCCATCTTTAATATTCCATACTGCTGTGTTTAATCCTATGTGTTGAAAGTAATGATTCCACGGTGCTGGTTCGTTTTCATTTGCCCATTCCATCATTGTCATAATGCTACGTTCTAATGCAGTTTCAACACCTTCTTTTCTAATTAGCTCGATTGCATATTTCTCATACATTTCTTCTTTGCACCAATGATCAAGTTTTACTCTGCTAGTTACTACATAGTCAATATACTTTTCAGGATACAAAGGTTTGACATTGCTAATAAAACTACCAAACTTTACAAATGCATTATAGTATTGGCTTTTACAAAAATCTGTATAAGATTTTTCTTTCTTTGCACCTGCACTTAATTTATAAAATTGATTAAATGCATAGAACCCTAGTTGTACACGTTTTTCTTTTTGTTGTAGATGTCTTCTTTTTTGTTCACAAATATGTACTATCAGAGTTTTTTCCTTTGAATACCCTGTGTTACAATATTCACAAACAAACGGCTTAGAGCTTGACATCTTTTTTATCCATTCCGAGCGACTCAGCGTATTGTTTAATCTCTGCTTTTGTAGATATTTTAGCAAGTAGTTCTACCTCATCTTGTTTCATATTAGGAAATCTTTCAGATAAAAATTTTACAATTTTACTATCTGCCGACTTCTTGCCTTTTAATCCTAACCATTTATGGAATTCAATTTTTCCTGTGTTGCCTGCTTGACACAACAGCTGCCATTGTAATTTAGGATGTTTGGTGCCTAGTTCATTCCAATTTTTATTATAGTATTCATTAGTTTTAAATACTGCGAGCTCTTGTGATTCTCTATTACCACTGACACTACTTACATATCTATTCAACAACCAAAAGCTAATTTGCTTTCGTTCGTCGTCAGTAATTTCGTCCCATACGTTCTTTGCACCCATATCAATAGCTGCAAGTATGTCCTTTAATGGGAGTTTTGTTTCTGCCATACTTCTACATCCTCCGGTGAATTAATCTCTACTCCATTAAAGTATACACTACTACAGCCAATTTGCCAACCATTTTTTAGCCATCTAAGTTGTTCTAGTTGCTCAATCTCTTCTTCTTGTGTAACTTCCATACTAGGATATAGTTCTAATGCATCGCGTCTATATCCATAGATACCTAAGTGCCAGTGTCCGTAGCCAGTCATACCTCTGCCAAACCATAAGCATTGATCACCTGCACGTACCATTTTGACCGAGTTAGGATCAGCTTGCATCTCATCAGGCATGTCTGTCCATACTGTGCTAATAGGATAATACTGTAACCATTCTACACAACGTTCTATCATCTGTAATGTTACATCAGGCATGTCGCCTTGTACGTTTATAAACTGATCGTACTTTTTCATATAGTCTGTGTTAACTACACCTGCACATCGTTCAGTGCCGTTTGCATAATCTTTATCGTCTATAATAACACTTGTATTTTGAAATACACTAGCAATGCGTACATCATCAGTAAGCACGTATGTTGGTATCTTAGACGCTGTACAAGCGTCATACACACGTTTTATCATAGGAATACTGTCTAACATGCATAGTGGTTTTCCAGGGAAGCGTGTGCTGTTATATCTAGCCGGAATTAATATTGCTGTTTTATTCATAGTATGCTACCGTATCGCTTTTTCTTTTATCTATTTTATAACCTAAATCTTCAAACCAGGCTAAAACATGATCTGCTTCGTTTCTTTTATTTTCAAACATAACTACAGGTTTATATTTCTTAATAGTCTGTTCTGCTCCTAAGCAAACATTCATTTCGTAATGCTCAACATCAATTTTAATAAAGTCAACATTGGTAAAATTAAAATCGTCCAACCGCTTAATAGTAACTTTAACTCTAGGCCTATCCTTCCATTCTTCAGTATTAAATCTAGTTATGCTACCATGTTCAGGATATTCAACTCCGTTAGGAAGTACTATTTCAAGAACAAGTTCTTGGTCACCTAAACCTAAATTATATTTTTCTGCATCGTCTGAAATTTTATTAAAGACGCTAGGATTAGGTTCAAATGCTACAACACGTTCGAAGTCTTTTATAAACGGATCAGTAGTGTCTCCATCACATGCACCTACGTCAATATAAGTTCTTCTATTTTTTACGTATGGTAATGCCCACTCTCGTATTTTACGTTCGCTCATGTAACGTTTCCTGTATAATTAAATGCTATAATGTCTTTTACTACCTGTTCAAAGTCAGCTAGTCTAAGCATATTTGGACCATCGCTTGGCGAGTCATCAGGCACAGGGTGGACTTCGATGAAGAAGGAAGTGATCCCAAGAGCAGACCCAGCACGAGACAGCCCAGGCACGTAATCACGATTCCCGCCGCTACTAGTCCCCAGTCCTCCGGGTTTTTGGACAGAGTGCGTAACATCAAACACAATATCGTTATCATAATTATCGAGCATATAGATAAGACCAGTATAATCGACAACAAGAGTGTTGTACCCAAAACTTGTACCTCTTTCTGTAATCCAAACATCTTTAGCACCTTCTGTTTTACTAAGGATACCTTTGATATCCCATGGTGCTAAAAACTGTCCCTTCTTTATATTTACTATTTTATCTGTTGCACAAGCCGCTTGTAAAAGGTCTGTTTGCCTACATAAGAATGCAGGAATTTGTAATACATCAACTTCGTCGTTGTATTGGGTTGTAATAATCTCAATTTGTTGCGTAGTATGTACATCTGTAAGTGTCATACAATCTACATTTTGTTTTATAAGTCCGAAGTCATTCATTGTTTGTGACATACCAACACCACGTTTGCCTTGCATACTTGATCGATTGGCCTTATCGTAACTTGCTTTAAATATGTATTCTATTCCATAGGTGTTGCACACACGTTTACATTCTGTTGCTATTTCTAAACTTTGTGCATATGACTCATGTTGACACGGTCCTGCTATTATTCTCATTTGTTTTCCTTTGTTATATAATATGCTTCTACAGCCTTTTGCAAATATTTTTTTAAAACAGGGTTTGTATTTGCTACCTTCATCATATCTTCCCACTGAACATAACTAAACATTTTACCTTCTTGAATACTTATAGCTTCTGGATCGCCGCCTACTATCCAACGAGGAATATCAGGTTTATTTTGATAGCTTGCCCAAATAATTCCATCTGTGTTTTCGTACACTAATGGTTCATCTGGAATAAGTTTATCTTTCGATTGCGGCATGTAGTTTACCTTTTTTACTTAACTGTATGTAAACAATTTTTCCATTACGTTTTTGTAATTTTTCTTGCCACCATTCTTTATTTTCTAAAATCAAATGTGCGTTACGACCATCTGCTAATTTTTTTCTAGCAGGTAGCGTGTCTATACATAACCAAATATATTTTGTACCTAATTGCCATATATGGTTTAGTACATCTTCTAAATATTCTGGTTCTATATGTTCTAGAACATCATTTGAAAATACACAGTCAAATGTTTTATTTTTCAAGTTTATATCAAACATTTTTACTGCTGGATCATATCCTATCCAAGATGTATTAGGATATTGTTCTTGGAGTTTAGAAAGTATAGCACCTTTGCCACAACCATAATCTAACACAGTTTTAGGATCCCATTGTTTCATGTAAGTATGAAAGGCTCCTAAATCTTTTACCTTGCCTCCAAAACCTCTTGGTCTATCTTTGGCGGCATGTAATTTTTTTAACTGTGTTAGATATAGTTGGCTGTACATAATATACTTTTACTTTGTACCTTTTACAGCGTCTACGCCAAACTTGTCTTTCAAATATTTAAGTAACAAGCCGTATGCTGGTAGGAACACAATTAAGCCTACAACAATTTTTGTTAACGTATTGTTGAATGCTACTGGTCCAACCCACGGTGCAGGATAAAATGCTGTGTAGAAGAACGCATATGTATCGATAATGTTTGCCGCAATAGTTGATACTGCTGGAGCAATCCACCATGCACTCATACGCTCACGAATATGTTGGAATACATATACGTCAAGCATTGTACCTACTGCATATGCTGTTCCTGATGCAAGTCCTACTCTGTATGCATGTTCGTCACCTAGTGCTAGTAGTACTAGTACTGACGCAACGATAGCGGGAATAATTGCCATTGCTACAACGGCTCTACCTGCTTGCTTACCAACTAGTCGTACTGTCAAGTCAGTTGCTACGACAACGATCGGAAATGTAAATGCCGCCGCCGCTAATGGAAATGATCCAAACAAGGGCAGTTCTGCACCTGGAAATAAATCAAATCTAATTGTTACTAGGTAATTACTTACTGCAATTACTAGTGTGTGTAGAATCACAAGATTCCTTACAAGCGTCTTGTCTACACCTTCTAAAAGTTTCGTTAACATATATTCTCCTGTTATTTTACTTGTGTTCCGACAGTTCTACGCACAATATCATTGTGGTTGAATTCTGCCCAATAAAGTTCGAAAGCAACTCCGTCTTCGAGTCCTTCAAACTGATGGATCTTACCTGGTTTAACCTGTGTAAAATCCCCTGCTTCAAGAATGGTTTCATCAACGAGACCATCCTGATCATCTTGCCAAACACGGACAAGCATCTTGCCCGACTCAACAAAGAATCCGTTCCATTTAAATTGATGCTCATGTTCTGAGCATTTGTATCCTGCTTTGTATTCAATACGGTGAAATTCTAGTACACCGTTTGCGTGGATCAATTCTGTTTGACCCCATATCTTTCCTGCCTTCATTATTTTCACTCCTTGGTTAGATAAGTTTGCCATAATCAATAAGTTCCATTTGTCTGCTAATATCTTTAACAAAATATGCACATTGTGGATTATGTCCTTCTGATAACGGAACAGTAAGCAACTGTCCATTTTTCATTTTTGGAAAATACCATTTTACATCATTATAAAAATTAAGTATCTTCACTTCAGCATAGTCGGCCTTATAGCTTTTTACAGGATTGAATAAAAATGCCTGAAAGCCTCTGTCATTTAAACTTGTTAGTGGTAATATTTCTAGATCATTATTTGTTTCGCTGTCACCTACAGCTATGTGCCAATCAATAGGCATCATAATTTCTTTGCCATTTATTTCCATAACGATTGCAGGTGCACTAAAACTTTCTAAAAAGATCAAAGGAATAAAATAAAAATCAGGGTCATCACTATTACTATTATCTAGGACACTAAATCTAATATCTTCTTCAATTTGATCTGGCAAGTTATTTAACATATAACATTCGTTTTCTATTGTCAATATTCTCATATATTAATTCCAATCTACCTTTTCAATTGTAAAGGGGTACTCTGCCTCTTTGTAAAACTTTTTACGCTGAGTCAGATGTCGCTTCGCAAACTTACATGTTGATGTTAAGTCCCATATTTGTACGAAGTCTTTATCTTTTGCCTTTCTTACGCCTCTACCGATAGATTGAATTACTCTTACAAAACTCTTGCCAGGTTCGATAAGAACTAAATTAAAGATACGTGGAATATTAAGCCCTACAGCAGCTACACCATAGGTTGCAATTATAACCTCGTTTGTACCTTCGCGGATTGTATCATATGTTTCTTTTCTATCCTTTACCTTAACACTTCCACTAATGAATGTGCTGTTAGGTATTAGTTCTGCTAACATTTCTCCTGCCGAGATTCTGTCTACTAATATTAATGTATTGCCTGTCTGTGAAACTTTATTTAATAATTTGCCTATATATTCTACTCTTGCCTTGTTGGTGACAAGATATTTTAATTCTTCTTGATATCCACTGTGTGCTACTGTATCAATTAATTGTACCACATTAACATGACATTGTGATAGCACACCTTTGTCCTGTAGTTCCTTAGCACTGATTTGACCAATAACTGGACCTAAACTTGCATGAATACTTTCAAACTCAAACTTCTCTTTAGGAACTGTACCAGTTAGTCCCCAACGGATAGGAGCATTACGTAGGTTGCGTGTGAGCAGGTTCTTGAGAACTTCTGCTTTGGCTTGGTGTACTTCGTCGACAATAATAGTGCTTACACCTTCAAGGAATTCTGCAAGGCTTAGTACTGCCGAGCCGTCCTTGTGCTTCTTGTCCAAAATATTTAAGGATTGCCAAGTGCATATAGTGTGAGTCTTACCTAGTTGCTTTCTGTCTCCAAAGTATACCCCTACGTCGAGACCGCAGTTAATATAGTCCTCTTCAGTTTGTTCTACTAACGATTTGTTAGGAACAATTACTAGAGACCTACCATACGACTCGCTTAGGTGTGACAACGTTGCTGTTGTAATTGTTTTACCTGCACCAGTAGCAATCTGTTGCAAGCTCTGCGGATTATCTAAAAAGTTATTAATTGCTTCTACTTGATAGTCACGTAGAATAATATCTTCGCCTTGTGCCGGATGACCGTCTGGCCATACAACTCCTTGGTCTTTCCAATAATTTTCTGTTACTGGGGTAAAATCTAATTGTATTGGATGTCGTCTATCGTCAATATCTACAATTTGTACATTGTTCTTAGCAAGTACATCACTAACAATATCAAGATGATTAACGTATCCACTACCACCGATACCAAAGAAAGCAACTTTGCCGTCCCAACGTCCTAGTTTATATTGTGGCATATAACGTGCATAAGGAACTTCAAACTTAAGAGCATTTGCAAGTTTCCGTCTGATATCAACTTCAAGACCTTCGATCTTAATGTTAACTTCATCTTCAATTATTAGTTTGCAAGTTCTCATATATTTTCTACATAGTTTGCCCAAGGCGTTGACACATCATCATAATGTATGACTAGATCTAAGTCATTAAGATAACTTTCTACTGTACCTTGTAATCTCTTACTTTCAAGAATTATAGCAACAGAAGGCATCCAGTCAGCTGTTGTCAACGGCTTTGGGATCTTATTGTTATTAGTATACACTATTTTTGTATCAAATGCAAGAGAATTATTTAAATTATTTTGTTTTATATATGCATTATATTCTTTATTTTCAGCAGTTGTATTATCTTTTCTAAACAGGTTAGTTACACTGTCATTTGCAATAATATTTTTAAAACTAGTTTGCACCTGATGCATTAATTCTAAACTATAATCATTGTCAGGCAACATTACTAAAACAGGAAATCTATGTAACTCTAACAGAGATTCAACTAAATTATCAATTGTAAATTCATTCTTGTCTATAAAAACTTGCCTTTTTGTACGATATACAATCCTACGTGTTAACGGTTGTACACCATTAATACTTTGCACTAAATCTTCATCGTCAAAATGAACAATGCCCAATGTTTCTTGTTTATCTTTGTACCTTGCTAGGTTTTCAATGTCTGGCTCTCCGATCGAGGATAGAGCATAGTCTATTGCCTTAGTGTGCAAATTCTTTAGTTTTAAACTAAAAATACCCGGAGCGTATTCTTCTTTTTTATTTTTCATGTGCATTATGTTTTCGTAAATAATCCTAAGGTTATCGTCTATATCAAAATTAGCATTTTTAAATTTATCAATTACGTTATAGATGTTTGTTTCATTTAATTCTACGTAGTGGATCTTATTCTTTTTATCGTAAAGTCTTTGATCGCCTATATTTTGTAAAAATTCAATATATTTGATCATTTTTTTTGTAAACGGAAATCTTATAGAAATATGTGTATCATTATTTTTAATCCATTTAGATCTATCTATTTCGCGCAATGGTTGCCTTAAATTTTCTATTGTTAATTCATCAAAACCTTTTTTATAAAATTGATCTTTGTATTCTATAATTTTTTGTTTCGCTAATGCAAACTGTCTGTCTGTAAGAGCTGTACCTCTAATACATTGTTTTGCTAGACTAAAAATTAAAGATTGGTCGTTACTGTTAATCGTGAAACCAAGTACTTGATCATCATGTGTAACAACGCCAGAAAGTATTTCAATGTAGTCTTCTATTGTATAAATCATAATACTATTATATAGGATTATATCTTAGAAGTCAAGTGTTTAATAGGAATTCCTTTAGATATTTCTTCAACTGTCCATTCAGTATGTGCGTAGTCGTTTAGCCATTGTGTTCTATCACCATACAAAGGATTCTCGATGTTACGTAAATTCTGTTCAGCAACGTCATATGCAAGACTACTTGGACCTGTAAATGCAGGCACACCGTTAATTATACTGTGTATACCTGGGTTACTCGACCAACTTACTGTGGCCCATATGTTATCAAACTTCATATCAAAGTCGTCATATGAACCTGTTATCTTTACAGGACTTTGTCTATAAACATTCTTAAATTCATGTTCTATAGCAGGTAACGGACATCTAGGATGCGGCCGGAATAGTATTGGGCGTTTCGTTTGTGCTCTTATGAATCTAATAGTGTCGTGTACCCAATTAGACATTGAAGGCATGTTAGCCCACTGTAAACTTTTATCATGTTGGCCACACAACAATATATACTCGCCACTATAGCGCCAAGGTTTTAATTTTAGTCCGAGTTGCTCGGCCCTATCGCTATTATTATTGCCATTACCAAAAAAAGCGTCTCTATTGATCCCATTTAAACCTACCTTCCATGTTGTTCCTCTTTTTATTCCACCTACTTCAAGGACGATGGTCGGTTTGGATTGCCGAATGTTTTGTTCCCAAATACTACGGTTTCCAGCCATACGACCGTTCCAAAGTACGCTCCAAATAACATCAATCCCATCATCACCATTAACAACAACATCATGCCCAAGAGCATTAGCGCCAGAGTGAAAGGCGTCAAAAACAGGGCTAGAATTAAGTGCGCCATATTGTCTCCATAAGTTAAATTTCATAAGTAAATACCATATAGCATATTTACACAAGGAACAACAATGCCAGACATAACTGTGGTTACAACTTTTCATCAGCCAGGATTAGAAAAATACGGTCAACGCTTTTTAGATAGTTTTGCTCAACGAGTAGATAAAAAAATTAAATTACTTGTGTATGCAGAAAATTGTAAGCCTAATAATCCTGATCCGGATCAAATTAAAATATTTGAGGCATTCGAGGCATTACCTAAACTAAATGAATTTAAATCAAGATGGGCAAATGATCCAAAAGCAAATGGCATTCCGCCTGCAGAAATTAAAGCAAAGCGACCAAGAGATTGGCACAAGGAGTTTAAGTGGCATGCAATACGTTTTTCAAATAAGGTATATGCTGTATTTGATGCTTGCGAACGTAGCTCAGATTGGTGTGTATGGATGGACGCAGATAGTTTTATTCATAGCGACTGGAGTTTCGAAAATTTTGCAAAATTATTGCCTGAAGATAAATGGCTTACATACGTAGGTCGAGGAAAAGGTTCACAAACTTGGCCCGAATGCGGCTTTTATGGAATGAATTTAAAACATGCAATGTGTAAAAAATTCCTTGCAGAGTTTGAAAGATTTTATCAAGATGCTGACAATGGCATATTTAAATTAGAAGAATGGCACGATAGTTTTGTATTCGGACATATTCTAAATCAACTAAAACTTGTAGATGCAAATGTACATGATTATAGTGCTGATATGTACCTACGTGAAGCAAAGACAGGTGGCGGCGGTCATCCTTTAATAAATGGACCTTTAGGAAAATTTATGGATCACATGAAAGGCGGACGCAAAGAACAAGGCAAAAGCAAACCTTCAGATATAATGGTCAGCCGCAAAGAAACTTATTGGCAACGTTAAACATACTGCTTCATTAGTTCCCATGCTTCTCCGCTAATTGTTTCTTGAAAACTCCAATGACACATTGCAATTCTTTCAAGCCATTCTTGTCTATCGTATAGTTTAGGATCTTCTAATCTTTTAAGACTGCTATTAGCAACTTCACTATACATACTGAAACCTGGATCACGATCTATCTGGAATACTGGAACACCTTCAATTAAACTTGCTACTCCAGGACTAGAGTTATATATTACTGTAGCCCAAGCATTTTTTAAATCATGTTGAATAGGAGTATCTTTTGGACTTATTGTTACGCCAGGAATATCCAATTTTAAATATTGATTTGTTTTGCCGTCACCTGGATGTCCTCTTACTACAATTGGTCTATTAGTAAATTTTTTTATATCACGAATTGTTCTATGACAAAAATCCATTACATCCATACCTTTCATGCTCCACCCTCCATTACGTTGTAAGCATAAAAGAATATAATCTCCATTTTTTCTATAATCTTTTACATTTATTCCAAGATTATTTTTGATTGATTGCCATCTTTTAGGATCTATATCTTTATCAAAATAAAATCCTGTGTTCCTAAACACACCGTCATATGAATATCTAAGGTAATGATGTGGTTGGTTAGATTTATTAACATACAAAAACAAATTACTATCTACAATTAAAGTTCTTTTGTTCTTTAATCTTTGATGATCTATTACACGTTGTCGTAATTGAAGATGAGGAGTTTGCTTACTATTAGCATGTACAAATCCTTGAAGTAATGCTACATCGCAGTCTTCAATATTTGATCCAAAATGGTCAATTCCCACATCGCCTTTAGCATTAACCCCTGCAACAAAATTTGTTAGTATGGCAGGTTTTTCAGGTTTGTTATTTTTTGCTGGGATGCCAGAGTGGTAGCTCACTAGTTTCATTGATTGTTCTCCAGGCAAAGCCTGACTCCATTTCCGGTATTGTAAATTGACAGTATGACAAGTGTGCCATAAATGCATCCATTGTTTCTTGATCTGGAAACTTAGGATTATCTACATTTCGTAAGTCTGTTTCACTAATAACAGAAGCAGCATTTTGTCCTAAGACAATAGCAGGAACACCTTCCATCATAGCTTCAATGGCTGCAATACTATTATATGTAATCAAACAATGAACATCGTCATTTAGTGCTTGCTGTATAGATTTACTTGTAACTCTTTCAGTTCTATTAGGCTTTAATCTTATTTCTATTTTCTTAGAAGTTATTTTTTTAAGTTGTTCTGATACTTGTTTTGTCCAAACTTCTGGTGAAGGTTGTCCAAACATATCCATTACTTTAAGACTTGGCGGACAAATTAATATTTTTTTACCCTTTTTTCGTCCTTTGTATTTGTAACCAAACATTTTTAATCTATCATGTTCTCGTTCTACAATAGGTCCAATATATTGTAAATTATTTTTTGTTATTCTATGAACCCATTTAGATTTATTATTTCCAAAATAACCTGTATCTACAGCATAAAACGTTCTACCAATTTGCCTACATTGGTTAATTGCCTTTCTACTTCCGCCACCTAGTCCTCGTATAACCAAAGGTACCGAAGTGTCTTTTTCATCTTCGAAATTAGAAATATATCCTTTACTTCCTCTTATAAAATGCATCAGTATAGGATCATAAGCATGTCCTGCTTTTTTATAACTAATACCGCCGTCGCTGTCTATTGCTGCTACTTTATTACCCATTGCTTTTTCCATCTTCTCCTTAACGTCATTAAGGCTTGTATTTAAATATTTGCTAGTTGGATCTATCATATAATTGATAGCAGAATCTATGAATCCTTTTTTATCATCATCTAACATTTCGTATTTGTTAATTTTAGGAGCTTTTGGAGCTAAATTTTTTAAATATCTTTTCTCCATTATCAACCATTCAGCCGCATATTCACAAGTTTGATAATCTGGGAACCAAGGACCTCCTTCTGTGTAATGCAACGCATAAGGCATTCCGTCTCTAGGTTCTTGATAGTGATTAACCAACCAATTCCATCTGTGAGGAATAGATCCTATTAGGTTGTCCTGTAGCCAACTAAATCTATGGAAATATGCTCCATCAAATTTTGTATTATTAACATGGTCAGCAGTTAGTACTTTATTTGCAGGATGTCCACAGTTCCACAAAACCAAAGAGCTCCAATTTTTACGTGGGTATACATGTTGCTCTTTGCCGTCCATTTTTGTTGCACCTTGCTTAGGTGAGTAGTCATGTTGTACACACATAACAGCATACTTGTCTTCTGCCAATTCAAACAAGTCTCTTACATTATGATTGAACAGGAAATCACAATCACAGAACAATGCCCAACCATTGAAGTCTGTAAGATGTGGAATTAAAAATCTAGAAAATGTAAATTCTGTCGATCCTAATTTATCTTCTGGCCTCCAATAGTTGCCACCTTTTTTTAATTCTTTTAATTTTAAAGGTATAACTTCGATTTTTTCTTCGTTCTTTGATCTTGCAAAAATACTTTCCCTGCATACTTGATATGCTATATCTTCTCTAGAATCATAACCTACAAAAATTTTGATATCAGCATTCTTAGCGTCTTTCAATGTCTTCCTCCACACAATTGGCACCATACTGTATTTCTACTAACTTTAATGGCTCTGTTGATTCGTTTGCTAACTGATGCCACATACCTACAGGAATGTGCAATGACTTGTGTTGTTCGTAAACTCCATGTACATCAAGATCAGTTTTATTATTAATTGTATATACAGTAGCAGTGCCTTCGGCTACAAACCAGTGTTCGGCTCGATGCTTGTGTCTTTGCATCGATAACTTCTTTCCTGGTGGCACAGCTAATTCTTTGACCTTAGTGTGCTGGTTATATTCATGTATCACTCTATAGTACCCCCACATGCGTTCAGTCTTTGGAGCCTTCCATTCTTCGAGTATCCAACTAGAACTATTCATTTTATTAGTTCCGCCTACACCAAACTCAAACTGTACATAAGGCAAATTACCATATGTTTTGTATTCAGGAGTAGTAGTATTTGTTCTATCTCCGCCATTGGCAAAAATAACTTTTGTACCACTGCCGTGTGTTGCTAATACTTTATAAATTGCTCCACATGCACTGTCGTCAGCATCGTCAAAACTAATAACATCGCTAACAATACTCAATTCATTTATTATTGCGGCACGATCTTCAAACGACATAAACGGTCTACCTTTTTTACGGGTAAGCCAATCGTCGCTATTTAAACCAACAATTAGCTTTGAACCTAGTTTACTTGCTTCTCTAAAGTATTCTATATGTCCTTTATGTAGAGGATCAAAGCCACCAGTTACTAATACAATATTCATACTGATATTTATGTACGTAGTTTATTCTGACAATAAGGATTGACTAGATCATAAGGATATAAGGTTTTAAGGTGTTGCCAAGGCAAGCCTTGTGCTATCTCTTTTGTATTCCATTGACAATAAGCAAGATTATTTAACCATTGAGTACGATCATACATCTGTGGTTGTTCAAGCCTACTCAAACTTTTATTACTAACAGGCCAGGCCATTGAACTTGGACACATACTAAATGTTGGTATTCCTTCGCACACACTTTCTGTCAACGCATTTGAATTAAATCCTACTACAGCCCAAGCCCTATTTAAGTCTTCGTACAGTCCTGGTCCACCGTGTAATAATCCCGACTCTTGATGATTTCCACTTATTTCATAATTTTCGATGCCGCTATCTTTAATAATCTTTAATTGAGAATGTATTCTATTAGGATGCGGTCTTAATATTATTTTTCTATCTGTATACTTTCTTATTTCTTTTATAGTAGCTACTAGGAATTTTTCATAGTTACCATACCTTGCCATTAGATTTTTTAAACTACTATCTCCGGGACGTTGTAATAATACAAGTATTGCATCTCCGGGTTTTCGCCAATCTTTTATTTCTATGTTTTGTTC
>Ga0181394_1000521_pt1 | contig 16835 bp, 33 predicted proteins | sample 17SPOviralmetaG_FD_130123 | JGI IMG/M metagenome (GOLD analysis project Ga0181394, IMG submission 130123) | Marine viral communities from the oligotrophic San Pedro Time Series (SPOT) site, San Pedro Channel, CA, USA - 17 SPOT_SRF_2010-11-23 | ecosystem: Environmental > Aquatic > Marine > Strait...
AAAAAGTAAATAGGGAGATAGAGAGATGCAAAAGACAGATAGTGGATATTTTTTAGTTTATCGTAAAATTTGGAAAAATAAAGTCTTTAGAAGTTTAATAGAGTCTAGTGTTTGGCTATATATGATAAGTTCAGCTACACACCAAGATAAAACACTTAATTTTTTAGATAGTAGAATATTTGTTAAAAGAGGAGAGTTAATATTTCCTTTAAGAAAAAACGCAACATTTTGGAAAATGACTTATTCTGAAATGCGTACTTTCATTTTAAGGTTGAAAAGACGAGGTATGATCTCAACAAGACTCGCCCAGCTCACGCCCAGCTCTAACCACCCTAGACGAAATATTACGATTATTAATGTTATAAATTACGATAAATTTCAGTATGTGGATAATGAGCAACCAGCACCTGACCAGCTATCGCCTCTGACTAATACACAATATACTAATAAACAATATACTAATATAGCTATCAAAAATAAGTCTAGCAATGGAATAGTATATACAGGAGATGTTTTTGGAGATTATGCACAAGTTAAGATTAAAGGTAAAATTAAGTGGAAACATAAATTTAAAGATAATATGCCTCTGAAAGACAATTTATGATGGGTCTATTAAGAATCTTTAAATATGTGAGAAAACGTATTATAAAGTTATCATTGGAAAATCAAAGATTAAAATTACAAATAAAACTTTTAATTGAAGCAAGTAATAATAAGAAGCACTAATGGTAAGACGTAAAAAATCACAATTTAGACACATTCTAATTGATAAGAAAAAATACTATTTTTATTCTATCAAGTGGCTGGATATTCTTGGTGATTCAGGTCACGCAGAAAATAAAGATTTTCTAAATATGCGACCAGCACAAATGGTTTCACAAGGTTACGTTTTTAAAAAAGATAAAAAGTATTTATGGACTTTTGCAAGTTATGACGAAAATGAGGCAGTATTTTCAGATCGTAATTGTTTTCCTATTGGTTGTATAGTATCTATGAATAAATTAGAGGTATGATTCCTTTTCCTAAAAAAAAATATAAGATTATATATGCAGACCCAGCTTGGCATTTTAAAACATATTCTAACAAAGGCGAAAAACGATCTGCTATTCAGCACTATAATTGTATGTCTATTAATGATATTTATGATTTACCTGTTAGCGATATTAGTGATGACAATGCTATCTTATTTATATGGGTTATCGACTCAATGCTTCCTGAAGCTTTGGAAGTTATTAAAAGATGGGGTTTTAAATATAAAACAGTAGCTTTTACTTGGGTTAAAAAAAACAAAAAATCAGATAGTTATTTCACAGGAATGGGTTATTACACTAGATGTAATCCTGAACAATGCTTACTAGCGACTAAAGGTAAGATAACAAGACTCTCTAAATCAGTTAGACAATTAGTAGTTAGCAAATTACAACAACATAGTAAGAAACCTGATTGTGTCAGAACTAAGATTGTAGAATTATGTGGAGATTTACCTAAGATAGAACTGTTTGCAAGACAACGAGTAAAAGGTTGGGATTGTTGGGGAAATGAGGTATAAATTAGGCAAATGAAAAGCGACAAAAATAAGACAACTAAGGCAGAAAAAAGACAACCTGTAGGCAGACCCAAAAAGGACATTGATTTAGATATACTTGGAAATCTAGCTTCTATTGGTTGCACACAAGAAGAAATAGGTGGTGTTATGGGAATCTCAGCTAGAACATTACAAAGAAATTATGCCGAAATAATAGAGGTAAATAAAAACAAAGGAAAAGCATCTCTAAGAAAAAAGATGTGGGAGAACGCACTTAAAAAAGGCAATCCAAATATGATGGTTTGGTTATCTAAGAACGAACTTAATATGAGAGATAAAGTTGAGACTCAAAACATTACAGAACCTTTACCATTAATTATAGAAGCAGAAAAAGTAGATGGCTAAGAAAAAACCTCTCTATGGAATCAGTAATTATGTAAAAAAAACTAGAAAGAAAAGACCAAGACGACACGCAAAGAGTTATTCAAAAAGAATACCACCAAGAAAAAAAAGATATAGAGGACAAGGCAGATGACAACAACTAACAAAGAAGCTAAAGACTTTCATAAAATGCTTGATAAGCTTAAACAAGAAGCTGATAAAGAAGCAGAGGAGTTTAATAAGACTCTTGAAGAACTTAAAAAGAAAGCAGATGCCGAAGAAGATTATCAAGGTGGTGGTGCTTACCGAGCATTTCTTGAATTATTTTATAAAAACAAAATAGAAGATGATAAAAAGAAGTAATTTCTATCCTAATGGTGAGTTTGTACCTTACCAAATGCCACAGGATTTTAGACCATCACAAGGTAGAGGTAGCTGTGGTAATTGTGGACTCTATTCACAAAAACATAATTTCTGTGGTGTATGGAAAACTAGAGGTGTTAAAGATACTTATGTTTGTAATAAGTGGAGAAAAAGACATTTAAAAAGATGAAACCTATAATGATTACTTTGTTATATCTTACATTTGGTGGAGATATAAAGCTTGATACATTTGAAATTCACTCAGAATGTAGTAGCTGGTTTCATCACAACGTAAAAGTAGAAGAAAATAAAAAAAGAACTTTGTTTAGTAATCACGTTTATCACGAATATAAAGGTAAAAAAGTCATAGGTTATATTTGTGGTGGAGATGAACCAAGATGACTTATAGACCTTTACCTAAATCCTTAACAATTAAACCTAGTGGTATAGAGGGATTAGGATTATTTGCTACACAGGATATTAAAGCTGGTATTCAATTAGGCATAACTCATATTGTAATTAGTGATGAGATAGTAAGACTTCCATTAGGTGGATTCATTAATCATAAAGATAATCCTAATTGTGTGAGAATAGAAGTTGGAAATAAGTCTTATTTGCATACTATAAAACAAATAAATCAAGGTGAAGAACTAACTTTGAAATATACAATATATAATATTTAATCCTAAAAGCTTTTGTGTTATTAAGACCTTATGGCAAAGTACAAAGGAAGAACAGTTAGACTCAATAAAGTACAAAGAGGTGATGTAAAGAAGTTCAAAGTATTTGTTAAGAATACTAGAACAGGCAGAGTACAAAAAGTGAACTTTGGTGCTAAAGGTATGAGTATTGGCAGAAGTAATGATGCTAGACGTAAAAGCTTTATGTCAAGATTTAGACCAATATTATCTAAAGTAAGAGGACAGAAAAGTTTGAGTCCAGCATTTTGGGCTATAAGAACTTGGCAAAAAGGATTTAAATTATGAAGAAGTTTAGAAAGATTTTAAAGAAGATTATAGAATGGATTGTTAAAGGATATGACAAATAAACCAAAAAGTAAATTAGAGTATTTAAAAAAGAATATTGTAATCATACCTGTTATCGGTGCAATACTAGCTGGAACATTTACATCAGTTAGATATGTTTTAACTATGACAGATACTATTCAAGTTAATAAAGAAATACTTGAAAGTGTTACTAGAGATATGGATATGCAAAAAGAAATAATGAATGATTTAAAAAACAGATTAGCAAGAGCAGAAGCAACTTGGGATATGGCAGAAAATATCTTTCAACAATTAAGCGATCAGGTAAGGCAACATGAATACGATATTAAAGACCTTAACAGGTAATGTATTTTGGATATTATTCTTTTTGTTTGTAGCAACATCAGTACAAGCAAGAAACGAGTATTTGCAAAACGGAACAAACAACTGCGATCAAGGTAGTTGGGAAGCATATAACGATTTTACACAAAGAGATTATAAGACAGGAACATCTAACGAATATACAGATACTAGAGTTGGATTTAGATACAGAAAATCTATTGGTTCTGCTTGTAGTGATGAGTTTATTGCAGAGCAAGAGAAACAGATAAAACTAAAGACTCAAATGGAACTAATTAAATCTTGCAGAAGTGTTCCAAGAATAACCCCACCACCACCAGCATTTGCAGAACTTATTGGTGCTTGTTTAGAATTAGGAGTAATGCAAGTAAGCGACTTTGAGAAAAGAGATAATAGTATAAGCTATTGGATTGTGTTAAAAGATAAATGGAAATCAGAAAATCCTGATAGACCTATATTTGAGGAGAACTAATGAAAGTAAGCGAGAACACAAAAGTCAGTACAGACCTTAAAACCATTTTATCTATTGTTGTAGGAGTAGCTGTTGGTGTTTGGGCATATTTTGGTATTGAGGAAAGACTAAATAAATTAGAAACAGCAGATACTTTATTTCAAGCAGACTTACTTAAAAAAGCAGAACAAGAACCTAAGAACTTAGAAATGTATATGCTTATAGAACATTTAGCTGGTCAAATAGAATCAATAGAAAAAGAAATAGAAGCTAGTAGATATAACAAAGTAAATATTGACCATTTAAAAGAACAGATTATATCAATACAAAAACATTTAGATAAATTGAGAAACGGAGAACATTAATGATAGAGTCGGTGGTAGCATTATTATTATTTTTAAAAGGTGATGTGGTTGAGATGACATATAAAGAAAAGATGTCAGCTTGTCTTAAATCTAAACGTATAGCTGAAAGAGAAGTCAATCCAAACAACGTGAGATTTAGTTGTCAAAAGATAAAAGCAGAAACAGAAATATATATGGGTGCTAAAAAGATTGTAAAAATTATATCAATGAGTAAATAGCATATGAAGTTTATGTTAGTCTTACAAATCTGCTCATCTATTTATCAACAATGTTCTGAACCAATGCCTAATAATATACCATATGATAGTTATTACGATTGCTCTACTGCTGGATATTTGAACGCACTTACGATAAACCAATCACTAGGAATAGCAGAAGTGAATAAAGGTAAAATTTTAATTAATTTTAAATGTGAGGAAATAGCAACCAGTTAATATGAAAATTAAACTAACTAAGCCACAATACGAGGTTAGTTCTTCCAAGAAAAGATTTAGAGTATTAATATCAGGTAGAAGATTTGGTAAGACTTATTTATGTATTACTGAGATGATGAAATACGCATCTCAACCTAATCAGCAGATATGGTATGTAGCACCGACTTTTAAAATGGCTAAAGAGATATGTTGGTCTCATTTAAAAGAAATGCTTAACCAATTTAATTGGATTGAGGATATTAACGAAACAACTCTAACTATTAGAATTAGAAAAACAAATAGTACAATATCATTAAAAGGTGCAGATAATTATGATGCACTTAGAGGCACAGGATTAAACTTTTTAATATTAGATGAGTTTGCAGACATAGATAAAAGAACTTGGTTTGAAGTATTAAGAGCATCAGTATCAGATACTTTAGGAAATGTTTTAATGTGTGGAACACCTAAAGGTTATGGTAATTGGGCTTATGAAATGTATCTTAAAGGTAAGCAAGATAATCAATGGTCTAGCTTTCAATATACTACTGTTGAGGGTGGTATGGTTTCAAAAGAAGAATTAGAACAAGCTAAACAAGACGTAGATATTAGAACTTATAGACAAGAGTTTGAGGGTGCATTTGAAAATTATGCTGGTGCTGTATATTACAACTTTCACCCTGTAGATTCTGTTATAGATAAAAAAATAGATTGGTCTAAACCTTTTCATTTAGGTATGGACTTTAACGTAGACCCAATGTCAGCTTGTGTAGCACAAATAGAAAAAGATAAAGTTTATGTAGTAGATGAGATAGTTATTTATTCAAGTAATACTGATGAAATGTGCCAAGAGATAAGAGATAGGTATGGTGCAAAAGCACAAATATTCATTTATCCTGACCCAGCTTCAAGACAACGTAAAACTTCTGCTGGTGGTAAAACTGATTTATCTATATTGCAAAATGCTGGTTTCAAAGTAAAAGCAAAACATAAACACCCATCAATTAGAGATAGAGTCAATGCAGTAAATAGTAAGCTAAAAGATTCTAAGGGTAAGCGATATATTTTTGTTTCTAAATCTTGTAAAACAATGATAAAAGGATTACAAAGACAAATATACAAGGAAAACACAAATATTCCTGATAAGGAACAAGGTTTTGACCATATGAATGATGCTTTAGGTTATTTAATAGATTACATTAAACCACTAACAAGTAATATTCCATATTCACAACCGACAAGATGGGCAATTAAGTAATGGCATATTCAAGAGATACTGCAATAGATGTACATAAAGATTATAAAGAAAATGTTTCTAACTGGGAATATTATATACGATCTTATAATGGTGGATATGATTATACTCTTGGTCAATACTTAAATAGATACAATCTTGAATTAGATAATGAGTTTAATCAAAGACTTGCTAACACACCTTGTGATAATCATTGTAGAAACGTAATACAAATCTATTCATCTTTTTTATTTAGAGTTAAACCATCAAGAGATTTTGGTTCAATGTCTGATGAACAAAGTTTAGACACATTTTTACGAGACGCAGATTTAGATGGTAATAATTTTAACAACGTAATCAAACAAGCACAAAACTATTCTTCTATTTATGGTCATTGTTTTATGATTTTAGATAAACCGAATCTAACATTAGGAACAAGAGCAGAAGAATTACAACAAGACGTAAGACCTTATGTATCAATCGTAACACCTGAAAATGTTTTAGATTGGAATTTTAAAAGAGAACCAAATGGTAAATATGTTTTAGACTATTTAAAAGTTAGAGAAGAAGTAGATAAAGATGGTGGAACATATATGAGGGTTTGGTATCCTGATCGTATAGATACTATTTATATGGCAGATAGAGAAGAACCCACAGTAATAGATACTGCCGATAATCTGATTGGCAAAATACCAGCAGTTATTTTATACAATTCCAAATCTCACAAAAAAGGGATTGGTCAATCAGACCTAACAGATATAGCAGATTTACAAAAAGCTATTTACAATGAGTATTCAGAAATAGAACAATTAATTAGATTATCAAACCACCCATCATTAGTTAAGACTCCAAGTGTTAATGCTTCTGCTGGTGCTGGTGCAATAATAGAAATGCCTGAAGAAATAGAACCAAACTTAAAACCTTATTTACTTCAACCTAATGGTTCTAACTTGAACTCTATTATGCAATCTATTGACAGCAAAGTTAATTCAATAAATAGAATAGCCCATATTGGTGCAGTAAGAACTACAAAGACACAAGTAAGTTCAGGTATAGCTTTACAAACAGAATTTGAATTACTTAATGCTAGACTATCTGAAAAAGCAGATAACTTAGAATTAGCAGAAGAACAAATATTTAGATTATACGCACAGTTCCAAAATGTTAATTTTGATGGAGAGATTAATTACCCTGACTCATTTAACATTAGAGATTATGCTAGTGATCTTATGTTCTTCCAACAAGCTAAATCATCAGGAGTTGAGTCAGCTACACTAACTAAAGAGATTGATAAAGAGATAGCAAGAGCAGTAGTTGATAATGATGAGAAGCTAAATGAAATCTTTGAAGAAATAGATACTAAACCTGAGGTCGGTTCTTTCACACAAGATGAACCACAGCAAGAAGATCAAGAAGTAGAAGAAGAAGAAATTTAATGAATGTCAGATATAGTTCAAAAATCTACCGAGTATCGTATTAAGCAAATAGAACTTGCAGAAGCAAAGTATTATAAAACACTTACATCAACATTAGACAGAATAGAACGAGAAGTAGTATCATTAGCCAATAGAGATTTACCTACATCAAATGGTAAGCTTATAGAACTACAATCGGCAGTAGCTATCAGACCTAAAATAAAACAAATCATAGATGCTGAATATTTACCTTTTGCAGATCAAGTTGTTAGAGAGGGATTTAATAAACAAGCTAAGAGAATAGAAAAAGCTTTTAAGAGAGTTGGTAATATACCTGTTGAGTTTCAGGAATTAACTAAAGGAGATTTATCTTTAGTTCAAAATTTAAAACAGCAATATTACACACAGTTTAAAGATGTGTCTAATACTTTTACAAGAAGATTATCAGAAAAGGTTTATCAGAATACTTTAGTTGGTTCTGATTTTGCAGATTTAGAAAAAGAATTACGACAAACTATTAATGGTATTTATGCAAGTTCAGATGATGCAGAAGCGAATCGTTTAGTTAAGTTTATAGAAAATAATAAATATAAAAAGTCTATGCAATCAAGAGTTGATAAAGCAGTTATTACTTTACAAAGTAAATTTGCTAGAGATCGTGCTGGTGAGAATATGAAAAGGTTTGCTGGTCAGATATTAAACGACTCTTTACGTGATTTTGATGCTACTTTAAACTTTAATAAGTCAAAAGATGCTGGTCTTACATTTGTTAAATACTATGGAGATGTAATACCCACAACACGACAGATTTGCAGAAGTCTTGTAAATGGTGTAATAAAATCTAAGAGAAGTGATGGTCTTTTTACGATTGGTGAAATTAGACGAATATGGTCATCAAGAAGTTGGTCAGGCAAAAAAGCTGGAGACCCACTTGTAGTTAGAGGTGGTTATAATTGTCGTCATCAATGGAGTTACGTCAATCCTGATTGGTATGATAGTAACGGTGAACTAATAATATAGGAGTAAAAAATGTCAGAAGATAAAACACAAGCAACTTCAGCACCTGTTGAAGCTAAAGAAGAAGTAAAACAAGAACAACCAAAAACAGAATCTAAATCTTTCACACAGGAACAATTAGATAATATTGTTCAAGCTAGAATAATGTCAGAACGTAAGAAGTATGAGAGAAAAATGGAAGAAGAAGAAAAGCAAAAAACAGAACTTCTTAAACAAAAACAAATGGACGAAGCTAAATCAAAAGCTGAAATAGAAAAGTTAATGAAAGAGAGAATAGCAGAAAAAGATAGTGAAATCTCTAAATATAAAACAGAAGTTAAAAAAGAAAAGATTGATAATTCTATCTTATCCGTTGCATCAAAGAATAATGCAATTAATCCTCAACAAGTCGTACAATTAATTGAAAGAGAAGTTAAATTAAATGATGATGGAAGAATAGAGGTACTTGATAATAATTCTAATGTAAGATATAACCCAAAAGGTGAACTCTTAACAATAGAAGATAGAGTTAAAGAGTTCTTAGATACGAACCCACACTTCCGTAATGCAACAACACAAGGTTCAGGAAGTAAAGCAAGTATCGGTGGTAATACTGTAAAACCCTTTAAAATTCAGGACTTAGATATGAGCAAGGCAGAAGATCGTAAGCGATATGCAGAATATCGTAAAGAACGAGATTCTAAACCAGTTCAAATTAACTTAAACAATAAACAATAAATAATAAAGGAAACAAAAAATGTCAGCAGAAACAACAAGTTCTACACTATCGGAACTATACACGGAGATAGTGGCAGAAGCATTATTTGTAGCAAGTGAGAGATCAATTATGAGACCTCTTGTGAAAAATTATGCTATAACAGGTGGTGGAAAGTCAGTTGAAGTTCCAGTTTATGGAACAGTAAGTGCTTCAGCAGTAGCAGAAGCATCTGATTTATCTAACACAGCAATCAATCCTACTTCAGTTACTATATCAGCATCTGAAAATGGGATTATGACTACACTTACAGATTTAGCAAGAAACTCAGCACCAAGAAATGTTGCTGGAGATATTGGTAAATTGTTTGGTGAAGCGATTGCAAAAAAAATAGACACAGACCTAACAGCATTATTTGGTGGTTTTTCAAATACTGTTGGTGGAAATACTACAGTTATGTCAGCTGGATTAATTTTCAATGCAGTAGCAAAATTAAGAGCAACAGGTGTACCAAGTGATAATCTTGCTTGTATATTACACCCAAATATAGCTTTTGATTTGAAATCAGGTTTATCAAACACATTCGCTAATCCGAATGCTGGTGTTGGTAACGAAGCATTGAGAACTGGTTTTGCTGGTCAAATCGCTGGTGTTAGTATTTACGAAACATCAAACATGGCAGATGCGTCAGGTAATAATCCGGGAACTACTGGAGATTACAAAGGTGCAACTTTCCATTCTGATGCTTTAGGTTTAGCAATGATGCAAGACCTGAAAATTGAAACTCAAAGAGATGCTTCTCTTAGAGCAGACGAAATCGTAGCAACAGCAGTTTATGGTGTTGGTGAACTACAAGACTCATATGGTTGTGAGATTGAAGCAGATTCATCTATACAAGACGCATAGTTATAATTTTATCAGGGCAAGAAATTGCCCTGATAATTAACAGGAGAATTTATGAATATAAAATTGACTAACGGAAAAAAGACAATAATAAGACCATTAGAGACATACGAATTAAATATAAATCATTTCAAAATGAGAGGATTTACACCTCTTGAAGAAGAAAAAAAACCAATTAAAAAAGCGACTACAAAAGATATTTCTGATAAAGTAGTGCAATTAAAACCTAAAAGAAAAACAAGGAAGAAGAAATGAAACATTTAGAAAAATACATAACATTAGCAAAACAACACCCTAAGATAGCTTGTGGTATTGCAGTAGCTTTAGTTATAATAATTTGGGCTATATAATATGGCTAACTATACAGGTGCGAATGTAATTGTTGCTGGAGATGTAACTAAGTATCAACCTGATGCTTTTGGTTTTGGTATTGGTGCAACAGATACAGAAGCAGTTAATTTTTTTGCACAAACTACAAATGATATTTTAAGACAATTAAGAATAGAGTGGTTTCCTGTATATAAAACAAATGTCTATACAGATATTACAGTTCTCGGCACAAATGAAATGGTAAATACAAAAGTTAATTTAGATCAGTTTGAGAGGGCTGGTGTTTATTTATTTTTAGGTAGATTTCTTTGCCCAGCTTTATCAAAATTTAGACCTGAAACAGAAAAAGATAGATTTGAAAGAATGGCAGAACATTATATTTCAGAATATAACAAAGAAATGACTTCTATTTTAGAAGATGGTGTAGAATATGATAGTTCAGGAGATGGTACTATTGTTAAGAATGAAAGAGAACCTTTACACGGAACAAGAAGATTAGTTAGATAATGGCTTTATCTGTTAAGATAAAAACTAATTCTAAAGCTATTGAAAGAAGATACAAAAGATTAAAAAGTAAATTTCCAAGCATTATAGATAAAGGAATATTACAAGCTGGTTTTCAATTATTAGATATTATCAGAACTAAAACTGCAAAAGGGATTGATATAAATTCAAGTAAATTTGCACCTTATAGTTCAAGCTATTTAAAAAAATTAAATAGAGAGGGTAAGAAATTAGCAGTTGATTTATTTTATACTGGTAGAATGTTAGGTGCTTTAACACCAAGTGGTAAAACTGTAAGAAAAACAGGTAAGCATAAAATATCACTAGGTTTCTCTAATGCACAAATGAGACAAAGGGCTTTATTTAACCAAGTATTAAACGAACCTAAAAGAGTATTTTTTGGCTTTAATAAAAGAACAGAAGATATTATAAGTAAAACGTTTAATAAATTTATAGCAAAAGAATTTAAAAAGATGAAAATATGAGTGTAAGAGAAAACATAGCATCAAATCTATTATCAACTATCTCAGGTATTAGTAGCCCAATAACAATTAAAAAAGCTACTAGACAACCTTTTCCTATTGATGAACTATCAGAACAACAATATCCAGCAGTAATAGTTCAAACATCAGAAGAAACTAGAGATGATTCGGAATTAGGAAGTGGTGCAAGAACAAGACACGGAACTATTGATTTTATAATATCAGGATTTGTTAAAGGTGCAGAATCTAATATAGACACATTAAGAAATCAATTAATCACAGCTATTGAAACTGCCGTTGAATCTGATATTACTAGAAGTAGTAACGCATTAGATACAATGGTTGTATCTTGTGAAACTGATGAGGGTTCTTTATTTCCTGTTGGTGGTATAAGAATGACAATCAGATGTATGTATGAATATCAATCAGGAACACCATAAGGAGAAATAAATGGATAAAATTATAAACAAAATTCAAAAGAAAATAGATGCAATAGAAAAATTACACGATAAAGAGAGTCTTATGTGTGAAGAAGTCAAAGACTTACTTGAAGAATTAAGAGAAAATCAAGAAGAAGATAATGTTAATGAGGAAGATTTTGAAGAAGATTTTGACGAAGAAGAAATTGACGAGGAAGAAGATAAGTAGTAAAAGGATTTATTATGGCTAAAGATATTAAACTATATAAAGATGGGAATGAAGTTACAATTAACGAAACTCAGCTTGATAATTTTTTAGATTTAGGTTGGAAGCAAGATCAAGATAAAAAAGTAAAAACAAAAAAGGAAAATAAAAAATGGCAACACACTTCGGAAAAGAGGGAGTAGTAACTGCTGGTGGCACAGGTATTGGCGAACTAACAGGTTACACACTTGAAACAACTGCTGATGTTGTAGAAGATACACAACTATCAGATGCTGGTAAAACATTTGTAGCTGGAAGAACATCATTTTCAGGAACTCTTGAAATGAGTTATGATGAAACTGATTCTCCACAACAAACATTAACTGCTGGTACAGAAATAGCTTTTATATTAGCACCTGAGGGTAATGCTTCAGGAGATGAAACTTTTACAGGTTCAGGTATTGTTACAGGAATGAGTGTTAATGTTACGTTAGATGGAATAACTACAAGATCAGTTACTTTTCAAGGAACAGGTACACTTACAAGAGGAACTGCTTAATATTAATATATGTCAGTTATAGATAGAGTAAAAAGTCATTTTGAGACTCTACAAACTATTACTATTGAAGTTCCTGAGTGGAAAGACGAGCAAGGTAATCCATCTGTTTTTTATTCAGAACCTTTAACATTAGAGCAAAAAAATGTTATTTTTAAAAAATCAAGTAACTTTCAAGATTTGACAGTTCTTGTTGATTTATTAATGATGAAACTTTTGGTCAAAAATGACAAAGGCGATTTAGTAAAAGCTTTTGAACCATTTGATAAACTTGCTTTACAAAAAAAAGCAGACTCAAATATTATTGCAACAATAGCCAATAAAATATTAGTAGATACATCACTAGAAGAATCTTTAAAAAAGTAAATAGCGACCCTGACACACAATCTTTGTTAGTGGTTGCTGATAGACTTAAATTAACAATCCAAGAGGTATTAGATATGCCTGTAAGCCATTATAATCTTTGGATAGCTTACTTGAAAAAAGAGCAAGATGAGTATAAAACAAGATCATCACTAGCTGAAGCAAAAAGGTATAAAAGATAATGGCACAAAGACTTAATATAGACATAGTAGCAAAAGATAAATCTAAACAGGCATTAAGTAGAGTACAAGGCAGTTTAGCAAAAGTAAAAGGTGCTGTTTTTAATTTAAGAAATGCTTTTATTGGTCTTGGTGCTGGATTAGTTTTAAAATCAATAGTTAATACAGGTATTCAAATAGAAAACTTAGGTGTTCAACTTAAAGCATTATTTGGTTCTGCAAAAGAGGGTCGTAAAGCATTAGAAATTGTAACTAAATTTGCAAAAACTACACCATTTGAATTAGAAAATATCCAACAAGGTATTACAGCTTTGGCAACTGTAAGAAAACAAGCAGAACAAGCTGGAGTTTCTTTTGAAGAACTTTTAAAAATTACAGGTAATACAGCAACAGTATTAGGTGGAGATTTTGCTTTAGCTTCTTTACAGATACAAAGATCATTTAGTGCTGGTATTGCTAGTGCAGAACTATTTAGAGAACGAGGTGTTACTGCAATGGCTGGGTTCACACAAGGTGTTAGGACAAACGTACAAGAGTCAATTAAAGGATTAGCAAAAGCATTTGGAACAGGTGGAGAATTTGGTAATTTAATTGAAGAATTATCAAGAACTTTATCAGGAACAATATCAAACTTAAAAGATACTTTATTTATGTTTCAAGTTTCTATTACAAGAGGTTTCTTTTTTGAACTTAAAGAACAACTTGGAGATTTAAAAGCATTTACAGAAGATAATGCTGAAGCATTAGAACATTTAGGAGTATCAATAGGTGAAAAATTTGCTGTTGCAATAATTAAAACTTCAGAAGCAATAAAAGAACTTGTTCAAAATTTTAGACAATTACAAGCTATTTTAGGATTATTGTTAATTGCTTTTGGTGGAATGTTCCAAAAGATTGCTGGTGGTCTTTTAATTTTTGATGATTTAAATAGAAGAATAAAAAAATTAGTAGGAGATGTAGAAGTTGAATTTCAAAAAATTAAAAAGTTTGAACACGAATTATCAATTCCTATTGAAAACATAACTGAAGAATTAGGTTTTACTTTACAGAAAATAAAAGAATTTGAACACGAACTATCTGTTAATGTTCCAACTAATACACAAAAAGTTATATCTAAATTTAAAGAATTGAATAATGATGCTATTAACAAATTAAAAAATGAACTGCACAACATAAGCACTACGATTGCTGAGGGTATTAATTCAGGTATTACTAAAGTTTCAGAAAGTTTATCAAGATCAATAATATTAGGAGAGAAATTATCAGACACATTTAAGAAAATGGCACAGGATATTTTATTGAGAGTTTTAAGTGGTTTTATTGAAATGGGTATTAGATTAGCAATTAATTTAGCTTTAGAACAAAAACAAGTAAAAGCTTTAATTACAAAATTAGGTATTGAAAAATTAATAACTAATCAAAAACGAATACAAGCATCAATTCAATCATCTCAGGGAAGTGGAGATATGGGAAGTACATTAGTTAGAATGGCTAGTTCTTTTTTAGGGTTTGGTAGATCAAGAGGTGGTGCAGTATCAAAAGGACAACCTGTTGTAGTTGGCGAAAGAGGTGCTGAAATGTTTGTACCAAATCAAACAGGACAAATAACACAATCAGCTAGAGGAACAGGTGGAAGTCCTGTAAATGTTAATTTTTCAATAACAACTTTAGATGCAACAGGATTTCAAGATATGTTAGTACAAAATAGAGGAACAATATCTAATATAATAAACCAAGCTGTTAATGAGAGAGGTGGAAATAATTTAGTATAATGAGTGGTGCTTTTCCTATATCTAATTCTAAATTCTCAACAATGGGCATTAAGTCTATTCAAAAGACTTTAATATCTAAATCAGATAGTGGTAAAAAATTAGCAAGGCAAATAGATGGTCAAAGATTTGCTTTTACAGCAGAAATCATAACAGCAAAAAGATCAGATGTTTATGGAGAACTTATGGGATTTATTATTAAACAAAGATCCGGTAAAGAAAATTTTACAATTATCCCACCTGAAATTGAAGATGCTAGAGGTTCTGAAACAGGAACAGTTTTAGTCAATGGAGTTCACGCAGTTGGTGATACAACTATAGCAATGGACGCATTTGCTAGTGATGGTGCAGGTAGATTTAAGACGGGAGACTTTATTAAATTTGCCTCGCACAACAAAGTATATATGGTTGTTGCAGATGTAACTTCAAGTTCTAGTGCTTCAACTGTAACTATTGAACCACCTCTTATAACAGCATTAGCAGATGACTCAGTTGTAACTTATGACAATGTTCCTTTTACAGTTTATTTAACATCAGATATTCAAGAGTTTGGTGTAGTGGGTTCTGATAAAGATGGTAATTTACTATATAGTTTTCAATTTGATGTTGAGGAAGCTTTATAGTGAAATATTTAGTAAGACATTGGATTACTGTTGATATGATAGCTGAAGAAGTTATAGATGGAGATGGTGTTAATTTAAAAACAAATAATATAGGAAAACACGAAGAACCATCTGATAAAGCAACTTATATCGTATCAGATTATGTAAAAGTAAAAAGGAGAACAATAGAAGATTATGACGAGAAGTTTAACGACAGCAGTAAAGAACGAACTAGCAACAAATGATATTAGACCAGTACATCTTATCTCAATCGGTTTTAGTAGTCCTGTTAATATTACTGATTGTTCATTTTCACTAACAAGTTCTGTTTCAGGTTCAAGTGTAACTTATACTGCTTCTGATTTCATAATGGGTCTTTCAAATTTCACAGAAGAAACAGATGTAACTAAAACATCTTTAACATTATCTTTATCAGGTGCAGATTTAACTTTTATATCTACTGTTCTTAATGAAAATGTGGTGAACGATAGTGTAGATATTTTTAGAGGTTTTTTAGATGATAACAATGCTCTTATAGCTGACCCTTTTTTATTATACTCAGGAACAATAGATACTTTTGGAATATCAGAAAATAATAAATCAAGCACATTAAATTTACAGGTTGTTTCACATTGGGCAGACTTTGACAAAACTAATGGTCGTAAAACAAATAATACATCTCAACAAAGATTTTTTAGTTCAGATGTTGGTATGAATTTTTCAAGTCAAACAGTACAAGATATTAAGTGGGGTAGAGCATAATGGGTTTTGGAAGTATATTTAGATCAGTTACTAAAATAATTACTGCACCAATTAAAATTATAACAAAAGCTTTATCTTGGATAGCACCTAAACCACCTGAAATACCTGATTTTGGAACTACTGATTTTGATGATTTTGAAACAGGTATATTATTAAATAAACAATCTAATGACGCAAATATACCTGTAATTTATGGAACAAGATTAGTAGGTGGTACTAGAGTTTTTATGGAAACTTCAGGGGCAGACAATACTTATTTATATATGGCTATTATTCTTGGAGAGGGAGAAATAAACGACATAACAGAAATAAGAATTGATGACAAAGCTGTTACTTGGGCAAGTGATTTAGCAGATAATACAGCAGTTGAAGTAGGTAGTGGTGATAGTAATTTTTATAAAGACTCAGCAAGTTTAATTAGAGTAGAACCTCACTTTGGTTCTGATAGTCAAACAGCATCAAGCTTATTATCTACATTATCATCTTGGGGAACTAATCACAGATTAAGAGGTATTGCTTATTTGGCTTTACGTTTTAAATGGAATCAAGATGCTTTT
>Ga0181394_1000522_pt1 | contig 16830 bp, 21 predicted proteins | sample 17SPOviralmetaG_FD_130123 | JGI IMG/M metagenome (GOLD analysis project Ga0181394, IMG submission 130123) | Marine viral communities from the oligotrophic San Pedro Time Series (SPOT) site, San Pedro Channel, CA, USA - 17 SPOT_SRF_2010-11-23 | ecosystem: Environmental > Aquatic > Marine > Strait...
CCTTTGCAGGCTTTTTACTACGTCAAAACCATATCACCCCCATATACCACCTGTCACTACGACTGGCTTTGTACAACTGATACCTTAAGGAAGCCAAGGCGTCGATTTACTGTTAGGGTGGTACTTACGCTTCACAACCGTGCACTACTATTTCAAGCTGTGGTTGTTCTTCACGTATTTTAACTATATATTTCACCAGATTCACACACCATCCAGTCACAATTACTTGTATTGTGGCCTTTTAGTGTTAGTAAATCTTCATAATCTTCTGATTCTAGATCTTCTCGTCTTATATTATACATGAAAACTCTACCTTGTTCAAAGTCAAGAACCCACAGAAACTTTCTAGCGGTAGATGCCATGTGTATAGCATTGTTTGCGAAGTGTCCTGCACCTGGAGGATTGTCTTCAAAGTATTTTTTTACTGAATCGCTCATTTTTTAATTCTATTAGTTAAGTGATTGACGACCAATTCTACGAGGTAACTATGAGTTTCATTTACTTGGTTGCCCTCTGCAGCTTCTGGTAGAAATTGGCCGAGTTGCCAATCACATTGTTTATATATTTCTTCTAGTATATCAACAGATATTTCTTCTGCTACTATATTCATTTGTTTTATCTTTGCCATATTATATTATCTTAAGCATGTTCCGTAACCTCTGCGAGCGCCAAGCTTTCTTACACGTTTCGCCTGTTCTTTCGACATTATCTGAATGGTGTTGCCGGTTTTGTGGTAAGTGATAGCAATACAGCCATAAGGTTGAGTAGTGCTACATTCGACGCAAGAGGTATAACCTAGTGCGAGGCGCTGTGGAGGTATTATATTGTTACATTTACATTTTGTCATCATATATATTATCCGACTTTGTTCGTATTTTATTTGTAATTTCTTAAATAAAACTCTAACATATAGTTAAGTCTAGCCATTTCTGACCATATCATAGCTCTTGATTGAGTATCATATTCTTGTACGTAAGTACCATTTTTACCCATGTAAACACATTTCATTTTGCGTTTGTAAGTAGGGTTTACTTGATAGTTAGAAGAACAAGAGTTTTGATTTCTTACATAACCTGTTTTAAATATAGCTAATCTTAATCTAGGTAGTTTATCTAGGTTATAATTTTTACTCCTCATCCAACTAATTCTTTGTTTAGAATATGTTGGTACAGGAAATTCAAATTCTCTTGTACCATTTTTAGCTTGTCTTTGCGTAGTCACTTCTTTTATATTGTGTTCTACTAATAACGCTCTTGCGAACGCGTCACAGAGCATTTGCTGCTCTTGTCGCCATGTGTATTGATTGTTCATAGTTATAATTATTAAATTAGGTGCGCAGGAAGGACTCGAACCTTCGACCTCGAGTTTATGAGACTCGCGAGATAACCAACTTCTCTACCGCGCAATGTTTATAGTATTTTGTGAGCATTTTCACTTGCGTATTCAGCTATGCTTTGACGCCATTGCCACTCGCGCTTGCGATATTCATAGTCAGTACACCATTTACGCCATGATTTGCTTACAGGTTTTACACCCCACATAGCTTCAAACTTGTCTACTTGTTTTAGTTTAGCTTGTATTTGTTCTTTTGGATAATCTTTAAACATAAGTATTATTATTTATTTTAGTAAATTGCTTGAATGAGTTGTATTGTTTATCACCTTTGTCGTAGTATTTAGTATAAGATGATTTTTCTAATACTTCTACGTCGCCGTTTGTATATTTTAATATAACATTTTGAGGTTGACCGAGTGGGTTGTAATTAGTAAATTGTATTTTATTCATATATAAGTTTATTATATTATCCAATAGTTATCGTATTTTGTTTGTATCTTGATAGAATTTAATTCTGTCTTTTACATCTTGACGAGTAATTTGCCCTTCTATTTGAAGTAGTAAATCATGAGTCATATCTATTTTTTTACCGTTTTCACAAGTTAGTATATATTGCATAGTTATTATGTTTAGTAGAAGTCATAGTATATTTCTCTAACTTTAGACTTCTGTTCATCAGTTAGTTTAGTATAGTGCTTGTCGAATAGTCGCCAAGATATTTTTAGGAGAGTGTAAGAGTAATTGCACATAGTATTATTATTTAAAGGGTTATTAATTTAGTTTGAAAGCGTTGGTATACATATACTTCATCTAGTATTTCTTGAGGAAGAACTGGTAGTATTTCGTGATTACTTTGTAACCAGAGTGATAGTTGTGATATGTATTTAATTCGTTTCATAGTTTATTATATTATCCATATATTCCAAAGGTTGATGGTGGGCCAAAAGTGAATACGTGTATTAGTAGTGCAGCACATGAATATATTATAAATGCTAGTGTTGAATAAGATAGTATTCTGGTGATTACATCAATCACTTTGTTGTGATGAAATTTTCTCATAGTTTAGTTTTAATTGTTAGTTCTAGTGTGAGTAATCGAAACCCACCACTGCTCCAAGACTAGATTTTAAGAGAGTAGTTTACTGTACTTCGACTACTTCTCTGACTGAAACTGGTACACTTGTTGATGAAGTATAAGATTTATACTTGACGAAACATGGCATAGTTTCTAGTTTATCTTTCATTATTGAAAACACTTTATCGTGATTGTAAGTTACAGTTTTGCCATTTTTAAAGTTGACAGTGATGTTTTGATTTTTACCGATTAAAGATTTTCTTATAACAAATCTTTTAGAAATTAAGTTACTCATAGTTATTATTATTTAGTTATTATTTACATTTATATTATCCACAATGATTCGTATTTACATTGTATAAAAGTAGATTATTTATTTAGTAGTTATTTATTTGTGAGTAGTATTCCACACTCTCTCGAAATCTAAAGCTAAACTTTATAATTTACTTACATTACTATTATCCATTTAGTATCGTAGTAGCTATGTAACAATATGTGAAATGTTTTCATGAAATGATAAATGTAGGTTGAGCGAGGTGAGCTCGATAGTTAATGGGTTATACATGGTAAACACGATAAACCGTGGATAATAAGGTTGAAGCATGGCGGGGCTAGCTAAATAAAAGGCGTTTTCCTAGAGGCGGCATGGTGAGGAGGAGGGGGAGCAATACAAATACTCTAAATTTATTATGCTTTTTTTTATGACATTAGCCTATAAAGGTATATATAGTAGTAGGCTTGTGTCACACTCTCTTTAAAAATTATTTTTTACGTGTAATTATACTCATATGGCAAAAGCGAATTCACAGGGACTGAGTCCTACAGCATTAAGAGCAAAGCGAGCTAGAGATTTAGCAGCAGCTAAAACACCTAAACGTAGAGCACGTAAAGCTGAGAACCAAAGGATAGGTCAAAAACCAGGATCCGACTTGCATCATACACGTAGTGGAACAGTGAGAAGAACATCAATAGCTTATAATAGAGCTACTCATAGCAGGGGTGAAGTATAATGGATTTACTAATATCTATGCTTGTAATTGTGTTCAGTTTCATTTTCCACACGGTAGTGTATGAAGATTAACCTTAATTATTAACCTAAAAAACCAAACATTATGACGTTTTTTTACAAGACTAGTTCGTGGAGTAGTCAACCACAAATTACCGATGAAACCATTTCTTGGTGGAAACATTTAGCCACTAAGAAAAACTGGAGAATAGTTCAGTTACCTAATGGCTTTTATCAAACCGAATACCTGGATTTAGATGATAACTGGGTAGATGTTACCAGAAGAGAAACAATTGAATCAGCTGAGGCTGCAATTGATGGAAGCATCGATCATTACAACAAAAAGTTAGAGTTCACAAAAGGACCTAAAGTTGTAAAAACATTTGAGTAATATTTAACTAAAATTTAATTTAATGGAATTTAATAACCCAAGCCAATTGGTTAAGCATCTAAACTTTGGTGAAGATGCTAAGAGTAAAGTAATGAGTGGTGTAGACAAGCTAGCTAAGGCAGTTAAGTCTACATTAGGTGCTTCCGGAAAATGCGTTATATACGAAGACGCTACAGGAAGACCGGTGATAACAAAAGATGGTGTAACCGTTGCGGAAAGCGTAGTCTTAATAGATCCGGTCGAAAATATAGGGGCAACTCTAATAAAAGAAGCAGCTAAAAACACGGTGAAGGAAGCAGGAGACGGTACCACAACGGCTATCGTCCTTGCCGAATCACTTTTAAAAGAATTAAATAATCAAAAAAGCGATGAATCAGTTCGTAGTATTAAAGAAGGTGTTGTATCAGGATCTAACAAAGTTGCTGAATATCTTTCTAAGTACTCCAAAAAAGTATCTGACTCTAATCTTAAGTATGTATCAACGATAAGTTGTAATAATGATACTGAGTTAGGTGGTATTATTGCTGATGCTTACACAAAAGTAGGTAAAGATGGTGTAGTTTTGATGGAAGAGAGCGAAACAGATGAGACTTACACAGACATTGTTGAAGGTGTTCAGCTAGAAAGTGGCTTAACATCTCCTCATTTTGCTACAAATACTGATAAAAACAAGTGTGAACTTGAAAATCCGCTAATTTTGATAGTTTCTGGTGAAATACCTAGTATTAGAAAAATACAAAGTGTACTAGAACATGTAATAAAAAAGAATAAACCGTTACTTATAGTAGCTCAAGTGTCGCAGCAAGTAAAATCTGCGCTTTTAATGAATAAAGTAAAGGGTAATATCAAGGTGAACATAATAAATCCACCTGGTTTTGGCCCCACAAAGCTTGATACTATAGAAGATTTAGCATTTTTAACAGGTGCTAAGGTAATAAGTGAGGAATTAGGCGATGATTTAGACCTAATTCAGCCAGATGTGCTAGGTGAAGCTAAATTTTCAGTAACTGATGATAAAAATACAGTACTAACTACTAATGATATTGGCGAAGATCTTACAGAAAGAGTAGAATCTGTCAAGAAAAGCATAAAAAAGGAAAAAAACCAATTTATAAAGCGTAGATTAGAGCAAAGACTAGCTATGCTAAGTGGTTCTGTTGGTATTATTCGCGTTGGAGCTAATTCTAAAGTAGAATTAAAAGAAAAGAAAGACAGAGTTGAAGACGCTATATATGCTACTAAGGCTGCTTTGAAAGAAGGTATAGTTCCTGGTGGTGGTATTGCTCTACTAAACGCTGCTTTAGATATGGACGAGCAAAATGAAGGTGAAAAAATAGTTTCAAGAGCTATAATAGCCCCATTTAGAACTATATTAGAAAACGCAGGTATAGAAAACGCTGTAGTTCCTGATAAAAAAGGTTACGGTATTGATGTTATTACAGGAAAAGAAGTTGATATGATCAATTTTGGTATTGTAGATCCTGTGTTAGTCACAAAGACAGCGTTAAAAAATGCAGTTAGCGTTGCAACTACTATATTTTCTGCAGATTGTGTAATTAATAATATAAGAGTAGAAAATGCGAGCAGTTAGTTTATACATAATAATAGAAAATATAAAATTAGCACCTAAGAAAATAGGTGGATTAGAAATATCTGATAGCATAGATAGTGACAATAGATATTTAAAAGGAAAAGTTATTAGTAAAGGTGATCTTTGCCCTCCAGACGAGATTTTAAAAGTAGATGATATTGTCTACTATGACAAACACGCTGGCCACGAGATAACATACAATAACAAACAATACTATGTTATGACTATTAAAGACATAGTTTTGGTAGAATGAGACTAAGTGCATCTGATATAAGAGATATGAATTTATTTAAGTATTACAGGCTTGTTAGAAAATGGGCCTGTAAAACTTATAAGTTAAACGATGCAGACTTAGAATTATTAATATACTTAGATTGTAAAAATAGATTTACACGTAAAGAATTTATAGACGGTGTTTACACTATGTCCTGGGATAAAAATCGCTGGGAAAGGCTACGTCGAGACGGATGGATCGAGGTATGGAGACATCGCAACCGCACTTCAATTAAATATAGCATTTTTAAGACATCATTTAAATGCTCCCAATTAATCACAAGAATATATAGAATCCTGTTAGCAGAGGAAGATTTACCTACGTCTGAACGTAATGTATTTTTTAAAAATATATCATATACAGACAAGGTATTTAACAAAGCAATGGACGATATGATTAAAGATAAAAATAGATAAATGGCAAATCGTAGAAGAAAAAGATTAAAAAACAGCAAAATACCTGTAATTAAGAAAGACTTAGAGGACGGTGTTATTGCTGAGGCTAATAACGACGGTACTATATACGTAGATAAAGACGTAAAAAGTAACAGTCCTCTTGAAAAAGAAGCAATTGCACACGAGATGGTGCACATGGATCAAATGAAAAGAGGTGATCTAGACTATGATGATAAAAATGTTTATTGGAAAGGTAAAAAATATAGCCGAGCAAAAATGAACGAAGGATCCTCTAACTTGCCATGGGAAAAAGAAGCTTATAACAAAACTGATCATATAAACGGATCAACCGACAATACTGTAGGAAACACTAATACTAAAGATATGAAGAAATCTTCACCAAACAAAATTATTTATTCAGGAGCTAGAGCAAGCACTAGACTAGGTAGTAGAACACTAACACAAAGAGCTAGTATGCTAAACGATCAACTTAGGATAGAAGCAGATAAAAACGCTGCTATAGGAGAAGGTGTTGGAAAAATACAAAAACAACTATATGATGGGGACTTTAAAAACGATGAAAAAGGTCACCATGATTTTTCTAACCCAAGTGAAGGCGACACAGATACTACAAATGAGAATAATACAGAAATAACAGATTCATCAAATGAAATGAATCAAAAAAATAAAAACAAAACCGCATTTAAAATGAAAGCAACACCAATAACAATGAAAGCTAGTAAATCAGCTATGAAATTTGCACCTCTAGTTGCTATGGCTGGTAAAGCTTTAGTAGGAGCTGCTGCTAAAAAAGTAGTTGACTCTGCGGTTAAAATGAAATCACCGCTTCACGTTGAAACAACCTCAACCAGGGAGTTTTCAGGTAATAACCAAGAGACTGGTCAGTATGGTACTTTTACAGAAACTGAAAAAACTAAAAAAGGTAAAAAAGGTTATGAAGGTACTGGTAAAACAAAAAAGCAGCTTTGGGATATGAACAATAAAAACGTTCAAGACAAGTATGATACTTATGAAGAGTATGAAGAAGCAGCTGATAAATGGATAGAAGAAAACCAAGGAACTCCTGATGAAGTTAAATATGAATCTTCATTTACTCCAGATGAAGAAAGCAAAACAACACAAGATCCTGGAACTCCTGGTACACCTGACAAATACAATATGGGTTATTATGAGTCTATGGACGCTAAGTATGGTGCTGGTGTAAGAAACCGTGGTAGAAAAAAGCTTGGAAGAATATTAGATAGAGCTGGTAGAAAATTCGATAAAGGCAAAGGTGGTGTAAATCCAGAAACAGGTGAGCAATTTGCTAGTAAAGCTGATTATTTAAAATACGTAAGCAAGAGTTATGGCGCTGAATATAATATACCAGTTGGTAAGAGTAGAAGAGGAACTCCTGGAACAGGACCTGGTGAAGCAGTAACTACCACATCGGATGTTAAATCTAAAGAAGGTGAGAAAAACTTTAAGAAAATAGATGGTAAGCTTACTGAAGTTGATTCAGATGGTAATCCAATTAAAATGAGTAATAAAAACAAGTCCGCTTTTAAAATGAAAGGTTTTAGCGGTTTTAATAAATAACAAATATATATAAAAAAAATGAAAGCAAGTAACATTTTCCAAAAATTAAAATCGGCTGGAATAGGTAACCCTGATGGTGTGTCTTCCAAAAAGCCAGTCATTAAAGGTTTAGGTGTTCAATCACCAGCTAAAATGAAAAAACCATCGCCATCAAAAATGGCTGTTGGGCTTCCCGGGTACGGATTCAACGAAGAAGGTAAGTACGTAAAGATGTCCGGAAAAGGCGGAGGAGGAGATAAAAAGAAAAAATCTGATCCTTATGCAAAAGCGGCTAAAAAAGATCCTAAATTAGGTGAGTATGTAAAAGCAAGAAAAGGTTTAGATAAAAATAGTGACGCTTACAAGAAACTACAAAACAAGATTAATGCTGCTTACGGTGTTTCAAAAAGATATAAGTTGTCAGGAGATGGTGGTGAAAGTAATACTAACACTAATACAAACACTAACACTAACACTAACACTAATACTAATACTAATACAGAAACTAACACTGATAAGAAAGTAGTAACTAAAACTGATACAGCTAAAGAAAAACTAAGTAATGCAAAACAATCAGTTAAAGATGCTAAATCAGAAGTTAAAGATACTAGAAAAGCTAAAAGAATACAAAAAAGAGCTGATAAAAAAACCGCTAAAGCTAAAAGAATCAAAGAAACGGGAGGAACAAGAGTTGGTAACTTTTTAAGAAAAACATTTAAAAAGAAAGATGACGGACCTGTTAAAATGAAGAAAGAGTCAGCTATGAAGATGAAAAAGTCACCTGCTAAAAAAGCCTTAGTTGGTAAGCAAGGTAATTTACCTGAACATTTAAAAGCTAAAATTAAAGCTGCACCAGGTAAAATGAAAAAATCTGCGATGAAAATGGGTATGAAAAAGTCTGCAGCTAAAATGAAATATAAAAAATAATGCCAAAAAAAGCATTTAAAGACACAACCGTTGGTAAGCTTTTGCTTGGAGCGGCTGGAGTAATAAATCCTGCGTTAGGTAGCATCCTTGAAGGCGTTACCTCGCCAAAGGATGCTATAGCTGCTATAACTAAAGCTGATGTTAGTACTGAGGATAAAATAAAACTTCAGCAACTAATGTATGATCAACAAAATAAAGAAATAGAAGCTATAACGAATCGCTGGCAAGCTGACGCAGCGTCTGACTCATGGTTATCAAAAAATGTACGCCCACTAGTATTAGTGTGGTGTATTGTTGTTTTTTCATTTGCAGGTATATTAGATAGTGTTGAATCAATACCTTTTAATATAGGAGCTACATGGAATGACACTTTTGAAAAAGTTATGATGGCTGTAGTTTTAGCATATTTTGGCGGTCGTAGTAGTGAAAAGGTTACAAATTTAATAAAGAAAAAATAACCCATGGCGAGAATATCTACCTATTCGCTGGACACTAATGTAGATCCAGCAGATAAGCTATTAGGCACAAGTAGCGAAGGTGGTACGAAAAACTTTCAGGTATCTGATATTGCTCATTTTTTAGGTTCTACAAATGCTACCGGTATAGCTGGTTCTGTTCCTTTTAAATATACAACCGCAGGAGTAATGGCTTCTGGGACTATGCAGCTTCTTAATCAATCAACTAATAAGCCTTTTCCAGAAACAGACAATGTAAGATTAGTAGTAAGTAAATATCAAAATGGATTAGCTGGTCAATTAGTTTTAGCTGTTTTAAATACTTATGTGACAAAAGATATTGTAATTAGTCAAGTTCAGGATCCTAGTGTTTTTGCTGTTTATAGAGTAAAAACAGTAACTCAAATAGGTTCTACAGATTATTATGAAATTTTAATGACTCACTTACAGTCAAACAATAATTCTGACGGCTTAGGCTTTATATCGGAAGTTTACTACATTTTAACACCTTATTCAGGTGCTCAAGATAAAGATTTTAGTTTATCTTTTTCAACTAATGACTTAGTATCTGACTCAGGACAGTATTATTTATTAGTTAATCATAATTTAGGAAAATTTCCAAACATAACAGTAAAAATAAGCACTGGTTCAATAGTTCAAGTGCCAATAGTACATATAACAAACAATCAATCAAAAGTATTTTTCAAGGGTTTGAACTCTGGAGTGATACACGCAAACTAAAAAAAATTAAAAATGGCAATACAATTTTTACACGACATTGACTTAAATGGCAATGAACTACAAAACATAAAACTGCATGTTACAGGTTCAGCTCCAACCGCGGCTGCTGGTGCAATATTCTTTGACAGTCAAAATGATCTTTTAAAAGTTTGTCTTGACGGTAGTAACTTTGTAACTGTAGCAACAGGTTCAGATTCAAATACCCAAAACGTTTTTACATCATCTTTCGTAGATAGTAGTAGTGACGCATTGTTAAGACTTACAAAATCTGGAGCTTCAAGTGGCACGCAAGACATAAAGTTTGTTGCTGGTAACAATATAACTCTTACACCAAATAACGCTGGAGATGAGTTACAAATTGCAGCATCAACTACACCTTTAACTCAAGAACAAGTTGAAGACTTTGTTGGTGGGTTAATAACAGGAAATGACGGCGAAGGTATAACCACAACATACGATGATACCAATGGTACGTTACAAATCAAAGCTGAATTAGCATCATCATCAAATGCTGGTGTAGCTAAGTTTAGCACAGACAACTTCTCTGTTCACCCAACAACAGGTAATGTTCTAATAAAAGATAACGGTGTTGCAAACGCAGAACTTGTAAATGATTTTATAACTATCAATGGTACAGATATAGCGTTAGGTGGTTCTGTAACAACTCCAAACGACAATACAGACACACTACAAAGTATTGTAGCTGCTACAGATGATGACGATAAATTTGTTACTTTTGTTGAAACCGCAACTGGTGCGCAAACAGGTAAATCACAGAGTAACTTTAAATTTAATCCAAGTACTGGTACGTTAAAAGTAACAAACTTAGAAGTATCAGGTACTCAAACAGTAAGTAATGAAACAGTACAAGTTGTAGAAAATAATACAATATTATTTGAAGGAGCTACAGCTGATGATTTTGAAACTAAACTTACTCTTGTAGATCCAACCGCAGATAGAACAATAGAATTACCAAACCAAAGTGGTTATGTTGCTATTTTTGATACTGCTTCAACAACTGCAATATCAGCTACTCCTGCTGAACTTAATACTTTAAGTGGTTTTGATGGTGATGTTGATGATTTAAAATATGCAAAAGATCTTTACGATACTGGTGTAACAGCAACTGAATTTGACAAACTTGACGGTTCACTTACTCCTGGAACTAGTACTATTGCTGCTGCTGACGGGTTTATACATAACGACAATGGTGTTATGAAGCAAACCGAAATCGGTAAAATTGCTACATTATTTTCAGGTACTGGTTTAACAGCTACCTCAGGTGTAATTGATATGGACGCTAGTCAAGCTGGCGTAACAGATTTATTTAACACTGCATTAAAACTTGGTAGAGCATCTAATGGAGCTAGAATTGATTTTGGCTCATCAGGCGCTGTAAGTATTATTGGAAACGCAGATGGTCAAGGTGGTATTAAAGTTCAAGCAACTCAAACGTCACCAATATCCAACAACTCTGTTGATCTTGGTAATCAAAGTAATGCATTTAAAGATTTATACCTTGCCGGTTCGTTAAAACTTAGTGGTACTACAGTTACTACTTCAGGTACAGAATTAAACTACGTAGATGGCGTAACATCAGCTATTCAAACTCAATTAGATGCTAAAGAACCATCTTCAAATAAAGTAACTAAAAAGATAAGTGGTAACGCTAGTACAACTGCTTTTGAAGTGACTCACGGTTTTGGAACACAACATGTAAGAACTACCGTATTACATTTTGGTAATAACGGAAACAGTGCTACTTATCAACAAGTGTATGTTGATGTCAAAAACTCAACATCTAGTAACACTGGTAATAATAAAATTACTGTAACATTTGGCTCAGCGCCTTCTGCTACTGAAGATTACTTAGTACTTGTTGAAAAATTCCCAGCTGTAAGCTAATAAATTAAATAAAATAATATGTCTATAAAGTTTTTATCTGACCTAGATTTAGGTACTGTTACTATTGATAGTCCTTCAACACCAACAAACATAAGTTTGTCTATCGTTGGCGAAACTATTAATGTTACATTTGGTAAATCATCTACAAACAATATAGATTATTACCTTATATTTGGCTCGGTAGCTGGCGGTGATTATGGATTAGTATCTGTAATACCTCCAGCTGACTTTGCTAACACAATGAGCACTATAGATAATTCTTTTGATATTACTGGAACACAAGCTTATAGAATTTATGCTGTAAAAGCAGGTAAGTATTCTGCAGCTTTAACAGGTAGTATATCTTATAGTGCTGGTACTGTTAATGTAACAGCTATGACAGTTACCGCTTTAAACAATACATTTCTAATACAATGGAAACCTCCATCGTCAAAATCAAGATTCGTTACGGCTTACAATGTTTACAAGCACCAGCATGCTACTCAAAGTAGTTTAGCTGAAAGCTCTGCTAGTTTAATATATTCTGGTTTAGACACTAGATTTATGTATACAGTTAGTGGTAATAGTACTGACTTTCATCAATTTTGGATAACTACAACAATTGCATCATAATGGAAGAGAATTTAGATTACTGGAAAAACATAAGAGAACAAAGACAAGAGGATATATCTTGTGAAAATGCTATTGGAGCTCCAGATAGAGATCTTATGAACATTTTAATTAAACAGCTGAATGAAGCTGAGCAAAAAATAATAGAATTAAATGAGTAGATTTAAACAAGAAATATTACAAAGAAGTGATATTATTACTATAACAGGCGCTGCGCACTCAGAGGCTGACGCTAAAGTGATTGGCCCAGTTCAAAAAGGTGGCACCGGTAATTGCGTGGTTTCAAGCTCAGGTGGTGAATATGACGGAGGTGATAGAGTAATTGGTTTTCACAATGGATATGATATTGACGGAGATATATTAATAACTGTTGGTTGGGGTGATGGTTGTGCTGTGAGAAGATTAAATAATGATGGTAGTATGACAAAACTATATCACGACAACAATGCTTTATGGAGAGACACAGGTTCTACATATAACCACATACAATCGGTAGCTATGGCTAAAGGTTGTAACAAAGCTGTTATAATGTCTTACAATGTTTATGGTTATTCTATTATAGACTACAGTGGTGCTGTTGATGGAACCTCAAATGGAGGCGCTGTAATTAGAGAAGACAGGCCAACACATACAAACCCTACAGACTTTGTTGACCCAACAAATGACAGAAGTAGTGGTTATCTTAGAAGAGCGGGTTATTGGTATGCCGGAGGTTTATGTGCAGCTGGTGAATGGATATATGGTTCTTCCCATGACGCAATACACTACAGACAATACCCTAGAAGAAATTTAGCTACTGGAGCAGAAGAACTTGTTAGTGGAGTAACTGACAAAAGAACTGGAAGTGCAGATGAAGATAGAAATGGTTATAGAGCTTTTTTATCTTATGATGAAATAAATGATAGAATGTACTATTGGAACTACGAGGGTAACGGAGGTTTTACAGTTATATATGATGCTTCAACATCTGACCCAAAACCAGTGTGGTGTGATATGGAAGATACTGTGTCAGGTTCTAATACCACGTTTACTGCAAACGGTTACATGAGAGAATCAGGATTATTTGTTGCTGATCCAGTAAATGCACCTAATGTTATTATAGCACCAGGTTATGACTACATACATGAAATAGATTATACTAATTGTTTAACTGGTGGTTTTCCAGACATAAAAAGAAGAGTTTATTTAAGAAACTGGACAGACGGTATTGATTTTAATGCTATAACTAGGTTTGGTACTAAGTTTCAAAAAACATCTGGAACTCCCATGGATAAAATGCCTGGCTACGCTAATGCTTGGGTACCGCTTAGTGGTGATAGAGATCATGGTCGTGTCGATGGTGGGCACTTAGAATTAGGAACTTTTAAAGTATACTCAAGAAAACAATTAAGCAGTTATACAGAAGACCAAACAAGCGTATATGGTGGTAGCGCAAGAGGTAGAAGTTTTCAATCAAGCTATGGTGTTAATCCAGTGTTAATGTCTTCCGCTAATGGCACTAAATATTGGGTGCGTATGGGTTATGGATCAGATGGTCACGCGTTTAGAATATGGGCAGAAGCAACAAACCCAATTGAGTTAATAGGTAATTGGGAAATAGTTTACGGAACATACGGATTAGATAATAGCGCAAATATTGACATGTGTTTTGTTGGTGGAATTTCGGACGTGATAATACCATCAGGTTGTACATTTACTTGTTACGTTAGTAACAACAATGGTAGTGACTGGGAAACTTTTGATCATACATCAGACCTCGCCCATGTATTTACTACATCAGGTACGCAGTTAAGAGTGAAGCTATCTGCAACTGGACAACCAAATAAATCTCCATTTATACAACAAGCAAATTTAGTTGTAGATTTTGGATCAATGCACGACGCAGCAAAAGACGCAAATATTAAATATAAAGTAACAAGAAAAAGATTAAGGTAATATGAGTGTAACAGTAACAGGACAAAAACGACATCTTGATTTAAATAGCTCTACGCTAACTACAACTGGTAACGCAACTTTTGCAGGAACAATAACCACAACAAGCACAGCAACAGGGGCTATAACTCTTAATGGTGGTACTGGGGTATCAACTACAGGTGCTTTTATTTTAAGACAAAACGGTGATGGTGCGGGTAATGGTATGGCTATTACAAGTAGTCACTCTACTAGCCACAGAATATGGAAAGATGCTTCTGGTAATTTGAATATAGGTAGTAGTAGTAACACAGATGCTTTTAAACAAGACATAACAGGTAATATTACTATTGAAGGAACTGTATCAGCATCTAATTTATCTGGCACAAACACAGGAGACCAAGATTTAAGTGAGTATGCCACAACTAGTCACAACCACGATGATAGATATTATACTGAGACTGAAATAGATAATTTTGGGTTCTTAACATCATCTTCTACACAAACAAAATATTTAAGATCTGATGCAAGCGACACGACAAGTGGAACTGTAACCTCTACATCTGCTTTAGGTTTTAAAGTTGATTCTTCATCTGCAGGTAGAATTGAAATAGAAGCTAATAACAACTGGGCGTATTTAAGACTTAGAAATAACAGTACTGTAGCATGGGATATTGCGTCTTATGATGGTGGTAATTTAGAATGGAGACCAGCCGGTAGTTCAACTAATAGAATGACATATTCTTCTGGTGGTAATTTAGTAGTTGCGGGTTCAGTAACCGCTAATGGAACTGTTCTTACAGGTGCCACTAGCTTAGCTGGTTTAGCAACTGAAAATTATGTAGATACAGCTGTAGCAAATGTTGTTAATTCTGCTCCCGCAGCATTAGATACATTAAACGAATTAGCTGCCGCATTAGGCGATGATGCAAACTTTAGTACAACAATAGCAACAAGCATAGGGACTAAAGTAAGTAAATCTGGTGATACTATAACTAGTGGTGGAAATATAGGTTTAACAATAAACCACGATGATTTTAATGAAGGTTTAGTAATACACAGAAACCATGCGGACAATAGTCCTTCTATTACATTTAAAAATAACGACGGGCAGATAGGTATACTATATGGTCAAGAAAGTGATGATAATATTTATTGGAGACAAGGAACTAGTACAGCAAACCGTAAAATATGGCATTCTGGTAACGTTGGTGCTAGCTCTGGTTTAGATGCTGACAAGTTAGATAGCCAACATGGTAGTTATTATTTAGATTATGGTAATTTAACAAATGTTCCAAGCTCATTTACACCATCACAACACACGCAAGCTATATCAACTGTAACTGGTTTACAAACCGCATTAGATGCTAAATTAGCTTTAGCTGGTGGCACAATGACAGGCAATTTACTTGTTAATGCTCAATTAGCTGTAAACTCTACAACTATTAATGCTGCTAATAAACTAGAAGTTCATGGTCAAGCTAGGGTAAGCGGTACTATGATGATTGGTGATAGTAGTATATCCAACGCAACAACCTCTGGGCAGTTACATATAAAAAATACTGGAGAAGCTATTATTAGATTAGAAGATTCAGATAATGACAACTTAGCTTTTGATGTTAAAGTAAACGAAGGCGAAGGTTTTGTAATAACAGAAACTATAGGAGGCCAATCAGGTGGTGATAACAATAGACTTGTAATAGCTGAAAGTACTGGTAATGCAACTTTTTCAGGGACAATAACAGCTAGCGCTGGTATAAATGGATTAACTTTAGCTAATGGTGGTATAAGCGGATCTAACTACAATATATCAGGTGTTAATCAATTAACTATTGCAGATCCAGGTGAAGGTATAGTTTTTTCAGGAGGTAGCGCTGGAAGTATTACTTTAGCCGTAGTAGATGATACAAATGATGATATTCTAAGAATTACTGGTACAGGTGTTAAACTACAGGTTGGTTCAAATGAAGTTTACCACGAAGGTCATAAACCTACTTATTCAGAAATTAGTGGTACAGTTCCTACTTGGGATCAAAATACAACTGGAACTGCCGCAAGTGCTCCAAAACTTACTGATGGAGGCGGGTTATCAACAGACCCGGGAACAGCCGCTTTAATACACACTGGACAAATAAATGCTAATGTAACAGGTAATATGCCAGCGTCAGATAACTCTAATTCTATAATAACATTAAACAGGCATACTGGTAATTACAATAGCCAATTAGGTTTTAGTAGTAATGGTAATTTATATTATAGAAAATTCTCTAACTCTACTGCTTATACTAGCCAAATTTGGAAAACAATAGCTTTTACAGATAATGCTAGTATGTTGAACTCAAATGTAACAATAGCTTATGGTGATTTAACAAATGTTCCAAGCACATTCACACCAGCACAACATACTCAAAATTTTAGTACAATTACCAACACTCCAACAACTTTAGCAGGTTATGGTATAACAGACGCTGCTGCTGGGTCACATAATCATGCTGCTAGTGAGATAACTTCAGGTACTTTATCAGACGATAGATTATCAGCTGGCGTGTTTAGAACAAGATCCGCATCGGTTGTTACAGCAACAGACTGGGACACTCTTACAGATCAAGGAACTTATGGAGCTGCTTCTTCTGCCGGC
>Ga0181394_1000523_pt1 | contig 16828 bp, 18 predicted proteins | sample 17SPOviralmetaG_FD_130123 | JGI IMG/M metagenome (GOLD analysis project Ga0181394, IMG submission 130123) | Marine viral communities from the oligotrophic San Pedro Time Series (SPOT) site, San Pedro Channel, CA, USA - 17 SPOT_SRF_2010-11-23 | ecosystem: Environmental > Aquatic > Marine > Strait...
AAAAAGGTTGGATTCAGTCTTGTTTTAATTGTTATACGGTAACGAGCAAAACATTTTTATATAAGGTTGTAAAAAAGAACAATAGTATATATAAATTTTGTATATATAATTGTCATGAATGTAAAAATAAAATGAAAAAGAATCCAATTTATTACTTAAATTTCAGTAAAGACTGTAAGAATTATATAAAAAATAAATATAATTTTTAGTCTCTACAACCACCTGGTCTATTTCCGAAAATAGGTGTTTCATATGCATTATATTTTCCATTAGTTTTGCTACAGATACAAACGCGTCCAGCTTTAACCTTAGCAATTTTCCATGATGATGATTTATCTTTTCCAACATCTTTTGTAATAGTAGCTCTATTACGAACAGATCCTTCACATTTATTATAACAATTTGTTTTTGTATGAACAGGACAGCATTTTTCATTCATTATGGCTTTTGATGTTAAATTGGCAGTATGTTGTGAAGCCCAAAAACTAGGCATTCTTTTATGAAGAACGTCAGCACGTGTTTCAACGTATTCTTTTACTCGTTTTTTCATATATTGGCCGTAACATTTTTGTGGTGCTGGCGTTGGAGGATTAATATTGCATTTTGTAATTAATCTGCCAGTATGAGTCATATTAAGATAAAAAGGACTAACTCTATTTCTTTCTTTCTCTTTTTTGTGTCTCTTTGCTTTTTTAGCTAATAAATATAAAGACATTATATTTATTATGAAGAAATTAAATATATAAATAATATCTATTTTCAACTTTATCATCTAAACATCTTAACAAAGCATAAAATAATTTTGAATCTTTAATTATATTTAAAGCTTCTTTTATTTTATCAAAATCAAAATTTGTTTTTAGAATATCGGGATTTAAACATGAAGCGATTAACAAAGCAATAGAATAATAGCTAGATTTATAGTTTAATGTAAAAGGTAAGGAATTTATTTTATGTAATTCGGGTGATAAAAATTTATTTTTTTTGGGAAATGGTATATTGATATTAAATTTGTTATCTTTTATAGGAAAAAATTGTTTAGTATTAAGTAATAAAAATATTACATCATATTGGTCTTTATCGCCACTTATAAAAATAATATCATTTAAATTAATAGTAAGAATTGAATGTTTATCTTTTTCTAAATATTGCATTTGGTCACCAATACATAAAAATAATAGTAGAACATGACGATATGATAAGTTATAATGTTTTTCTTTCAATAGTTTATCTAATGTTTTAACATTTTCAGCTTTAAAATAAACAGTTGTTTTTTCTTTTGTCATATTTTTTTTCAAAGGTTCTAGTTGTGAAATAGTGTTTTTCCAAAAATTTTTATAGTTATTTTTAGTATTAAAAGATAATTCGTAATTGTTGTTCTCTCTTTTTATAAGGATATCATTAGAAGAATAAATTTTCATATGATATTTATTGATATTAATATATTTTGAAAAGACCGAAGTTGTACTTTGTTATTTGGGGAGAGAAAATGTGAGAAAATCGAATGAGATTGAATGAATATATAATTCATTATAAAACCCTACTGTAAAAGCCTTTAACGTTTCAATATGTCAAAAATCTCAAGTAAATCTGTTAATTTCCAAAAGAATAGTGATCCTAACCATGGTGTTAGCATCGTTATTCCACGTATGTTTAATAATCTCAATTGGCGTCGTGTAAAACACATTTTCGTTCAAGCGAACTTCGGGTTCGTTGAGCGCGTGGATGTTATTCCAAGGGGAGAACATAAGACAGCATATGTCCATTTTGCGGCTGGCAAATGGAACATGAGGTCTCATGAAGCCCGCCAGTTCCTCACCAAGTTGCAAAACGGTGAAGAAGTGCAATTTGTTTATGATGAGCCATGGTATTGGAAGATCAGCATCAGCAACTCTGTGCGCCCTAGCGAAGGTCCTAAAAAGAAGGCAGGTCGTAAAAAAACCTTAGACCTTAGTGAAAAGGATGGTGTTTCAGTGTTTAGACCTATTAAGGTAGCAAAACTTGAACAATCTTCACCTAAAGACGATGCACTGTTGAAGAAAAAACAACGTCGCCCTTCTCCCTTAAATTTGGATGGTTTGGAAGTGGAAAACAATGACCCTATTCGAGCACGTGTTCAAGAGCATATGCGCGTTTTGAAGGCCATGACTCCACCACAAATCGTTCGTCAAAAAATGCTTCATTCCTCCGTATTGGAAGATTAGATGCTCTTCCAATTATAAAACCTATATCTCTTTCCTCCCCAAGCTTCAGTTGTTCGAAGCAAATTTTTTTATTGCATTTGTGTAAATATAAAATCGAATAGAAAATTTAAGTATATTTAAACTTAATTCAATTTTATATGTGTAGTAATACAGAAATATCTAGAAATGACACCAACAATACCCAATCAAATAAAACGATACCTATCAATACGTTGTGGTATCGTAAAAATAAACTATCAAAAAAAGTAGTTCATAGATGTTCTCATTGTAATTATTCTACAACAGGGCCAAAGATTATATTAACAAATCATATATATTCAAAGCATACATCTGAAAAAGATAGACCTTTTCAATGCCCATTTCAAGGTTGTTGTAGAGGATTTGCTCAAAAAGGCTCTTTAACCAAACACATGGAAAAAATTCATAAAGTGAAACCAAAAGAAAAGGAAAATAAAACAATAGTAGAATATCATACAGAATTATTAGATAAACAACCAAGGAATAAAAAAACAAAGTTGAGATATGAATTTTATAAAGAAAACTCGATTATAACAGAAGAAATGATAAAAAAACATTCGTTTTTAACGCCTGCTTATATTTTATATGATTCTCGTGTAGGATATATAAATGCAAAGGGTTATACATCTAGAGAACTCGATCAAAAGAACTAGATTTTGGTTTTGATTTCGCCAAATAACAATTCCAAAAATCATATTTATCGTGAAATATTTTAAATGATGCTCCTTCTATTAAATTTTTTTTTAACATATCATTTCTTTGTGTATTAAACCAAATGTTAAAATCAATAAATACTCTATTATATGGAAATTCAGTTTTTACAATGTTAATATAATTAATAGTACCAAATTTATATCTGGTAAATATATTTTTAATATCTCGATATTTGTAGTCCGGAGATACATTAGGTAAATATAAACATAAAGATGTCATACGGATAATTATATTAATAAAATACAAATTTAATTATTCGATTTTATGCTGTTTCTTTTAAAGAGATATCGGACGTCTATACAATAAAATAGGAAAATAAAGTGAATTAGCTGTTAAGAAACAAGTTATTGTTTTACGCGGACACCGACAATAACATATTGTCTTATCAAATTCTCTTTATATTATTTAAAAATCGAATATAAATAAATAATATAAAGATTCAATATATACTATAAACATGGCAAATAGATTTCAAAGTTTAAAAAGTGATTCAGATCAACAAAAAGATGGTTATAATAAATCATCTAATTCTAAAAGTAATTTTACATCTTCTCGTAGTAATTTTACATCTTCCCGTAGTAATTTTACATCTTCCCGTAGTAATTTTACATCTTCTCGTAGTAATTCGAATAGATGGAATGATTTAAAATCTGATAATACAGAACCTTATAAACCAAAGACAAATGATAGGTGGAAAAATTACGATAAATCAAATAATAAACAGTTTAAATCAAAAAATTCTTTTAAAAGACAAGAGAGAAAGCGTTTTGAAAAACATGTGGGGAATTCGAAGCCTTTTACGAATGATAAATGGACAAAAATAGGTGTATTTGATTTTGATTTAGCATTACAAAATTCAAAAAAAAAAGGTAATAAAAATAAAAATAAAACAAAAATTGAAGAAAACGAAGAGACACGCAAATTTGAAAAACTAAATTTAAAAGATAAAGAAGCTGAAAAAGGAATGACTGAAGAAGAAAGAGAAGCTACAATGGCTTTAGCCATGCAATATCAATATTATACCGAAAGCGAAGAAGAAGATGAAGAAGACGAAGCAAATGTAGATAATAGTGCCTGGTAAATAAGTTAAAATATTATAATTAATACATAATTTAATTATAATATGGAAGAATTTTATATAGAAGAAGATGATGAATGGATAGAAAATATTGAAAAAGAAGATGATTTATATAAAGATTTTTATTTGGAAAAAAATGATAATATAACATTAAATATAATTTATGTTAATAGAAATAATAATATTGAACATATAAAAAAAGAAAAATATTTTTTAAATGATCAAATGATATCAAAAACTGAATTATTATATCTATTAAAAACAAAAAGTTTATATCAAAATCATAAGTATTCACTATTATCAATTATTCAATACAATATTGATTTATTACCAGAAGATGTAAAAGACTATCTATCAAATACTGAAAAATATAATTTTTTTAAATTATGTAAAACATTAGATGAAATAAAATGGAAAGACACTATAAATCTTTTTAAAGATATAAATAGTTTATATTTGATATATTATGAAAAAAAAAACAGAAACAACACAACAAAAAAAGTTTATTTAAGTAAAAAAAAGAAGAACAAAAATTTAACTAGAAAAATGGTATAAAGAATAAATTTAAATATAATTAATATGAATATTGTCCAGAGTATCGATAATCAATTTAATCGAAGATGTGGTGAAAAAGGTCATGTAGAATATAAATGGTCAGAAGATATGGAAAATTTAATTGTTCAATTTTATTTTCAATTAGTAAGGACAAAAGATAATAATATATTAGAAACTTTGAAAAATATTTTTCGAAACATTTTATCAAATTTACAAAATAATAATAATAAAAAAGAATATACTCTTTTAATGTTGAAACTCACGGCTAATTGTAGAGACATATATGGTAAGGGAGAAAGAGATTTGTCTTATATGCAATTGTTGGAATGGTGGAATTATAATCCAAAGTTGGCTTATTTTTTATTTGAAAATTTTGTAGTATCTACAGAAATCAATCATCCATATGGTTCATGGAAAGATGTTAAATATTTTTGTCAATATGTTTTTAAAGCTACTAATAATAAGGACCACCCTTTTATTAATTATATTGTAGAATTGTCTAATTTTTATTTACAAAAAGATTATGAAACTCTTACAAAAAAAGATGAGAATAATGTTTCTTTATCTTTGGCTGGAAAATGGTTACCTAGAGAAAAGTCAAAATTTGGTTGGATAAATAAAAAATTAGCTTATCAAATGTTTTCACATTATTTAACTACAGCTAAAAATAACGATTCAAAAAGAAAAGCTTATCTTAAATGTGTTATACATTATAATAAAATTTTGGTTTTATTGAATGATTATTTAGATACTGCTCAAATAAAAATGTGTAACGGGAATTGGAGATATATTAATTTTAATAATGTTACTAGTAAAAAACTTCATTTGCAAAAACTTTAATTTATGAATAAAGTTAAAAAGTCTGGAAATTTAAGTAATAGATCTCAACTATTAGATAGAGAGGAATGTGCAAACAATTTTAAAAAATATTTAGAAGTTTCTAAGTCGAGTAATAAAAAAATGAAGGGAAAACGTTGTAATGTTTATGAATTTGTCAAAGATGCTGTATTATATTCGAATATGGAAGAAAATGAAGATACACAAAATGTAAAAGATGTTATCAATGAACAATGGAAAGATAATTCTACACAAAATGATGTATTGAAACAAATGATTGTGATGTCTGATGTATCTGGTTCAATGGAATCTGATAATTGTACCCCTTTGTATAATTCAATTGGATTGGGTATAAGAATTTCAGAGAAAACACACCCAATTTACAAAAATAGGATTTTAACTTTTTCAACTAATCCTTCTTGGGTAAAATTTACAGAAGATATGCCTTTTTGCGAGAAAGTAAAAACATTAAGAAATGCGGATTGGGGTGGTTCAACTGATATATATAAAGCAATGCGTCTTATTTGTGATTCTTTAATTCAAAATAATATAGAACCAAATGAAGTAGAAAATTTAACATTGTGTATTTTGTCTGATATGCAAATTGATCAGAGTTTAAACGGTGGAGAATTAAATACATTACAAGAAAATATAGAATTGATGTTTAAAAATGCTGGTTTGGAAACAATGTATAAAAAACCTTATAAAGCACCTCATATTTTATTTTGGAATTTAAGATCAACAAGAGGTTTTCCTACTAGTTCAACACAAAAAAATGTAACTATGTTATCTGGATATAGTGAATTGTTATTGAATGCTTTTAGTGAAAAAGGTCTGTCAGCTTTAAATGAGATTACGCCATTAAAAATGTTAAAAGATATATTGAAAAGTGATAGATATAAATTTTTAGAAGTTGCCTTACAATATGATTAATTAATTAATTAATAAAAATAATAAAGAATCTTTTATTATTTTTATATATGGATAGTTCCGGTAATGATTTAATGCGGATGATATTTAATATAAATGAAAGCATGGGAGAATTGAACACAACAAATTTATTCCAACAAATAGAAGAAGAAGATAATTATATTTCTTCTTTTAATATTCCTCCACAAAGAGAAATAGAACAACAATTTATGAATAATATGATGCAATTATTATTTCGAAATAATGACTCATTTAATAATCAAAATATGAATAATATGAATAATATAACAAATATTTTACAAGAATCATTTAATCAAAAAAATAAATATAAAAAAGTTACATCAGAAAAAGGATTAAAACAATTAAAAAAAATTAAATATTCAAATACAATGAATCAAAAAGATTGTCCTATTTTTATGACAAAATTTCAAGAAGGAGAAGAAATTACACAATTACCTTGTAAGCATTTATTTAATTCAATTGCTATAGAAAAATGGTTAAAAGAAGAACAACATATGTGTCCGGTATGTAGATATGAATTAGATTATGATGAAATAGAAATAAAAAAAACTTTTACACCTTTAACAAATACAATAATTGAAGAATTGGATTCATCTAATAATGTTATATCAGAAGTCGAAGATATTTCTGAAAACACTTTATCTAGCAATATGAGCAATAATGATTTTTTAAATGTATTATTTCCACCAACATTTCCTAGAAACAATGTTCAACCAATATTCAATAATTTAATAAACTTTGAATCTGAAATAACAACAGATAGACAATTACAAGAAGCAATTATGGCGAGTTTAAACGTTGAAAGACACGATAATGAATGACTATCTATATTTCATCCCAATCAAAATCAACTTTTGTATTATCCTCTTCTTCTTCTTTCTTTTTTTCTACGCTTATTTTTTTATTTAATACGTTAGATTTAGCATTAAAATTATTTGTCGCATTAACATCAAATTCAACATTAACATCTTCTTTATCATCTATTACAGATTGAAATAATGTACCTAAATTTTTATTACTAGCAATTATATCATTTATTTCGTTTTTACCATAAACATATAATAGATCTGCTTTTTGCTTTTTACTAGGGGCGACAACTTCCCATTCTCGAATACCAATTAATACGTAACAACCTAATGTTATGGAATTATCGCGTTTATTTCTTTTTTTAAATTTTTGTCTAATAACAAGTGTTCTTTCTACATTATCAGAACATTCTATAAGAGCATGACCTCCGCCATATAATTTAGATACTTTTGCATACATTTCGCCTTCTTCTTTAACAAAACGAGTTTTTCGCGTATGAACAACTTTGGCATCTTTAGATGCCATTTTTTTGTGTCTATTTCCACCAAATTTATTTTTAACCATATTTTATTTATTAATAAAATAAATATTTCTAATTCGATTTTTATATTTTATATTTAGCTGGTTATTTAATTATATTAATTTAATTTCTAATTATATATTATAATATGGCAAGAAGTGCATGGTTAAGACACGTTATGGCTGTACGCGGTAAAAACAAAGGTATGGCTTTTAAAGACGTTTTAAAATTGGCTAAAAGAAGTTATAAAAAAGGTGGTGGTATGCAAGGAGGAAACAAATTTGAATCGCAACCAGCATCTGTAGGAGGTGATAGTGGTGAAGATGCTCCAGCTCCAGGTAATGAAAATGCTAGCAAAGGTGATGCTGGTATGGGAGGAGGAGAACCAACAGAAGCAGCACAAGAAGGTGGTCGCAGACGCAAAAGACGTGGAAGTCGTAAAAGTCGTAAAAGTCGTAGAAAATCACGCAAAGGTAAAAGTCGCAAAAAATCCCGTAAAGGTAAATCACGTAAAGGTCGCAAAACTAAACGTAGAAGACGTCGCCGACGTTAAGTTATCTATTATCTATTAACTTTTTAGTAACACTTCTTATCGATTTTTTTTGAATCATTAATTTTTTTTTTATTGTATCACGATTATCAACATATAATCGTGTTATGTCTGTAAATGTTAATATATTTTTGACATTTTGATTATAAATATATTCTGTGAAAACCTGCCATGTTTTTACAATATCTAATCTTTTATCAGGATCAGGATGAATATTTTTTAACAACAATTCTGAAAAAAAAGTGATAAAATCATTTTTAATATAACCATTTTCACTTTTGAAATATTTAAAAAAATTTAAAAATAACATAGATAAACCATAATTATCCCATGTTTTATAATGACGTAAAATTTCTTGAACTATTTTATTTAAAGATTTGCTAGTATTTTTATAAACTACTAATTGATTATAACATAATTCTTCATATTTTTTTTGAAATTCAGGTGAAAAGTTTTTTGTAATAGCTATATTATATTTTGTTACAACTTTTGCTATCTGTTTAATCTCTGAATCATTTGGAAACATGTTTATTTTTAATAAGTAACATAAATAATGAACTTCTAATGGCCAAATATAATAATCAGGTGCAAAAACATAAAAATATTTTTTTAATAATTTCGTTGTTATAGGGGAATTTAATAAAACATTAAAATCTATTGATAACCCAAAATCTATAATTATTGGTAATTCTTTATCTTCAGCAAATAATATATTATCTCCTTTAACATCGAAATGAACAATATTATTATTAAGTAATATATTAAATCCTTTTAACAAATGAATATAACTTTGTATTATACTATTTATGAATTTATTATTGTCTTTATTTTCTATTAAATAATTTATAAAGGCTATTCCATTTACATATTCCATTTTCATATTTATTAATTTATTGATCTTTTCATTAGAAATTAAAGAACAATTTTTTAAATTATCTGTTTTAATTTTACTAATATTTACATTTGAATATTTAATAACAGGAGCATAATGATTTTTGAAACCTTCAATATTAGAAACTATTTTGCTAATTTCCAATTCATTTATAGCACTTTGGTCAAATCGTTGTAATTTACTTACCAATTTATCAGTTTTCATATCTTCTCCTTTATTATTTAATGCTGGATGAAAGACACATCCATAACCACCTTCGTCTAATAAAGCACCACCATAAAGATTATTTAAATTATGATCCATAATATAATAAAAAAATATTTAATTTTTATAATATTAATTTATTTAATTGATTTTTTTACATGGTAAAATTTATTTTTATATGTTTTTTTTATCTTTTTTTTACTGAGAGTCTCGTTTAAATGTTTATTTAATTCTTTCAATTCATTAGTAATTAATAAATTATATTCTTTTTCAAAATTATTATAAGCAATTTCAGGTTTTAAATGTAATGATTTTTTTATATGAGTTTCGATTTCATCTAATAATTTCTTATTTAATGAAATATATTTTCTTCTTTTACTTGGTTTTTTATCTATTTTATTTTTTAAATAATATCTCACCATTTTAAACATTTTTACCTCAATATCACCTTCATACCCATTCGTATATAACAATCTTTTTTCCATTTCTATTATATTTTCATTATTACAAACCCATCTTCTCCAATATTCTTTAAAAGACGCTATATCATTGTCTTTAAAATTTTGCGCAAAATCGTATGCTTTATCTATAAATTCTTTTGAAAAATTAAATCTGTATATTTTTGTCATTTCCAATTGTTTTATAATAATTATTTTATTCAATTTTGTTTTATAATATTTATATATGGGCATATATAAAGTTTTATCTTATATTTGGTTAGATGGTATTAATAAATGTTATAAAAAGATATTGGTTGTTAATAATAAACCTGAAAATTCTGCTTTCAAAAATATTATAAAAACATTTCCAATAAAAAGAAAATCACCATATGATGATATATATTGTTGTGATCGTCCTCCACATTGTGTTCATGGCATTTTAAACCCAAAGAATAAAAGAGAATTTTTAGGAGTTAATGATGTGGATATTTTATTTACATTTTTAGTGGAAAACAATTTTAAATTAGAAGAAACTTTGACAGATATATTAATGAAAAATAAAATTTACCATCATCACTTAGTGATGGTATTTTCAGATAATTAAATCGAAACAATTTAATATTTAATTCATATAATTAATATAATGATGACAGAAGAAGAAGAAGAAATTATTGAAAATTATATGAATAATAAAATAACGAATGTAACTGAAGACGAAATGGAATTGATAAATCAATATTATAATTCATTAAATGATGATGAGTTAATAGCTATGTATGTTGCCATTAAAGTATTAGAATCATCGTTTGATATTAAAAAAAGTCAAGGATATTTGAAATGGAAAAGTAAAAAATAGTAAATAAAATATATAATATTATATTAATAATGAGTGATATTGCTACTGGAGAAGAACCATTAACTGATAAATCCTATTTAAATAATGAAGGAACAGAATGGCGACCTTTATTAGATGATACGGTTCTTAAAGGCGATGAGTTAGAAGATAGAATGAATAAAACATATGCTGATGGTAACAATCCGGATGCTGAAAAATTAAATTCATCATTGAAAAATGCTATGAAATCATTACCTTTGGAACATTTATCAGGAGCTATGACATCATATATAGGTTTTATGAACATGTTTGTTAAAAAAAACTTGGGTAAAATGGGTATTCATGTTGGAACTAGTGATGAACAATTTCAAAAAGATTTACAAGATTCTATAGTAACTTCTAAACAATTAGCTAGAGTTGTTCATGAAAGTTTAATGGATGATGAAACACAAATTTTTGTTAGAGAATTAATGATAAGAAGCATTGATATGATGAAAGATTTTACAGCTTTATTATTTACAGCATTTTTAGAACAGAGTGCGGGAATGGTTTTAGATAATGGTGATAAAATAGCGGGCATAGTATCTAAAGGTATAGAAAGTGCTGGAAGTGCGATTGTAGATGGAACAATGAATGCTTTTTCAGCTGTTCCAGTATTAGGAAATTTTTTTTCTATTATAAGAACTATTCATTCGTTAGTAATGCCTATGTTTACCATAGGTGGTGGAACATTACAAATGGTTATGACAGGTGTATCTATTATGTATCAAGTAGTAGAAAAATTAAAAGTTCCTGGTGTTGAATATTTACATTCAAAATATAAAGCTTTTGATTCAGCAAAAGCATTAGGTGATCATATGATGGCTGATGTCAGGGATGGTATGAATAATAAAGACATGCCTACTAGTTTTAAAGATGAGGGAGAAATTCCACAACCTAAAAGTGAAGAAGCATCTAAGGAAGAAACTGCTAAGGAAGAAACTGCTAAGGAAGAAACACCTACTGAAGAAACTGTTAAGGAAGAACCTGCTAAGGAAGAGGAAACACCTAAGGAAGGAGAAGAAACTACTGAAGAAACACCTAAGGAAGGAGAAGAAACTACTGAAGAAACACCTACTGAAGAAACTACTGAAGAACCAGCTAAGGAAGGTGAAGAAACTACTGAAGAACCAGCTAAGGAAGGTGAAGAAACTACTGAAGAACCAGCAAAGGAAGGTGAAGAAACTACTGAAGAACCAGTTAAGGAAGAGGAAACACCTAAGGAAGGTGAAGAAACTACTGAAGAAACAGCTAATGAAGAGGGAGAACCTAAGGAAGGTGAAGAAACTACTGAAGAACCAGTTAAGGAAGAGGAAACACCTAAGGAAGGTGAAGAAACTACTGAAGAAACAGCTAAGGAAGAGGGAGAACCTAAGGAAGGTGAAGAAACTACTGAAGAAGCGCCTAAGGAAGAAGAGGGACCTAGCGAAGAACAACAAAAATTCGAAGAAGATAAACAAAAATTAGAAGAAGAACGAAATATTATAATGCAGGATAAAGAAACTTTTGAAAAAGATAAAGAAACTTTTGAAAAAGATAAAGAAACTTTTGAAAAGGAAAAGAAAGAATTTGAAGAAAATAAATCTAAAAACGAAGGAGATGGGAATGAACCATCTATTGTTTTTAAAGTGGCTAAAGGAGAAACCGGAAAAAACTTTTTTGATATATTTAAGGGAAAAGATAACAAACTAGGAGTAACAGACGAATCAACAATGAAGGAAGTTAAAGAAGGTGGTGAGTTAGATAAACTTGGAATTAAACAAGGATTTAAAATTTTAAAAATAAATGACCTACAAATTTTTGGTAATCCATATACCTCTTTTAGAAAAGAAATTATAAAAAATTTAACAGGAGATAAAGGTAGTAAAAAATTTTCAAACGATCTAGAAATTACATTTCAAAAACCTTTATCTGGTGGTGGTAGGAAAAAAAAGAAAAAAAAGAAAAAAAAGAACCATAAAAAAAGCACTAAAAAAAAGGCACCGCGATCAAAACGCAACAATAGAACATCAAAAAATAAGAAAAAACATAAAAAGAAGTCAAAAAACATTAGAAAAGTTTTAAGAGAATTATATGGATAATAATTTTTTAAAATCAGAAAATGTCATTTTTTGTGATTTATTTTCAACCATGGTAATATTGATTGTTTCCTTTGAAAAATCAGTAAAATTACCTTTATAAATATATTTATTTGCTTTTGTTGCCGCTAAATTATCGGTATCAATAGCTTTTTTTGTTACCTTATTTGTCTTAGTTTTTACAAACACATCGTCTTCTTCTTCCTTTTCTTCAACTTCATTTTCTCTCCCCTCTTCCTCTTTTTTATTGGCTTCTTCAATTCGTTTTTTATTTTCTTCAATATTTTTTCTACGATCTACATAGATGTTTTTACAATTAAAAAAGTTTATATATTTCCTTGCACATGTTTCTAGATAATCATATAACATGGTTTTTGTTTTACTCCAGTATTCAAAACCTTCTTCTTCTTTGTTATATCTTAAAAATACAACACCATCCGGTGTTGTAACACTTACGTAATTTTCTAATTTAATATCATCAGGATGTTTATACGTATCGTCTATTTCATCTAGAGGATATAGTTCTTCAAATGGAATTTCAGGTATTTCCTGAGCCATAAATTTTTCCCAACTTTTGTGTAACATAGGTTGATAAACATATTTGGCTACAAAAGCAGTTCCCAAAGCAAATCCAGTAGCAATATAAGTAAAAGCAAGTGCCGTATCATGATAACTTAATTCGTTAAGCATTATAATAAATAACTTTGAAATTGTTTTAAGTTATTTATATATTAATATTAATCATCATAATATAATTTTATGGGTAATAAATTACCCTTTGTATCATGGACTGTAAAATATTTTCTAGGCTCTTTTTTGGGTTCTTTTTCAACCATTTCTTTTCTTAATTTCATTAAATCATTTATTTCTTCTTGTAAATCTGGAACTTTAAATTTTAAATACGAACCATTTTTATTATTTGGATGCATACAAACCAAATACATTCCATTTACTTTTTGATCATAATTTTTCTCTAACATAAATTTGTATGTATTTAATTGTAAAGCATAATGCCAAAAATTACTGTCTGGTAAATGCTCTATACATTCAGTGGTAGCAAAATTATCAAAATTGGATTTTTTTATTTCTTTGCATCTTTTCCAATCATATAATTCCAATTCACCACATTCATTTTTAAATAACATATCAATACTACCACATAATTTTAATTCTTTATCCCATACGATCATTTCTGTTCTATAAGGAAGCATATTGGTTTCACGTTTTACCCAATCATCGAATTCTAAGAAATAACTATATTCAGTGCTTTCATTTTTTATAGTCATACTATTATAAAAACATTCAATGTCGTAATGCATTTTAGTTCCATCGGTCGCTGCTTGGTCTCTATTATCATCCCACATTTTTTTGATTTCTTCTCTTGTTTTACCGTAATATTTATAACCGGGTTTCCAGTTTCTTCCATTCATCATTTTTGTTATGATTTTGTCGGCATCGAAATGAGCAAAATGAGAATGATTCCATGTTGTTACGCTCATAAAACTATCGTCGCCATCTACGGTGTATATATGTGGTCCTTCATCGAATTCTACGTGAGAATCTCTTTCGTGTGCGTTTATTTTTGCTAGGTAATCAATGGACATTTTATTAAATAGATAATAAGTATTTAATACTATTCGATTTTATCATCTGCTTTAACTATCGCGCCAGTTAAACGTATATCATCATTTTATCCACAATGATATGTGCATCCTACAAATGCGGCTATATAAACACTTTCATTATTTGCTTTTTTAGTTTCATACTCTTCCTTTGTTATTTGTGTTCCATCTTTTAATAAATAACGTAAATTATAAGCATATTCATATTCATCAGTATCTTCCCACATAAATTCATTATTTTCATCCATATCATTTTCTAATTCATCTTTTTCTAATGCTGTATAACAACTTTTTGTAGGATTTTCCCAATCACCTTCCCATTTTTCATCTTTTAAATCATTGTAATGTGTTTCATCTAATATAGATACCCATTCGTCATCTTCTTCGTGATAATCATGATGTGGAGTAGGTCTTATATCCCATTCTCTCTCCACATCTTCTTTTGGTATAACAGATTTATAATATGTAACTTTAATATCGTGTCTTTTTATTTTTTTAACTATTTGTTGTTGTGGATTAAAATTACAATCCATTGTTATTTTTGCTACTGTATAATTTGCTAAAAATTCCGAATTTTGTTTTTGTCCATATCCTGGAATAATACTTGACGTTATATAATCACCTGCTTCTAAATTACCATTTTTATCTGAAACCCAAATACCTCCTTCGCCTAATGAATTAATAAAAGTTCTTGTATCTCCCTTTTCTTTTTGATAAATACTTGTAAAATTTCCTCCAAATTCACGCCGTTCTTCATCTTCAACATCACAAATTACACCAAAACAAGATTTATCTTTTTCTTTTGTTGTCAAAGCAACCACAGGCAATGCTTCTGCTATAGTTATTGCTTTATTACCTGTTTCTACACCACCCGTTTTTTTATCACCCATTTTAATATATTTATTTTGATTTGATGATACGATTAATCCGACATATGGTTCTGTTTTTTTATGTGGTATATCTTTTATAAATGTTCTATGCTGTCCAGTGAAATTCATTAAAGCAACAGAATGTGCATCTTGAACATAACCCGCATCATGTCCTGTAGAACTTCCTCGACATACATGAAAATATAAATCGCCATCACTGGAACTCCAATTCTCATTTTGACCACCTAACCACCAACCCCAAGAAAATCCAGTTCTACCATACGAAGCCCCTATAAATAAATTTTTTCTTCCATCGCCCGCTGATCCATAATCACCACCAGCGTAACTTACAGCAAAAGCAGCACCGCAAGCGGTGAATAAACCGCTGTTGTTATAATGAGAGTAATAATTCAAATATTGGTGTGCGCCGCTAGATTGTGATTCTTCTCCTTGAGTTGTTGAGCTGCTATATATATCTATATGATGACCACCATACATCCAACGCCCATGATAAGTAGATGAAGCACTGACACGACCCATTAATAAATTGGTTTTGTATGGACCGGACATAATAGCCACTTGTGAATAGTTAATATCATCGCTACCAAAACTAGCTCTATCAAACCGGGAAGTTCCACCAGAAACTTTCAATTTATATGACTGCGGATCCGTCGTTCCAATTACTATGCTACCCCTATAATAATGTTTTCCACCATTTGCATCTGCTTGGAAATAATAATCATCCTGAGAATTTTCACTATAAAAATGAACTATTTTTGATGAATTACTATCATTGTTATAATCAGAAATTTTTAATAATGTTCCATTAAGATCGTGGCTGCCACCAATATAAACTAATGCTGAATCAGAACCATTTGGTATTTCACTTCCCCAAGAACCGATATGAATTTTAGATGGTGTTCCATTTGCAGCTGTTCCTCCCATTAAAAGATTACCATGTATTCTTGTATCACCAGCTACTGTTAATAATGACGAAGGATTTACATTTCCTACAGCTACGTTACCAGAATAAAATCTAGTACTACTACCTCTTATATATGTAACACCACTAGCATTACCAAGATAACTACTTCCTCCACCACTATAATTAAAATGAGCAGTAGAAGCACCATCCATATATATTTGATTGGAATCAATCCTCCAATTTCCATTAGTGTGATACATAGCATCAAATTTTAACGTTCCAGATACTTGAAACCCATCGCTAAGAGTTTTGGCTTTCCAAGTTCCATTATAATATAAATACGCTCCTGCATTTACATCACATTTCACACCCCATTCATTTGGACCATCAAAATAAAATCCTATATTAGTTCCTTGACTCATTATTTTAGGTTGATCGCTACTATCACCTAACTGTATTCCCCAATAAGTGTTATCTCTTTCACCAGTCAAAATAACAGAACCATAATCACCGTTGTTTTGTGTCCAAATACAATTCGCAAATTTTGCTGTTCCATTTACTTCCAATTTATATCCTGGACTCGGAGTTCCAATTCCTACATTTCCATCGTATGTAATACACATTCTTTCTTCTGGAACGACGGTATCCGCGTGTGAATTTCTTGTGCCGAAAACGATAGCATGGGCACCA
>Ga0181394_1000524_pt1 | contig 16826 bp, 17 predicted proteins | sample 17SPOviralmetaG_FD_130123 | JGI IMG/M metagenome (GOLD analysis project Ga0181394, IMG submission 130123) | Marine viral communities from the oligotrophic San Pedro Time Series (SPOT) site, San Pedro Channel, CA, USA - 17 SPOT_SRF_2010-11-23 | ecosystem: Environmental > Aquatic > Marine > Strait...
AAAAATTTAATAAATTAATACATAAATATACATTAGATAGAGCAGCTTTATATATTAGTATAAATAAGACTAGTTTTAATGGATTATTTCAAATAAATAAACATGGAATATTAACAAGTGCTTTTGGAAATGTGCAAAATCCTAGATTTTATAAAAAAGAACAAATAGAAAAGTTTTCAAAAAAATTAAAAAAGGTTAAATTAACAATAGGGGATTATAGAAAATCCTTAAAAACAGCAAAAGAAGGGGATTTTGTGTATTTAGATCCACCATATGTACCGGATGATTTTAATAAATATAATGTTAAATATGCGAAAGTAGAATGGGATGAAGATGATTTTTTGAATTTAGTAAATGTAGTAGAGGAATTAGATGAACGTGGTTGTTATGTAATGTTATCAAATTCGGATTCAAAATTTATTAGAAAACATTTTCCGAAAAAAAAGTATAATGTGATAAAAATACCTATTCATAGAAGTCTTTCACCAAATATGAAATTTAGAGGATATCAATATGAATTACTTATAATGAATTATTGATTAATGATTATTGATTATATTCAAAATCAGATGGATCACAAATAATTGTAGAATTATAAGAATATAGTGTTTCATTAGACATATTTGAAATAATAGAATTTAGTTTATGAATTTTATTTTTTTTATGTTCTAATTCAATTTTTTGTTTTTCTATAGTAATATTTAAATTTTTAAATAAAGTATTTAGTTCTTCAATATTATCGAATGTTAGTGTATTACCTAGTTTTTTTATATCATTTGGATCATATTTATTTTTAAGAATAAGACCAATATTAGGTTCAATTGAAATTTTATACATAATTTAAAAAAGTAGTGTAATATATTTAGTAAATTAAATCAATTTTATAAAATATTTATTTAGTTGGAAATCCAAGCCACATTGGATTATTTTGAATATATTTTTCACATTTATCTGAATCACCAGTTTTATATAAATTAATATCTTCCATAGATTTTTCAAGTATGTTTCCACCAATATAATAACCAGTAGCACCACCGGGTATTTTATCTAAAATCCCGTATACACCAAATCTTCGAGTTTGGGTCAATTTAGAAAGATATTTATCAATAGTATTTTTTGAATATTCATCTAGTTCTTCATTTGTCATAGTTTTTTTTTGTTCTAGAAAAGACTTTAATTTATTTTGAGATTTTAAAATATTATTAAGAAGTTTAGTATCAATAGTTTTTCTTGTTTTAATACTATATGCTTCGGATATATTAGTATTATGCATACAATTTTTTTTGAGATTTGGATTAGTATTATTTATAAATTTGGTATTTGTTAAGCATTTTGTTGGAGTATGACTTGAAACCTCCTTATATTCTTCAATACATTTTTTATATGTATATGGTACATAAATATCAATATTATCTGGAACATTATAACCACATACACGACCGGGTAAGGCTTGTAGAAGAGTGTCATTATTCATTTTGTTAGAAGATTCAAAAACTCCACAAATATATTGTTTATTAAGTTGGTTTCCTAGTCTAAATTTGCCTTGTATAAGGACTACTGTAAATTCACTTGGTTCAACATTAAAGAATGGTTTATATGAAGATGTATGTCTATTATGAAATATAAATTTAATATTAAGTTCTTTGAGTAATTCAATAATATATATTTTTTGTTCTGTTACAGCTCTAATAATAAAGTATTTTTGCAGTAATTTATATTTATCTAGAAGTGAAATAATTTTATCCCTATTTGTGGATTGTAATTTAAAGTTATTTGAAATGAGGCCTTCATCATAATAGTCTACTACTCCCTTATACCCAATCCCGGGTTCCATATAAACACGACCCCAATTTTTTTGAGCTTCGGGAGATGTGTGATATATGCTATCTTCATTGGCTCGAGTAGCTGTAATTGAAAGTATATAAATATTGTTAAGTAATAATTCTGGACACTCATTACCTTCAAGAATAGTTTGTAGTCCTAATTTGTGGAATACGGTGTGTAGAGCACTTTGTGCTGTAGCACCATAATGAATTTCATCAACAAGAATAATAGAATTTTGAATTGCATCTATACTTGTAATGTGTCGAAGATCTCTGTTAAAATATACATTTTGTGAAAGTTTTTTAAATTTATTAGCAAGTTCAGTATTTTTTTCTGGCAAGGATTTAAGATAATTTGTTCCGTGAGTTCTTATGTCATTTTTCCATTGTTGTTTTAGAGCAGTATCACTCATTCCACAAAATAGATGACATGAATCAACCATTTTTTCATGGATCATTTTGAATGCAACTAGCGAAGCACATCCAGTTTTACCACTTTGCATCTGAGCTTGAAATAATACAAGATTTTTTTGTTGAAATTCTTGGATAATTTTATCTGTTGCTATGATTTGGTTAGAAAAAATGCCTTCAATGTGATCTGCGGGTGAAGTTGCGTTTGTCATGAGAAAGGGAGATAAGTATGAGGAATAAAGGAATCGATTTGTGGGGTGGGGTGGGGTGGGGTGGAAGGAGAAAAATATAAATCAAGGAAAAAAATATAAATCAAGGGGAGAGAAAGGGGGAGAGAAAGGGGGAGAGAAAGGGTTAGGGTTAGGGATAATGGTGTGGGTGTGGGTGTGGGGAGTGGGGAGTGTGGAGTTAGTTGTCCCAATCGGGGCAATGGTCATGTTCTTTGGAGAGAGAAAAGATGAAACGGAAGGCATAGTCGACTCGTAGCTTGGAGCCATTATGGTTTTTGGTGACATCAAAGATGAGAAGAGCGATTTCAGCGGGGAGATATCCATTAGATGAGATATAATCTCTGAACTCAGTTCGATGTCGAGTAAGAATGGAGGTAGGAGTAAAGATGATATTTTTGTTTTTCTGGTCAATTTTGCAGAAATAGGTAGGACGCTCAATATCATGTTCATGTGACAAAAGGTCATCATCTTTTCGACGAGCCCAATTAGCAGTAGTAGAAATCTGCATCTTGTTTCGAGAAGAAGGAGAAATAGAATCCCACTCAATTCTCTTATCTTGCCATTTATCACAAAGAGCTTGTTGAAGCTGATCATGAGGAACAATATTTTTGTTGGTATCAGTGAATCGTCTTACGATATCAATGAAGAGAATCTCAAAAGCACGATTGCGTGCAGTATTGTAGACTTGCTGTTTATGCTCTCGTTTAGCAATCTCATCCTCAGAAAGAGGAAGAGAAGGAGAGTTTTTAGGAGCAGCGGGGAAAGACATCTTGTTGTTTGAAGTTTGATACAGTGTTATAGAATCGTAATCGATTTAAAAAATGTATAATGTATAATGTATAATAATAAGTGTAGTAGGTAAGTAGTAAGTGTGTAGTAAGTGTGTAGTAAATATAGGTAAAAAAATCAAACGCTCGCATTTTATACCAACCATTATATTATTATATTACATTAATATAATAATATATCCGTATTCATCTTTAAATTCAGTGGTTAGAGTAACTCTATTAAGAGCAATAATGTTCCACTGAGGGGAGGAGTTTTTTTTCTGGACTCATAAAATTTATTCGAATTCATCTTCGGGTTCAGTAGTGGCTCTATTAAGAGCCATAATATTCCACTGAGCGGATGAGTCCTTTTTCTGTTCATCAGACAATTTACTCCAATGTTGAGAAGCGAATTTACGAGGACCACCATTAGCCTTGATATGGTCTTCGGTATATTCAGTTTTCATCCATGTGAGATAATTCTGATAAAATTTGTTTTTAGGAGCTTTAGATCCAGTTTTGTTTTCTTCAGCTTGTTGTGCCTTCAATTGAGTTTTATCGTTCTTAATACGAAGTTTTTCATCATCGAAAGCATTTTGAAGTTGAAGAGAAGTAGTATATGGTGAAGAATCAAAATCGGGGTTAAGTTTATTAAGTTTGGAGAGAATGGCTTGATAGGTCTTAGACTCTTTTTTGTTAAGTGAAGCAGTTTTTTTGAGATCTTGAAGTGTATTATCGAGTTCAGTTAAAGTATTTGGAATAGAAGAGAAATCGAAAGAAGAATCAAGCTTGAGAATTTGATCCTTTTTGTTTTGACACTTTTTGGCCTCAGTTTTTTGTGTTTTTTCAGAATCTCGCAGATTGGAAAGGATATCTTTGAGAGAATCAACAGTCACATCTTCAGTAAAAACATAGGAAGATTGAATAGCTTGGATTTTCTTGATAAGAGAAGTTTTCTGAATGTTTGTTTTAGCAAGAGCAGAAAGTTTGTCCTTGTTAGTTTTGAGAATAATCTTCAAATCATCAAGAGAAGCTTCAATGGGAATATTGATAATGTCTGGACCAGTATCAGAAAGTTTGTTAATTTCAGAAACAATCTTATTGCGTGCTTTAGCATCTTTAGCAGTTTGTGCTTGTAGTTGTTTCTGTTCTTTTTCAAGTTTTTTTTGAGTGTCCTTTTTGAGTTTAGACTCTTTTTTGTAAGACTCTTTCAACTGTGTGTGAAGATCCTTAAGAACTTGTGAGTTTTCACCATTCCAGACAAAATCGGGTTGAAGTTTTTGAATAGCAGAGAGACTCTTGTGAACGCTTGTGTGTTCCTTCTTGAGATCAGATTTGCGTTTAGCAAAATCAGATGAGAGAGTATCGAAGGTCTCAATATCCCTAATGGTAAGGGCATTAAGAGCGTTACGGAAGAGAGTGGCAGCCATTATGTGATTGTTGAATGAGTAAGTATAGAATAGCAATCGATTTAGGAATTGTAAAATGTGTAATAGGGTAAAATGTGTAGAAGAAAAAAACCTCCGCTCGCTTGTGGTAGTGTAAAATAGGATTTAATGGAATTCGAAGTAGGTGATGGAGATGTTATCATCGGACATTCTAGCAGATAAATAATGTGCTAAGAATGTAGAAATTGTGTAATCGTTAGTTTTCAAAACCTTGAAGGCTTCTTGAACACCAGCTTTCCAATCAGCATCCAATTTCTGAAATTTTTTAGAAGACAATAGAAAAGAGATTTTATCTTCAAGAGAGGTGTTAGGAAGAGGATAGTTGGTAAGTTTGAGTTTTGTAACAGCGACATGATTATCGAAGAAGTGTTGATTAGCCCATTCTTGTGAATGTAAAAGCTTACCAATGGTATGGGGTGTAGAAGCAGATTGAGAATCAATACCATCACATGAGACAATAGCTTTTGTATGAAGAGGATTGATGGGAAAGATTTCAAGAACTCCAAGATGTTGAACCATTTCATTTTTATCACCAATAACTCGTAAACATTGTGGTCCATCGAGCATTCGGTAACAGTTATGTGAAAATGAGGGAAATGCAAGTATTTTATGAAAATTGCACCATGATTTCCATTCATAGAGATCATTTTCATCTTCACATGTATATTGTTCGAGATCACCGGGATTCAAAGTGTTGATCAATGAAGTAGGATTGGGTTGACCATCAATACGAGTGATTGGATGATTAATCTGATGAATGGTGTTGTATGCATTGGATTTTTCATGATGAAAAGTTTTATCACTAGAAAAGTCATAAATGATCTTATCAACTTGAAGAATTTCAGAGGTAGTCTTGTGAAAATAGTACCATCTACCATCACCAATAGTGAGATTGTATGTCATATTTGTAAGATGTACAAAGAGACAAATAGTGACAGTAGAGCCACCACGCCATGGGATTTGTGTTTGCCATGAGTTTTGTGCTTCTCGAAAGGCCTTAATAAAGCCGGGTGTGTCATCTGGTTTAGAAACAGAGGATTCAAGATGAATGTGTAGAATTGAGAGTGCATGTTTTTCAAGCCATTCACTAGTAGTTTTGCCACCATGACCATCATATATAGCGTTACATGTGTAATGACCAATAGATGGTAGAAAAGAGGTTTGTGAGTGATGTGTGTCCTCATTTTGACCACCACGACAACCAACAATAGATGTGGTTGTATAGTATGGAGTGTATTTGGTGGGAGAGTGTTGGATTTCATCCTCATTAGGTTGAGGGTAAGTAGTAGGAGATGGGGAGGTAAGAGAAGTAGACATTTGGAAACAGTGAGCCGTGTTGAAAGTAGAGAAAACAGAAAAGTGATCGATTTAGGAATTATGAAATGTAAAATATAGGAGAAAGAAAAAAAATTAGGTGGGAAAATGAGTGAGTGAGGTGTGTGATTATGATGTGGGAGGTGGTTGTGAAGGATAGGAGTTAGTGATTGTGTGGGGCAGAGGGCAGTTGGTCTGTGCGGAGAACTTGAATAGAGTTATAGAGTTGGCGATTGGGGAAGAGAAATTGTGGAGTGGCATCGAGTGGATTGCGTGTGATGGGTGAAGTTTTGCTTTTCTTGATATGATCCAAGATGGCATTTTTTTCGTATGTGTTGCCTTCATAGTCCATCCAAGGATCGTGCATAACTTCTTGTGTGATGGGGCATGTCATAGAGTTGACAAGATTGGGTGGCAAGAAGTTTGGAAGGGTGATTTCGTGATCTTTGTGGTAATCATTGGAGTGGAAGTATTTTTGGTAGTCGAAGGAAGGATCACAAGCTGGTGGTTCAGCTTGATTCTGTTCTTCTTCGCGTTCGTATTCGAAGATGACTTCATTTGCTTGCTCAATGTGAAGTTCCAAGTTTCGCTTTTCGAATTGGAGTTGTGAAACTTGTGCTTCAAGATCAGTGACACGCTTGGCAAGACCATTCGTGAGCATCCATTTGAAACTGCCATCATTTTGATAGGTCTTAGAGTCGTGAGTGAACTCAGTGTCATAAGACCAAGGGGCGCTGTGTTGTACTCCCATTATAATGAGTGTTGTATACAGAGTATAGAAAGTATGATCGATTTGAGAAATGTAAAAGTGTAAAAGTGTAAAAAAACCTCCGCTCACAATAACCATCTTATGTATGGTTTTAATCTTGGTTGATGATGCTCCAAACCCTTCTGAGTGGCATTGAATAAGTTCTGCCATTATCGGCAACATGGAAGAAGGATTTATTAGGAGAATGTTTTTCAGTTGGTAGGACATCACCGGAGTTATGAATACAGATGAAGATGTCCTTGAGTTTGAGACCACCTTGTTTTTCTGGAATAAGAGGGTTACCCAATGTGTAGAGTTTGATGAGATCATGTTGTGTAAGATTACGAAGCTTGCCTTCACCATGTGCCTTGTTTGGTGTAGAATTTTGAGAAAAGATGGGTTTGGGAAATTTGTTTGTTTCTATTTTAGGATGGCGTTTTTCTAAGTTTTTAGCGTACCATTTCCAGTGTTTGCGTGTATCTGTCATGAATTTGTGCCATTGTGGAATAAGATCATTTACAATAGAAGTGTGTTTCTTGTTGATATAGGCTTTCCAAGCATCTTGGATAATAGATGCGGCTTCAAACATGTCAGCGGGGGTAGCTGGAGTAGCGGCGTGAAGAAGAGCAGTCATGATTATTCGAGAAACGGTAGTTTGGTGGTAATACTAGTTACACACTGAGGATCGATTTGGAGAGTGTGTAATGTAAAAAAACCTCCTCTCACTTGTGTGTCATCACAGTGTTTTAGATGTAAAGTGTATTATGTGTTATTATAAGGATGCTCTGTTAAGGTACGTTGGAGTGGAGTGTCTAATTCGGGAAGTCTTTCATTCATAAATTCTTCGAAACCAGAGAGTGTGAGTTTGTTATCGATGCCTTTGAATTTGATGGCATTTTGTGCAACATCAAGTGTGATGAAGTCGGTGATGTCTTCATTGAGGATTTGACAGAGTGTATTGGCATCAATAGTGTTTTGTTTGAAGCCATTGTGAAGTTTTTCAGACTGAGATTGTGTAAGATCCCAAGTATCCATGAGGTATTTGACTTCAGTGTGAAGCATTGTAAGTGTGTGCGTGGATGTAGATGTAGTGGTGTGGTAATGAACAGATTAAGGATCGATTTAGGAGATGTGTAATGTAAAAAAACCACCACTCGCTTATGGTTTTTTGGGCAATTATAGAGGTAAGTGTGTAATATATCTAGTCAGTAATACTGAGATAGACAAATTGGGTGAGAAGGAATGTAATAGGGCCGATGTGATTGTTTGTTATGGCCCATGTAAGGATAAAACTGACAATGATGTAGTTGAAGAATCGGAGAGCTTGGTATGCTTGAGATCGAGCGTGGTAGCGGGGCATTATTGGCTGTGGTGTAAAGAATAACAGAGTAAGGATCGATTTAGAGAATCTAAAAAAAGACCTCAGTTCATGTCTCTCCACTATCCAACCATTATTTTTATATTTTTTTGTGTTTTTGTGTATGAATATTCTTAATTATATTTAATTAAGAGATTAGATGTGTGTGTGTGTGTGTGTGGGTGTGAGTTCTACTGAGCTCGAAGGATGCCTCGCTTGAACTGATGTTGAGAAGCAGAATTCATACTGGGGAACTCAGACAGATCATGTGTGTATTCGACCCTAGTGGGTTTTGTGTCGATCTTGGCCTTTGTGGCAGTCTCTGTAGGTTTCTTGGCAGTCTTGTAGTTGTTGCGTTTCTTGGTTGTCTTTTTGACATTCTTGTTAGAACGCTTCTGTTCCTTGGAGGGTACATCGAACCATACAGTAGTGGATTCTGGTGCAGATGACTCGACTGTAGGAGTGATGATAGAGTCATCAAGAATCTTCTTGATCACTTGTTCGAGCTGATGATTGGTTTCATTGCCCTTAAGGGTGTAGCCGAGAGACAGAGCATATTGCTCAAGAGTCTTGCGGGCTTGGGCAGCTTCAGCTTGAACCTTATTGTATTCATCGGCCATTTTTTGGGCAGCTTTTTGAGCTTTGCCGGCGGGTGACTTGCGTTGAGCCTTGCGTGCAGCGCGTTCTTTCTTGAGTTCTGCAGCATATTTCTCTTGTGCGTGCTTAGCCTCTTCACGAGTACGGATGCCAACGAAGACAGCTTGAATGAGCTTGACAGCAGCTTCTTTCTTGAGTTTCCGAGCATCCTTACGGGCTTGGAACTGTGCCTTAGCACCCTTCTTCTTCTTAGTAGAAGAGATTGGAGGAAGGAGATCGAGACCTTCGAGTCCATCCTCATCAGAGGACAGATAGAAGATGTCATTGTCGTTCTTCTGAGAAGGAAGAGGGGTGGGTTGATAGACCATCTGATCCCCACAGATGTATACCACCTTGTGGATGGTTCCATCGATGGCGACATCATTGAAGATGTGGGTAGTGGGAGGATTGCGATGATCGATCATGAGACCGTTGGTCGGGGCGGGAAGAGAGAAGTTGATAGCGGACATGTTGTGTTCGTTGTGTTGTACGGAGAATACAACAAGGATCGATTTAAGGTTTGTATAATGTAAAATGTAAAAAAATGGTCTCGTTCATACCATCCACACCCAATATGTGTCCCTCGTGTATATATGTGTGCGTGTCCCTCGTGCGTGTATCCCTCATGTATATATGTGGCCCTTAGGCAATTTTGGAAGTAGTAAGAAGATGTTGTGCGATAATGAATGTATCAGAAGATGGAGTATCGAAGGGGTTTGTAGAGATCTCCTTATTACTGATGGTCTTGTAGTGTTGGTTGAGTGATTTACAGACCCCGGATAGAAGAGTAGCGGAACGCATATGCAATGTTTGCTCGAGTTTACATTGATATTTGTGAAGTTTGGTAAGATTCTTCGTATTGATGTCTTGAAGTTTTTGTTGTTGTTTTTCAAGTTTCATCTGTAATCTGTCGAACTTCATTGTTTCTCTGTTCAAATCACGCTGTTGGCGTTGTTCGGCCGATCTAACAGCAAATTCCATCTTGTGACTATTCCATTGAGCATTTTGTTGGATTTTCTTACGTCGCTCTGTAGGAATGTTGGCTCTGCGTTCCTTGTCAGATGTTTTCAACCAGTCAATGTGTTCGAGTATTGCTTCAATAAACTGATCTTGTTTATCCTTAGAAGGTTTCTGATCTTCTGGAAGATAATCAAACAGTTTCTTGGCAATGGTCTTGATATGTGTACCCTTCTTGTGGGGTACAGAGCACCAGAGTCGAATAAACTTGTCTCGAATGATAGTAGTGACATTCTTAATGGCACATTTGTGAAATTCGCGAGACATAATTTCGGCAACCCCGGGGGGATACTCTGCACTGTAGTCAAATCCAGTACCAGCAGTTTCGAAAAACAGATATTTACTGCGTTTTCGAAGAGTGTATGTACTGTTGATGAGTTGCCCATTAGTCCATGATCGTGCACATGTTCTCCAGATTTTGCATTCATCCCAACCATTATATGGCATATAGATGTTATTGACACAGTCATCGAAGAACCACAAACCCTTATCTCTAACTCCTTGGAGAAGTGCAGTTGTTAGACGGGGTAGAACCTTGAGTTCATTGTCTGTCAAACTGCGTGGAAGATCTGGGAGAGCATGTTTATGACGATCGGAGTATTTAAGTGACCCGTGTTCGTAGAAATGCCATTTGGTGAGCAATTCATTCTTCCAATGAGAACGGTCCCTATCGGGCAACAAATCCATGAGTTCAGGAAGTGTCTGTATGCGTGGGAAATCTGCTCCATTTTTTGGTCCACTAAGTTGTTTCCGAACATAGGAGTCGATAGTAACGGGGTTCTGGTAGGTCATTTTGGTTGAGTTTAGAAGAGACACGGGATCGATTTTACAAGTCTGTAATGTAAAAAAACCCTCCTCGTGTTTTCTCCCCGTCTGGGAAACAGAGATCTACTCTAAAATGGCGAACTCCTCGAGGGGGTCCCAATGGGGCTGTTCAGACTCGGATGGGGGGCTGGGAGGCGGGCTAGGGGGCGGCGTATAGACTTTAGAGTCGGGGGCGGCGGACGGCATGGTGGGGCTCAGAGGCTTACAGAGTTACAGAATCCAGATCGACTTTATAAATGTAAAAAAATGATCTCTATCAGATCACCCACACCCACTGTGTGTCCCTCGTCCCTCATCCCTCATCCCTCATCCCTCATCCCTCATCCCTCATCCCTCTTAGGCGTGTTGGCTGAGAATCTCTGGGAGATCCTTGGCCTCAACTCCAAGTCCACCCTTCTTGAGCATATCGTAAGCCCAGGTGTTCCAGTCGCGTTTGCTGTCTCCAGCAATAGCAGCTGGCCAGTACTGCTCGTCGAGTTCAGACTCGATCTTAGCGATCGTCCAATACTTGCCGAGAGCATGGAATGCGGCATTCTTAGGAACACCCGCGGCCTTGCGTTCAGCAACAGCCGCGGCATGCTCGGCCTTCTTCTGAGCGACCTCGGCCTTCTTCTGCTCACGCTCAGCCTTAGCAGCATCCTTGGCCTCTTGGGCGATAGATGTCTTGGCGGACTTGAGAGTGCGAGCTTGAAGCTTCTCAAGTTCCTTCAGAGTCTTGGCGGCTTGGGCCTTGGCGTTCTTGTGCGCCTTGCGGAAGGTCTGAAATACGCCCTTCTGAGTAGGGGCAAGAACAAGGAGCTTAGAGATCTTCTTGAGGGCCACGGTGCGATCCTTCTTGAGCTGCTTCTGAGCCTCCTTAGAAGCCTTCTTGGAAGCTGCCTCACGCTCATCCGCGGCCTTCTTCTCAGCTGCAACCCGTTCACGCTCGGCCTTAGCCTCTTCGCGAGTCTTGGTAGCATCAGCCTTGTCTGCATCACGGCGCTCTTGGGTACGCTGCTTCTTGAGATCAGAGATCCGAGTCTTAAGACTGGCGCTCAGAAGTTCAAGATTCGAGATATCAGCTGTAGTAGCGTCTGTGATCATTTGGTTCATAGCGGAGAAACTCATACTTGTGTATATCTGTTATCAAACGCAGATCGATTTAAGACTCAGTTACACCCTAGCGTGCACAGATCCGTGTATACGGTGTCCTAAGAGCTGAGCAACGCAGATCGATTTTAGACTCAGCTGCACCCTAGACCCTACAGACCCTAGCCTATCCACACTCTAGCCAATCTACACCCTAGACCTACAGACCCTAGCCTATCCACACTCTAGCCAATCTACACCCTAGAGCTATACACTCTAGCCAGTACAGACTCTAGCCAGTACAGACTCTAGCAAGTACACATCCTAGTCTATATAGACTCTAGACAGTACATATCGTTATATCTTACTATAGACTCTAGACAGAACGCACTATAGACCTTACACCATAACCAGTCTGTAATAGCTTCGACCCGAAGATCAGTCAGTCCAGTGGATTGAGATCTGTAGGTATGGGGTCTGAGAGCGGAGGAGTCGTAACCTCAGCATATTATACATGGATAATCTATGGGATACTCATCATGGTGAGAGACATATGTAAAATATACATCAAATCAGAACGAAACTGGTGTATAAGGGATCAAAAATTAATAAGGACTGGCGTCTTACAAATATAATAGATTTTCTATAATAAATATGAAAAAATATATATTATAATATGAATACCTAGGGACGCGGATATAGGAGATATATTACACTTCAGAGTTTAGGATATATAAAGTTATATATTATATATAAATCATTTAGAAATAAAGTAATGTATATATATAAGAAGGAAGCCCTCATAGCTCAGTTGGGAGAGCGTCAGACTGAAGATCTGAAGGTCATGTGTTCGATCCACATTGTGGGCATTTGACAATATGGCCGAGTGGTTAAGGCGATGGATTGCTAATCCATTGGGGTTTCCCCGCGCGGGTTCGAGTCCCGTTATTGTCGTAAAGAAAATGGTTTATAAGATATAAGAAAAAATACTAATTAAGCTGAGGTTCCCGAGCGGTCAAAGGGGGTAGACTTAAGCTCTACTGCTACGGCTTCGTGGGTTCGAATCCCACCTTCAGCATTTAAGACTTCGTACAGCAAACTCAAAAATTTTGTTTTAAAAAATATAAGGAAGTCTGTAACAGCTCCATTAGCTCAGATGGTAGAGCAACGTGCTTATAACGCGGAGGTCGGCGGTTCGAGCCCGCCATGGAGCATATATTGATGTATTTACAATTTGATTTATTTAAATCAGCTGAGGTTCCCGAGCGGTCAAAGGGGGTAGACTTAAGCTCTACTGCTACGGCTTCGTGGGTTCGAATCCCACCTTCAGCATATATTGATTTATTTACCTTTACCTTAGCTGAGGTTCCCGAGCGGTCAAAGGGGGTAGACTTAAGCTCTACTGCTACGGCTTCGTGGGTTCGAATCCCACCTTCAGCATTTAAGACTTCGTACAGCAAACCCCAAAAAATTTTTCTTTTAAAAAAATATATAAGGAAGTCTGTAACAGCTCCATTAGCTCAGTTGGTAGAGCAACGTGCTTATAACGCGGAGGTCGGCGGTTCGAGCCCGCCATGGAGCACTTCTCCCCTATGGTCCAGTGGTTAGGATGATTCGCTTTCACCGAATCGGCCGCGGTTCGATTCCGCGTGGGGGAATATAAAATGGCAAATTTCCCGAGTGGTCAAAGGGGCTAGACTCAAGTTCTAGTGCGTAAGCTTCATGAGTTCGAATCTCATATTTGTCATTTTTTTTGTAGTTTTACTAAAACATAAAAATTGTATTTTTACTAAAACAACAGTTATAATATTTTACTTAACACTATAATTAATACATTTTACATAAAACACTAATAAATATTTATTAATAAAATACTTATAAAAAATAAGAAATCTCTGAGATTCAAAAACCTAACCCTACTTTTTTCTGGGAAAACGACCTTTTTACTTATTAATTTATTTTTTTCTAAAGGATTTTCTGAAGAAAAAAAATTTCAAAATACTTTTTTTTTTTAAAATTTCCCCCCCCTTTTTAAAAAGCTTAATTTAGGGCTTAAATTAAGCTAAAAGCTTAAGCATTTAAAAATTAAAATATTATATATAGTATATACGGATATAAATGGTTGAATATTTATGTCATAGATGTGGTTATAATACAAATAAGAAATGTAACATAATTCAGCACTTAAATCGTAAAAAAATGTGTAATCCTATACTCGGTGATATTAGTATAGAAGATATAAAAAAACACTATAATTTAGCAAATAAGCTTTTGAACCCAAATGAACCCAAAATGAACCCAAATGAACCCAAATTGAACCCAAATGAACCCAAAATGAATCCAAATGACTCCAAAATTACTCCAAATGAAACATCATTGAAAATAAACCCTATTGATTACAATGAAACTAAATATGAATGTATATACTGTAATAAATGTTATTCAACAAATAGTCATATGAGAAGACATGAAAAAACTTGTAAAATAAAAATAGAAAAAAAAGAAAAAGATAATGAAATAAAGGAATTAAAGGAAATTGTAGAGAAATTATTAGTTAATAGTGATGGAAATACTATTACAAATAATACAAATAATAATAGTAATAATAATAGTAATAATAATACAAATAGTAATAATACAATTAATAATACAATAAATATAAATAATTATGGTTAAGAAAATACTAAATATATTACAAGTGATTTTATATTAAATTTACTAAAATTTAAACCAGCAAAAGTAATACCCGAATTAATTAAACATACACATTTTAATGAAGCTCATCCCGAAAATCACAATATAAAAATAACTAATAAAAAAGGACCTCATATAAAAGTAATGAAAAATAATAAATGGGAATTTCAAAATAAGGAAGAAACAATAACAGATTTAATAGATAGACAACAAATGCATTTAAATAATGAAGATGTAGAAGAAAAAATAGAAGAAAAATGCAGTATATCAGAGAAAAATAATATAGATCGTTGTATTAGTCTTTATAATAGTGATGATAAGGATTATATGAAACGATTATATAATGATAGTGAATTAATAGTAATAAATAATAGTAATAAATAAATACCTTTTTAAAAAATACTTTTTTTTGGAGATTTTTTTGCATGATTCAAAAAATATATATATATCAAAAATATTGAAATAGAAAAATGAAAATAAAAAAAGTAAAATAAAAAAAGTAAAATTATTAATATTTAGGTTAATATAAAATTAATATTTTTGTTTAAAATGCGTCATATACTGTATAAAATGTAAAGAAGTTTGTTAATAGGTCATTAATAAAATCGTTAATATGCGCGCCTAGGTAACTATTTGTTAGGGGTAGTACTTATAAATGTATTATAGTCATCTATTAATTTTTTTGGATATAAATACTTTTTTTTGGATATTTTTTGTCATAGAATATAAAAAATATATTTGTCATAAAATGTAAAAAAATAGAAATAAAAAGTAAAATTATTAATTTTTAGGTTAATATAAATGACTTAAATTATTAAGTATATTAATATATAATGTATAAAACAACAGAATTGATTACAAATATATTAGATAAACCTAATATTGATAGTAATTATATTGATTCAATAATAAATTATGATATTTGTAATATGTTTATTAGTCTTTTAGAAGAAACGCAAAATATTCATAATTCTATTAAGGAAGAATATATAAAAAAAACTATGGAAAAAGAAATATCAAATAAATATAATGAAAAAATAAGCACATTAAATCATCAAATAAAAATGGAACAGAGTATGGTTGAAAATTATAAATCGCAGATATATACATTAAAAGAAGAATATAAAAATTTAAGAGAGTTTGAACAAAAAAATATGAATACAATTTTAGATAGAAATATGTGTGAAAAAAAAGAACAAATAGAGTTTATACAAAAACAGTATATAGATATAATAAATAGTAAAGACATTGAAATACAGAATTTAAGAGAAGATAAAAATAAATCAAATTATGAAAAAGGTTCAATAGGAGAAAATCTCGTTTTTAATGCGTTATGTAATTTAGATAAATATGTCGATCTAGATGTTATAGAAACAAGTAATTTATCAGGTAATGGAGATTTATTAGTAAAAAGTATTAAACATAATATAAATATGTTGATTGAAGTAAAAAACCAAAAATCTTATATTCCAAAAACCCAACTGGATGTATTTATAGATCATTATAAAGAATATTTTAGAAATAATATAGATAGTCATGCAATATTATTTTCAATAAATTATAATAGAATTACGGGGAAGGGTTCTTATAAAATAGATACAATAAGTATAGATAATAAAAAACATTATGTTATGTATGTTGCCGATAAAAATATGACAGAAGATAAAATAAATCACCATTTTTGTTCATTTATAGATTATATAAATAATCATAATGATACAACAACAATAAATAATTTATCTATATTAAAAAAACTAGAAAACAATAATAAATTATTCCAAGAACAAATAAATTATATGATTATGGAAAAAAAAACACATCAAGAAAAAATATCATATATAGATAATATTATTAAAAATCTATATGCGAATATAGAAGAAAACCATAGTGAAATGGAAAAACATAATTATATAAATGATATGACAAGCACACAAATAATACATCAATTAAAACAAATTTTTATTGATGATGATATCAATATATATGATATATCCAATTTTAAAAAAAATTTTAAAAATACGTACAAATTTAAAAAAAATTTTATAGAGAAATATCCAATATTTAAAAATATTTTAAATGATTCATTAGATACAATATATTATAAAATTACTAATATATAAATATTAACAATTTAATATACAATAATATATAAAATTGTTATTTATTTTTAATAAGGGATTTATATATAATATGTTAATCAGTTTATTTATGTTAGTTTTTTACGAAAATGAAAAATTATACGGGGTATAGCATAAAATTATTAATTTTTGAAAAATATAAGTAAGTTTATTAACAATATATAAGGAGGCATCTTAATAAAAATAAAAACTGGTAAAAACATCTTCTTATAGGTTTCTTTTTTCCTTTTTTTTTTCTTTTTTTTTCTTTCAAACTCACGTGAAATCCTTTGAAAACCGAATTTTTTTTTGGGTTTTCTCAAAATCCTTTAAATTTTCACCCAAGACGAAGTCTTGTTTTGCTGTAAGCA
>Ga0181394_1000526_pt1 | contig 16782 bp, 23 predicted proteins | sample 17SPOviralmetaG_FD_130123 | JGI IMG/M metagenome (GOLD analysis project Ga0181394, IMG submission 130123) | Marine viral communities from the oligotrophic San Pedro Time Series (SPOT) site, San Pedro Channel, CA, USA - 17 SPOT_SRF_2010-11-23 | ecosystem: Environmental > Aquatic > Marine > Strait...
AGTCCATTATCCCCTTCCAAGTCGGATTGTTCTAAATCACCAGTCACTATTATTTTTGTACCCTCACCTATACGTGTAAGAAGAAGTTTCATTTGATTCGGGGTTGAGTTCTGCATTTCATCAGCTATAATCAACGTGTGATGAAATGTCCGACCTCTCATGTACCCCAATGGTTCAATAGAAATACACCTATCCATCTGATTATGGGTCATAGACTGTTCAAAAATGTCATACATCGGTCTTGTCCAAGGTTCCATCTTTTGGTCCATATCACCAGGTAGGTATCCCATATCTTCATCAGCAGCAACAATTGGTCTAGTGAGCACAACCCTCGCTCTAGGATGCTTTGAAATATGTTCAGTCGCAATTTGACACGCGAGCATAGTTTTCCCAGAACCTGCTGGACCAGTCCCAATAATTATGGGTTTATTCGATCTTAAAGCTATCATGTATTTACATTGACCGGCTGTCTTTGGGAAGTTCATCTATATTAATTAAAGATTTTTTCCTTATATATCTAAATGGACTTTCACTTTATAAAATTAAATTACAATGGTACGTATCTTAGCCTCGTGGATCCTAATTCAAAATCTCGTTTCGTATGTTTCGCGGAAAAGGATGTAGCAATGAAATGTATAGATTATTCATCTGAATTTAGAGCAAGAAATCGTATATGGCCCTCTTTAGATATGTCTTCAGAAAATAGAAAATTAGAGTTAAATGAAGAGGTGAAATTTCCATACGGTTCTCCACGAATTATAAAACGTTCACTGGATATTGAAACGTTTGATTTCAATACTTTAGATAAAATAGCATGTAGAACAAACGTCTCATTTTACTGTATAATAGCTTTTGACGTGATTTTTCGTAATGATAGTGAAAGTATAAAAATGTCCGGACAGGAGATGGATGGTGTCGCCAGCCCAGAAGATTTTGGTGAGTGGATGGACTTTAGCTTAAAAACAAAGTGAGATCTATGTATAACATGTGTGGTATTATCGCCCTCTTCGGTGAAGAAGTAGAATTAAGTTCATATCTTCTTTCTCACCGAGGCCCAGATGACTATAGGACATCTAAAATTGGGAAGTGTCGTATGGACTTTTATCGTCTCGCGATTAATGATCTAACAGATGCTGGTATGCAGCCATTTACACAAGACAAGTCTATGCTTATCTGTAATGGTGAAATTTACAATTACAAAGAGTTTCTTTTAGGCAATGAAAAGAGTACTAGTGATTGTGAAGTTATCCTCCCCATGATCAACTCCTTTGGTATCACCAAAACATGTGAATTATTGAACGGTGACTTTGCCTTTGTTTACACAGATGGTAAACGTATTATGGCAGCTCGTGACCCAGTGGGTGTTCGCCCCCTTTTTTACACTCGTTACGACGAGAATTCAATCGCGTTTGCGAGTGAAGCCAAGGCTCTAGGTCCCCTCCAGTCTGAAATACACGTATTCCCACCTGGTCACATCTTTGATTCGTACATCAATGACTTTGTATGTTATCACACAGGGTACTGGAATGTTAATAAACATGTCAATAACCATATAACTGAGGAAATCCGTGAAGCTTTTGAGAAGGCTGTCAATATTCGCCTAGACAATACTGATAGGGAAATTGGTTTCCTCTTGTCTGGTGGCCTAGACAGTAGTCTTATCGCTTCTATAGCTTCCCGTAGACTTGGTAAGATCAAGACATTCTCCATTGGTCTAGAAGGAAGTCCTGATTTACAGGCTGCCCGTAAAGTTGCTAAGTACTTAGATACGGAGCACACTGAGGTTACTTTTACGCCACAAGAAGGTATTGCTCATCTCACTGATGTGATTTATTCACTCGAGTCATATGACACTACTACAGTCCGGGCAAGTACACCTATGTGGTTGTTGTGTAGGTACATTAAACAGAAGACGAACTGTCGCTACATATTTTCAGGTGAGGGAAGCGATGAACTCCTAGGTGGATATCTCTATTTCCATAACGCCCCAAATGTTGATGAGTTTTCATGTGAGAATATGAGACGCCTTCGTCTCATTCATCAGTTTGACGGACTTCGTGCCGATAGATGCGCAGGTGCACATGGTCTTGATCTTATAGTGCCATTTCTCGATAAGAACTTCATTGATTTATGTATGAAAATGAATCAAAATGATAAGGTTGGTCCAATCGAGAAAAGCATACTTCGCGAGGCGTTTGAGGGGTATCTCCCACATGATATTTTGTGGAGACAGAAAGATGGTATGAGTGATGCTGTAGGTACAAACTGGGTAGACGAGGTGAAAAAGTACGCAGAAGAAAATGTGGATGACGTTTTATTCAAGGAGACTAAGGTAAAGGCGCGTGGTCACAATCCATCAATTACAAAAGAAGAAGCTTTGTACAGAAATATCTTTTGGAAGTTGTATGGGAAACAAAGTGATCACCTCATATCCGAAATATGGAGACCTAGGTGGACAACTGTAACTGATCCAAGTGCGCGTCTACTTATAGAAAAGAATCGTACTTAATGTATATGACTGATTTCGTAAGGAATTTCAACAGTAATAGCGAGGCCGATGTGATGTGGCTTAAGGAGGTTGGTCAGGCGACTGTTAAAACTATGGATGGCACAAAGGTGGATATTGTTAGTATCATCAACAAAAATAAAATTAAGGGTAAACCCAAAATGGATAAACCTCTTGATTGGGCGTATGTACACTTTCAGCTATGCATGAAGTATGCCAATGCTGTTCTAAACGAGGATGCGTTCATCCCGGGTTCCAAATGAGAGGTATTCCTCTAATGTAAAATCTTGTGGTTCAGAATTTTCGTCCATGCGTATGAGTAATATCTTACCCCGCACTTCTTCACTATGAAATGGGTACGGTAAAATATTGTCATTTTCAATCATACCTTGTTCGGCTTTCATAACGACCACATCTATTTCAGGCCATTGACCAATAAATGTAGCCCTACCTCCAAGTAGTTTGAAAATTTCATTCTTAGAGGGTTCTATATCCAATTCAATTTCTTCATATCTATCTTTTATCTCATGAATGAGAACAGCCTTAGTCATCTTAATTTCACCATATAAAAAAATATTTACAAAAGATATACCAAGATGCATCGTAAGACTATGTTTTTTATAGCCATCGCAATAGTGATGTTTGTTTGCGCTATGGGATCCATTGATATCAAATTCGGTGGCCCTCTGTTCAGTACGAACGGTAAGGATGCGAGATTTGTCTTCTCTGAGAAATATCGCCCACCCAACGCTGATTACAAATATGGTTTCGTAGACACCAATCCCGCGCGCCGTGTTGGTGCGTTCTTTGATAATTGCTCACCTGAAAATATGGAGGACTGTAAGAGGAATGATCCTTACAAAGAGCTCCCCAAACCCTAAGTAAACACAATTTCACTGAGAAGTTTATATTTCTCACTAAAATTGTCTTAAAAGATAAACGAGTCTAGTAGGTAGGTATGAATAACGTCACACGTGAATTTGTCATCAAACGTCTATCTGAACTATTAGAGATACCTGAGGATGATGTCATCTGTGTGAATATGGAAAAGAATATATTGAATCACTCGATAAGTCACTGTGAAGATGCTGCGTGGGAAAACCACAAATTTACAAACATCTATAAACACAAATTCTTACAGATTCAATATAATCTCAGAAAGTCTCCTGAATTGAAGAAGAGTATTTTGGATAAAAATGTCAAAACGAAGGAGGTTATTGAAATGAACCCAGAGAAGTTATGGTTTGATGGACCACGTGCTAAACAAATTGAACATAAGATTCATACTGATATACGAAAGCAAGCGATGGCCAAGGAGGCTAGAAACCAAGAAGGATTCTTCAAATGTGGACGCTGTAAATCACTGAAGACAACGTATTTCCAAATGCAGACAAGATCGGCGGATGAACCCATGACTGTTTTCGTAAGCTGTCTCAACTGTGGGAAAAATTGGAAGTGTTGAGTGTATGTTCAGAGTCTGTGAGATCCGTTTCTAAATCACCCACCGATAACACAAAGTTGTATGGGAGTTGTTTCTTCATTAATGTTTTAGTACTGGGACTTGTGAATCCCAAATAGTCGCTAGGAATGTTATACTTACCAAGTTGATTTATCGTCCAATTAATTACGTGCTGTATGCTAGGTCTAGCTGTAATAATCACGATTTTGTACCCCAAATGTCTAGCTATATGTAAAAGTTCAATCATTTGAGTGATTGGTGTACCATCTGTATAGATTAGGGTGTCATCTATATCGAACATAACCGCATCATTTTCTCTGATGATACGACCAGATATGTACTGTACACCCCTTTCTTTAAGAGTATCCATTAATGTTATTAAAGATTTAAATTTCAAATTAATCACATGATCATAGACGTCAGGTGTGACGATGGTACTACGCAGATAGCTCGTACTGTTCTCGAAACTGATATGACATACACTGTAAACTTTTTAGAAAGGAATAAGTATCATCTATATGATTTCATGAACATAAATGAAGTTATTAATAAAGAGGCGGTTTCCGGGTTTTACGACACCGATGATCTTGAAAAAACGCACCTTTACGCAAAGAATCCTAACGGGTATGAACTCGTAGATGATAGTGAAGATGAAGACTACACGTGTTCTGAAAGTGAAAGTGAATGTGATAGTGAAAGCGATGTGAGTTTGATTGACGAAGATGACGACGAAGACCTAAGTTAAATAAAATGTGTATAATATTTATCGACCATGGAGTTTAAAGAACCGAAAAAACGTGTAACTAAAAATGACAAGAAAAACAAAAAACAACCCTTCTCCCAAAAACACATAAGAAACGTACTTAAACAAAAGGAGCAAGCAGTATCTAAGAGAAACGATGGCGCCTTACCACCCACCAAATGCACACTATTCCCAAATGGACGTATCTGAGTATGATCAAGACAAAGTCTTTTCGTTCATTGGTAAAACTGGTAAGAAGTTCTATTGGTTGACAAAGAAATTGGAACTTGACTATTTGTGGTATGATAAGGAGCGCGAGGTTATAGAAATTTGGGGTCCTTACCACACACATATGAATAAACAATCCGAGCATGTCATTCGTTGTGAATTGGATTATTTTCTGAAACCTAAGTCAGAGGATACAACTGTAGAAAACAATGAGTTTTTACAAGCGCCCATCGAAGCGTGTTAAGTCCACCCTACCCGATAGGGTGGGGAAGTTGGACGAAAATAGCTTTTTGGGTCAAATCATGAAAAAAACGTCAACAGAATATGTCCCAATTCCAAAAAGACCCGTCTATCACCAAGATGCGTACTTGAAGATGTTGGAAAGAAACTACAAGGAGATGGGTGTTCCTTATGTAGACCCCGGTTTACCCATATCTGTACCAATTGTAAAACCACCCAAAAAAGAAGAACCGGAGCTTGATGTACCTGATAGGGTTTACTTAAAACTCCGTGTTTTGAAAAATGGTGTTGTACGCATTAAACTCAATTGCGCAATTTGGGATCTACATAATAAATATTATAAGGATGCTAAAAGACCACCATTCAAATCAGTTTTACAGGCGTACAAAGCTCATGGATTTAGTAAAGAATATCTCGAAAAACTCAAAAAAAATCAAGAAAAACACCAACGACTTTGTATTCACATTGACAAAGTATTTGCAAAAATATTTGATAAAGAACCCACTAAGAAACCTAAAAAGGAAAAGAAGAAACCAAAGGAGGTGGAAGAAGAGACCTTTGAGATCAAGGAAGCTGATGAAGACGATGATATTGTCCCACAATCAGATGATCCCGAGGAAGAGGAAACTTTGGATGTGGAACCAGATGAAGATGAAGAACCCGATCCAGAAGAAGAATACGTGGATGATGCTGATTAGATGCCTAAGTTAACAATGTTTGTAATAAAAATGAATCATGAGTCATGAATATATTTTTCCTATCCCTCATACCTAAAGAGATTGCTCACATGTCATGTGATCAACACGTTGTCAAAATCCAATTGGAAATATGTCAAATGCTGTATACAGCTTGGTATTTCTCCAATGAGGAAGAATTCGTACACGCTCTAGCCCCTTTTATCAAGGATGGTTCGCGTAGGGGCTATAAACCAGCCCATAAGAAGCACCCCATGACCATGTGGATTGCCTCAAGTTTGGAAAATTACAGGTATGCATGTAAAATAGGTATAGCTCTAACCCTAGAGTATACACATAGATACGGTAAAATTCATACATGTGCGAAGCATTTACTCTGGTTGTACCAAAATCACCCAACCCACTTTGAAGAACGCAAAAGTGAGACGGCGTATTACTCTAAGGAAGGTATCCCTGAATGTATGCCAGAGCAGTTCAGGAGTCCTAGTATTGTGGAAGCGTATCAAATGTATTATATGGTTGACAAGATGCATTTTGCTCGATATAAAATCCCAATTGATAGTAAATGATTATAGCAACGTCATTTTTTGATCATCCACACATCAAAGGTGTAGTTGAATTTGAAGAGAAGGGAAGTAGAGTTCTCATCAAGGTGAATCTAAAGTCTTCCAAGTACAAAAATAGTACTCATGGCATTCATGTACATGAAGCAGGTGATCTCACACATAACTGTATGGGTGCCTGTTCACATTTTAATCCTTACAACAAGAAACATGGAGGTCCAAAATCATCTGAGAGACATGTCGGTGATATAGGAAACATCAGATTTGATTCAAAGGGTGTTGCTAAATTTAGGATGTACGACAATCTCATTAAATTGAAGGGTTACAAAGCCAATATCATCGGTAGATCCCTAGTAATCCACGAAGATCCAGATGATTTGGGTCTAGGTGGTCACAATGATAGTTTGACGACTGGACATGCGGGTAAAAGAATCACATGTGCGGTTATCGGATATTCTAAGCGAATGTTTTGTAAATGAATATAGCTTCAGGTCTTTTTTCAGGGTCACCGTACCCCAATGATTTTAGATACTGGTGTATCTCTGAGTCTTCGGAGAAATCGTGTATTTCAATAAGAATTGTGGGTTTATGTTTCTTAAGAGTTTCGCTCGCACCCTTCAAAACCTGTAACTCATGTCCTTCTACATCAATTTTAATAAATGAAGGAACACCTGTATAGATGTCATCTAGCCTTTCACAGCTGACATCTACACCTTCACCTCGCATTTCATCTGTGTGATGAAAACTTGTTCCACCGTAATTGATAAGTACATTAGATTCACACCCATGAGATGGTACATGAATCTTCGTAACGGTTTTTTCGTCTGAGAGGGCACACGGAATAACCTGAACCGGGTATCTCAAAGAGTTATTCTTGACATTTAGACTGACTATATCATGATATACTGGTTCAAAGGATAGCACGGGGCCATAATCTGAAAAGAGTAAAGTGTTGTAACCAATATTTGCCCCGATGTCAATGATCTCTGTACCAGGTTTATGCAGCATGCGTACATCGCGTCGCATCCACCGATCCCATTCATGTCCTCTCGCAATAGCAGGTCCTATGTATTCGTCGTCTGAAATCACATGTACATCGTAAATCCCGTTGTCTACGCGAGCAACGTTAATTTCCATACTTCTTTTAATACAGTATAAAACTTTAAATACTGTTATAATAATGGCATGTCCACATGGTATAAACTTGATTCGTTGTACCGTATGTAATAGTGGCCCTTTGTGTATACATGGAGACTTGAGAGAGATGTGTGAAACATGTGGGTATTTTGAGATGTGTGAACACAATAGACGAAAGATGAGATGCCACGTATGCCGAAAAAGTGGGTTAAAACAATCACCACTTTATTATAAAGTATGTTCAGTATTGGAAAAGGCTTTACCGCGCCCACTGTCAAAGTTGATACCAAAGAACGAAAGGTGGAATACCATCCAAGAACATATACACAATTTATCCAAGGTCTCAAAAACCGTGAACTCCCTTCCGTGATCATACGACCCAATAAGAACATCGCTGTGTTCCAGGAAGAGAATGGGGACTATGGTGATGTGTCAATTGCACCGAACGAACAGTTGTGGCAGACCCTAATGGAAAGTGAGACTGAAGTTCTCATAGATAATACCCAACCTGTATCTCTGATCGAGAATGTCGTCATGTTCTTCTTCATCGCTTACATATTTACCCTTGGTCGTACCCTATTCGCCCCTAGAGGTGAGGGTGGTATGGGAATGCCAAATCCTTTCATGAAGTCCGCTGAATTTAACATGGAACAGGAAGTAACCACACGTTTCAAGGATGTTGAGGGTATAGACACAGCTAAGGATGAGCTCGAGGAAATTGTTGACTTTCTCAAAAACCCTGAAAAGTACTATGGAAGTGGTGCCCGAATCCCACGTGGCGCCCTCCTCGCTGGTGCCCCAGGTACTGGTAAGACTCTTCTAGCTCGTGCTATCGCGGGTGAATCGAGTGTACCTTTCCTCCAGTGCTCTGCCGCGAGTTTCATTGAGATGTTCGTCGGTGTTGGCGCTAAGCGCGTCCGGGAACTCTTTGAGCAAGCGCGCGAAAATCAACCGTGTATCATCTTCATTGATGAGATTGATGCGGTGGGAAAGAAGCGTGGTGGAACTACTACACCTGGTAATGATGAGCGTGAGCAGACTATCAACCAGCTTCTCACTGAGATGGATGGTTTTGACAATGAGACTGGTATCGTAGTGATTGCTGCGACAAATAGGATTGATATCCTAGATGATGCACTGCTTCGCCCCGGTCGTTTCGATCGTAAGATTCAGGTGTCCCTTCCAAGTGTTAAGGGTCGCCTCAAGATCCTCGGTGTCCACGCTCGTGGTAAGAAGTTTGCGCCTGATGTACGTCTTAAGACCATCGCTAAACAGACGACTGGATTCTCTGGTGCTGACCTCGCAAACTTTCTCAACGAGTGTGCTATTAGGGCTGTGAAGGATGGTGACGGTACCATCACAAACGACATTACTGAGAATGTCTATCAGCGCATTGTCGTTGGGGCTAAGGGTGACGTGAAATACTCTTTTCGTAAGAAGGAGCTTGTGGCGTACCATGAGGCTGGACATGCCATTATCGGTGTTCTCGTACCAGATTATGACACGGTTCGTAAGGTTTCTATCATGCCCCGAGGTGCTGCGGGTGGTGTGACCTTCTTCCAACCCTCTGAGGATAACGCGGACAGTCCATTCTACACGAAAGAGTATCTACTCGCTCAAATCCTCGTTGCCCTAGGTGGCCGTGCAGCTGAGGAGGTTATCTATGGAGCCAATCGTGTCACAACTGGTGCGAGTTCTGATTACGCTAGGGTCTACCAGATTGCGCGTGAAATGGTAACGACCTATGGCTTTGGTAAGACTAAGTATGATTACCGTAACCTATCTCCATCAGCCGCTCTTAAGGTGGATAACGAGATTGAAAACATCGTGTCGCAGTGTTACAGGTATGCGCTCAAGATGTTGGAGGATAATAAGGACAAGTTGGAAGAACTCAAGGATTTACTCATCGAGGAGGAGATTGTCGATGGGGAAGTCGTGTATGACATGCTTGGACAGGGTCGTTGTAATTCGTTTGACTGTTCGGTCAGTTTTGATTAACGCGACCTTGCTTGCGGAGCACCGGCCCTATTACCATTTGCAATTCTTGCTGGTGCCTGTCCAGCTGTGCTACGACTAGGACGACCATTCTGTCTCCTATTTTGATTACTCTCGTCAACCTTCTTCTGCCACGCCGCTTTCACACCACCAAAAACAGCCTTGGCCGTACCAATAAAACTAGGTCCACCCCCCTCTACTCCAGTTGGACATGTAGGAGAAGATTTCATTTTCTTTTTAAGTTCTCTAATCATATCTTGCGCAAAATTGGATGTCATATAGTTCATGTATTTAGTGTATGCTTTTTTGTATGCTTGCTTCTTAATATTCAAGGTATTAGTACTATTACGATTTAACTTTCCAACAAAGCCGTTTATCTCCCTACTATTAAGGAATCCATTGTTACCACCATACAGATTTGTTAATTCGTTACGTAACCTGGTCTTATTATTTATGTTGTTTTTCTCATTCTCGCTATTGCTATTCCAACCATGTATGATGTTTTGTGGTTGACTGGGAGGCATCTACTATGACCTGACAAAAAATTCTCAGGTCATAGTAGATATGCCAGCTCGTTCAAATCGTGAAAGGCAACAACCAAAACGGTATACAAATACTAGTGGGTTGTCAACAACACCTCGTAAAAGGGTAAGTAAATCCCAACCTAAAACTGTGAGATCAAAACAAGCAACACAGCGTATAGTTAATAATGTAAGATCATGTGCGGGACCAGATGGAACTTTTAAAGATTATCCAGATTTACGGGAATTTGGAGAAGATGGAGCGTTAAACGCTAGTAGACCTACAAGTGGTTTTGAAAGTAGAATTTTAGTTGATGTTATGAAGGCATTACGATCAAGGTGTGTATCTATGTTGGATCAATGTAAATCTCTTTATCCCGATGTTACACCACAAACACAATATAATTGGTTAACATCTATTGATCAAGACAATAAAGTTGGTTTAGCACACACAATCGAACAATCCAATTTTCCCATTTTATATAACACACCCAGAATGTGTGATCCGGGAATTACAATGTCTAAAAATTGGAGTCTAACAAATTATATAGAGACGCGTTTATTCCTTTTTAAGTTCAAATACAACTATGGAAAATCACTTGAATCCAGGAACATAAGTACTTGTATTAGTAAAACGGTATTTGACTTTAGACCTTTTACACTTTCTATGAGAGATCCAAGAAAAGGATCCGATAAAACAATTTATATTCATCAGTGGATAGAAGCAGCTGATAATGCTAACGGATTTGAATCTTATACAAGTGTATCAACTAGTTCTAAACACCCAAAAGATAAGTTAACAACCATCGGTATTTTTGAACGTATGATAAAACAGATACAACTTAAATTTTTGGGTCGGAATAGTAAAGGACAGGCCACTGTGTCCGGAAGAAATAGCGCGAAGCCTTTAAATCTCGGTCCAGTTAATCAGTTAGATACAAAAATAAAGAGTTTTATGAAGTTTATACAGGATTATGATGGAGTAAAATTTATAGAAACTTCCAACGCAAATCGTATTTTAGGAATACCAAATCCAAAGAGTGCACTTAACCCGGATTCCGCGGTACTTCTTACGTCGGATGTTTTACGTATGTTTTATTTTGACATGTTTCATGATGAGATATTGACTAGAAACACATCATTCGATGATTTTTCAAGGATGTTTTTAGAAGAGGTCAATTCCATGCAAGGTGAATACACAGTTCTCGGCGCCCCTGGTAAAGGAAAGGTTAAAAGTTCGTATACCCAATATGGATCTCTACTTTTTCCTAGAAATTCTAGTGGTACAGTGATGAATAGAAAAAATAGAATTTCCAAAACTAATGCGAGTTTTATACAGGGTGCGGGTGGTAGAGGAACTATTCCACAAATACCCGCGTTTATAAAAACTGTTGGTGATCTTGCTCAATATATTTATGCAGGTAGATATGATACATTTGTAGCCAGTGGTGATAGAATTGGTATAGCCGTAGGGTTGTATGTAAATGCTAAACTGGGTATACCCGTTAAAGTTATGATTGAGGATAGTATTACAGGATTTATTACTTATACTAACCTTAAAAATGTATCATTTAAACCTAAGATGAAATGTTTCGGTAATTCAAGTAAAAGTAACTCATGTAAAGTCACTACAAACAAAATTAGCGTTCAACAGTTTTCAAACGCACTTCAGAAAGGGCTTCCTAACAATTCCCGTAAAGAATTTACTGATATGAAATCTGCTATTAATAAAAAATTAAATAGACTGAAACGACAACTCCAAGAAAACCGACTAAACACAGCGCGTCCGCGACAACAGTATATTACCCGTGGAACTAATAACCGAAACAGGAGAGCTATTGAACGAATGCGTTCACCGCAGACGCCACAGCGGCAGATGAATGGGAGACCCGCGAACAATGCTAAGCCCAACAACAATGCTAAGCCCAACAACAATGCTAAGCCCAACAACAATAGAAATAGAAACAATAGTCAATGATAACCTAAGTAATCACAAAACTATACAAAATTTAAACAAATGAACACCCCTAAGGAGACTTTCAAGCACACCTGTGCAATCTTGAGTCTCGTTTTGAGTGTAGGAAAAGTACAAGACTATGTCCGCGATCAATGTCGCTAGAGCCCGTTTGGCTGTCCTCGGCCGCCATATCCAAACAATGGCCCTCAAGGAGAATATCTTATTCCCCACGGCTAAAGCGTATCTAGATGTACATGAAACCATGGTTTCGGGATACACAGTCCAAATGGATGTTAGACACGATGAGAAAGTTATTGATTTTGTCACCGAGGCTATGTGTCCCAGTGAGAAAAGAAACGTGTATCTTCGTCAAAAGAGGATGATGCGTGAGTTGTACCCGGAATACCTTATTACCGAGAGGCACACCTAAGTAGAACTAGAATTTTTATAAAAGTATCTAAAAATGTTTGCCCTCAGAGCTCCCCTCCCAGTTCCCCGCGTACCTACTACATACAAGAGACGCAAGGTTTCTCGTGTATGTAAGAGTTATTATACTATTGACGAACAAAATACACAATTGTTAAGTGAGAGTGACTCGAAGGAATTACTTCACATCATAACTTTTCACCAACCCAACGAAGAAGAAGGTATTTATGCACTCCGTAAATTGAACAGTGAGGGTTTACCCGAAAATTGTATCGTGGCATGGAGAAACTTTGATGATGCGTTTAGGTACAAAATGCTCCTCGATGCTGAGATGAACCGTTCTTCCTATATTCAGTTTGCTTCACACTTTGAACTCAACTTCGCATGTGAACATGGTGACTATACGTGTCGAATCGTTGATGATGGAGTTCTCTTAACACCACCTACAGAGACCATCAAAATGACTGATTGGGAGCGCCGTAACGCTTTACTTAATGGTAGATGGTCTGTTAGGGAGAAAGATGACACTCCACCAGAGTGGCCTTAAAAAAAGATTGCCCCACCTTGATCTGCGGTTACAACCGTAAACTTAATCTTGATATCATCCTCACTTTCAAATTTTGATTTACCCGACCTACCGATTCGTACCCCGGACATTGATCTTTGCATGTATTTGGCGTATGCGTGTGCTTCTTCTAAATCTAGGGATGGTGGGACGGGTATAAATCCCTTAACTTTTTTACCGAAAATTGTGAAAGCTCTCTTAGCTACATACTTTTTTTTAATAAAACCTAAGTTGTTTGTATTTTCATTTTTAAATGAAGCTTTACCTCGTATATAGTTTTCCATACTTTGATTTTTCTTAGTTGTAACCATATTAACATTCGTCAGTTTATTAACATTATTAGGTGTATACATGTAAATTTTGTGAATATCCTTACCCTTTCTCATCAGATCTCTACGCTTCTTGTAACGGTTCATAACCATCATAGTTTTTGATCTATTATTCTTATATTTTCTCAGAAGTTTCGTTGACAACTCTGTAAGTTCAGACATACTATTTGCTCTATACAAATTATCTATCTGATTCATATATTAATCTGAGATAATTATATATCCATGAGTGTTTACAAGAACAGGATGATTAGATTCATGTACAAGGATATATATTTACCTATACACTGTTACGCATCCAAAAAGCAATTTTACTCATTAGTTGGTCAGTGTGTGTGTATGACAAAGTGTAAGTTTATTCATGAATCACTACCGAATCAAGACTATCGTAACTCTGTATCGGGGAAAGACCGGAAATCGTCGTAGAACATGGATGGTCATACATATCCGCGACGGTGTCAAAAGCTTTCCAACACCTGTTACATCTCACGGTTCCGTAACCATTCAACAGCTTTCTGTTTACATCACCTGTATCATGACACCCCATATGTGTGATAAGTTCGTCCATGGTTGAAAAGTTCTTACCACATATATTACATGAGCATGCGAAGATTTGATCAAATCGTCTAACAATCTGTTTCTTCTTTAAGAGAAACCAAGGAAAACACATCTTTGTATACCTAAGTCATATAAAGTTTTAAGCGAATATAAACTATGGCTTGTATGCAATACATCGCGTTTGACTTCGAGACCTCAGGTCTTCCTGAGGGTCGTCGGAATGTTGAGGTAACACCTGAGACTCTAAAGAACTTTGATTCGTGTCGCGCAGTTTCTCTATCTGCTTCACGATTCTCCCACCGTGGTCGTCTACTTGATACGTTTGATGCTACCGTTCTTCCTACTGGATTTACGATCAGTCAGAAGTCTATCGAGATCCACGGTATTACCCAAGAGCGAGCAAATCGTGAGGGTAGACCTTTCACCGACGTTTTTGTGGACTTTATGAAGTTTATTGGTCCCCGTTCAAAGACGATGGTGGCTCATAATGCTCAATTTGACGTGAGTGTTCTCCGTTCTGAGATGCTTCGTCACGAGATTGACATGGAATTGATCAAAGATTTGAACTTCCGGTGCACTCTTCAGCTCTACAAGGAGCGTTATTTGAAGCCTATCCGACTTGGGGTACTTTACAGGGAAATCTTTGGAGAGGACTTTGAGGACGCCCACAACTCCCTAGCTGATTGTATCGCTTGTGGTCGGGTCTACCCATATCTGATTGGGCACACGAGATCTTTGAAGCCTATTGGGGTCAAGCAGATCGTTATCGGTGCTTCGTCGGTTGCCTCGGCTGTCGGTGTTGGATTCAAGAAGCAACCAGAACTCGTTGAGGAGTTGTGGAAGCGGTACATTCCTACGTCTTTTGATGGTCAAACCATTGAGGAGAGATCTATGGAGATCTTAAACTCTCGAGACTCAACTAAAAAGATCCTAAAGGAGGCTGAGAACTTTGAGTCTGATAGCAGCACTGACGTAAACCAAAAGGTTAGGGCTCTGTACCACCAGATTGAGTTTTCTGGTCTTCACCCAAAGGACATGATCCTAGCCAAGGAGCATGTCCGCAAGACTCTCTTCACTCAACATGGTACTCGGAATGAGGACAAAACGGCTGATGCTGACTCAGCCAACCTTATCCGTGATAACACCTTTTATGAGATGAAGATTTGTGAGATTGAGGGGACTGTATATAAGATTGTTGGGTGCGTGGATCGTATTCAAATCAATGAGGATGGGTCAAGAACCCTCGTGGAAATCAAGAATCGCGCAAACAAGCTCTTTGGGAGGGTGAGGGACTACGAGAATATTCAGTGTCAAACATACCTCCAGATGCTTGGAGACATCAAATACTGCCGTTTGATTGAGCAATTTGATGATGAGAGGAAGGCCTACCTGATTGAGAAGAACGACGAGAAGTGGAATGGCGAAATTAAGACAAAATTACAGAACTTCTGTGAACATTTCCATAGTATGGTGAGTGAAACAGTATAGAGTTTAGCTTTTTAATAAAATTAATGTGGAAAGAACTAGTAACATCTGGAACTTCAATGATTTTCAATTATTTTTACACTAAAAAGGTGTGCGAAGATAATGTAAATGAACTCATGACCATGTCTATACTTAATTTTGTGATGATCACGATCACGATGTGTGCAGTTTTACTCAAAAGTCCGATTAGAGTTGTGGATAATAGGGTGGATTTAAAATAGAAGACCTAAGTTAAAAATAATATTGGTACAAAATAGAGTACAATGTCTTTAGTTCCTATCAAGTTACTAAAAAATAAAGTCAATAGGACTCGCCTTTTGGGTCTAAAGGGTGAGACTGAAGAAATTGACAAGGAGGACTTTATTGAGTCCCGAATCAATACTAATGCCAAGGCAAAAAACCTTCTAGCCATTGAAGATGCGTCTGAGATGGCTAAACTCTACCTCCATAAGAAGGGGGTCTTTGAAAAAATCGCAAAAGACATCCAATCTGAGTCTAAAAAGAAGTTCAAGTTTTATTTGCGTAAAACGAATGCCATGGAAAAGAGACCCTTTCCCAAAAAGGACAAGGTTGGCACAGCTTACATGTTAGTTGAGCACTCTTATCCAGATGGATCTGGTCATTATGGTATGGCTGTAATCAATCATAACAAGAAGGTTGCTAAAGTGTTTGATTCTATGACTAATCAAGAGTCTGATTTTGAACCATCTATCAAGTCTACTCTTGGTAAGGGTTATACCGTCGCACTTAGTAGCATTTATGGTTGTCTCCCCCGTCTCAAGAATGATTCAAAGGGGAATTTGATGCCTCAACCCACTGGGGGGTTCGTAACTAATTCATTTGATGCTTTCAAGAAGACAAATTTTGCTGGTGGTCGTGGTGGGGTTCCCAAGAAGTTTATCCAAGATGCGTTTATTTTATCCCAATACGATGAACTTTCTCAGCATCACTTTTGTTACGTTGAGTCATTTGTTGCTATGATGATTGATCTAGGTCTTACATCATCTGTCCCCCAGGACCCCCGTGAACGCCTTGAATACATCAAGAAGATCATTTGGGGTCTCATATACAAGTATACTCCCAAGAGTAGCCGCAATACGGCTCAATGGGCTTACTTCAAGAAGTACTTCCCATACATTCTTGAAACATTCGGACCGGATGGAAAGCGTCTCAAGATGAGGCGTGGTTACATCCAGATCCCACCCACAAAGGGTCAGATCAAATATCGTTTGAGAAAGATTAGACTACGTGAAGACATTGACAGTACATGGAGTCTCAAGAAAATTGCTAAATGGGCTAAAGGAACTAAGAAGTGGATTAAACCCAAATAATTATCATTGTCCCCATAGCGAAGAATTATCCTTCGTATTGAGAAC
>Ga0181394_1000527_pt1 | contig 16768 bp, 17 predicted proteins | sample 17SPOviralmetaG_FD_130123 | JGI IMG/M metagenome (GOLD analysis project Ga0181394, IMG submission 130123) | Marine viral communities from the oligotrophic San Pedro Time Series (SPOT) site, San Pedro Channel, CA, USA - 17 SPOT_SRF_2010-11-23 | ecosystem: Environmental > Aquatic > Marine > Strait...
AAGCTCCCATTCACTATAATATGTTTCGGGGTCATTCTCCAAATCAATCGCTTCGTGGTAGTCGTCTTCATATCTTTCAATGTACTCATCTGCGAAAGACCGTGCCCCTTTGATGACCAGAAGGGTTTTTTTAAAGTTTTCCTTATGTGTATTTAGACCTCCGTCCGCCATACGAATAATATTCATAATAATATCGTTCGGCATCTGGGAGAAGTCCATTATTGTTTGTGTTTAAATAGTTCTTTAAATAAACTTTCAAATTTGAATTTTTTTTACTTAATGATATAAAAAATGATAATACAAGGAAAAGATGGAACTATATGTACCTACTGGAATGATTTACTTATATCTTCCTTACCTCTAGGAAACAAGAAAGTAAAAGACTATGAAGATGCTACAAATAGATTTATTTTACAGTCTTTAAAAAAAGATATCAATATAAAAGATTTAATTATGTACGCCAGAGCGTATTGTAATACAGTCTTTAAAAAGAAAATTAAAAAAGAAAGAATTGATCGAGACGAACACCATGCATTCAATATGAGTCTACTTGCTCTTATTAGATTAAATCAAATAGAAGAAGATGATGTTACACTTATATGTCCTCGTAAAAAATCACGCCAATGATAAAAAACCTTGCTCATCTTCGGTAGTATATCCTAATTCTTCTTCTTCTGCTGAACCTTCACTATCACTATATTTATCGCTTTTTACCCACACAGGAGGCTTGTAATCATCGTCAAGTAATTCTTCAAAATGTATTTGTAATTTAGTCACTAAATCTTTTTTATCATTATCCTTTAACACTTTAATTATCTCTTTTACATCTTCCACGTAAATATTTTCCATTTATAATAGTTTACATTTTTTATTTATAAAATACAAAAAATTATCCTTTATTTGTGAACATATACTTACTTTTCTTGGTTCTCCAGCAGAGATACCCTTTTCTGATACTTCTTCATATAATGCTTTAAGTTCTTCTTGCATTTCCTGTTGTAATTCAATACAAGCAGATATCTTCATCAATACATCAATTTCTTTCATCTTTATCTTTAACAAGATTTTTATTTCTGATTAAAATAAATTCTTTACATCTTCGGTGTTCTATACTTACTACGTCCAATGATAATCCAAATAAAGGTTCTTTAAATACATCTACTGGGTGATAATGATATACCTTATCTAATTCACGTACACTCCAATTATTTTTTGTCTTGTCGCGACCAAACTTATATCCATTCACTAAATATACATATCTATTTTGTTTTACTATGTCAGGTAAAATATCTATAATTTGCTTATCAGTCCAATGCTGTATAACATCTTTTAAAATTACAAAATCATATCCCATTGGGATTTGCCCAGCATCTCCATGTTGAAATTTAATATTTTCCTTTTCATATTGTCTATTGTTTTTAATGACACTCTCTACTATATCGATCCCAGTATAATCTAATCCTGTCCAATCAATAGTCTTAGAGAATTCCCAATCCCCACAACCTACATCACATATATACTTACTACCTGTTTCATGAATATGTCGCATCAATTCTGCTATATGGAATTTTGTATCAGGTGTAACACCGTTAGATCCTGAACCTGAACTACCTTCACCAGTTGCACGTCTTCCCCATTTTTTTTTAAGGTAAATATCACTGAACTTCGCTTCCATTATATTTTAGGATAATATTTTAATTTTTTATTTTGATCCAAATAAACTTTGAATTAAATTCACAGGTAATGCTTTATTTTTTTCTATTTTGTAAATCACTGCTGAATTATCATTTACATTTGCGAATGATCCATCGGGATCAGTTATAGTAGTTGTGATACTTGATAATGGTTTATTACGTGTAACAGTAAATACTAAATCGGACTGACCTGAGTTAAAAAAATCACCTGATTCAGTACTTTTCATAACGTGAGCCATGACAGGTAATCTTTCACCACTATCTTTACCACCCATATACTCAGCATCATCTATTAAATCAGACCTTATAGTATAAAATGGATTTAACATTTGTCTTGGGGGACCGCCGTCCGCAACAACACTAAGACTACCACTATCAACTACAATAGGAGTATTATATGCTCTGCCTGAGGGTGCCGACTTTCGGTGATATTGTGCCGTCAGTACATTTGGTTGATATAGAGTATACCCAAATATATTTTGATGATAAAATAATGTATCTTCTGCTTTTATAATCGCAGATGTTGTTAGTTTATTTAATTTAGTCATATTACCTGTATTTACTCTTTTTTGCATCGTGTTTTGGGGGGTGACAGATGAATTGAATTGTTCGTATGTAAATCCTAATATACCCATCAAAGAATCATTCCATTGACTTTCAGGAATATTAAATGATTCTACTGCTATTCCTGAATGTGAATCAATAATTGACATAGGAAATATATTCACATTATCAAGATCAATCTCAACCGCCGTTGTGGTGGTGCCTGCGGGACCGTTCGCGGTGATGCCGAGCTTATCAGTATACGGTTGCATTCCAGGACAAAAATTTTGCCTTCTTAATCTTTTATTTATTCTATACACAAGTGCCTGACTACCTGTATTAGCATCATACTTTGCTTGTCCAGCAGCACCATCATTTCCTAAATATTCGGAAGTATAAAAATCAGTGAAGGCAAATCTATCCTTTACATTATCATATGATAATTTAGGTGATGGAGCACCTAAATACATTTTATTGATTATTTTACCAAGATCAATGATGTCCCCAGATGCTTCTATGGGACCGTTCTCGTCCTGCTGCTCGAAACCAGTTCCAAGATTATTTTGTAAATCAACGTTCGTTGAGGGAGTATATAATCCAAGACAACTATTACCATAGGCGGTAAAATGAGGATCATATCCAATAAATCTTTGGTATTTATCCTGACTATACTGACCCTCTAACACCGCCGTAGTACCTCCTATAAAAAATCCAGCATCATTATAAAAAAAGGCAGGAACACCACCTATACCATCTGCGAGAACTTGTACATTGTTCCCATTCTTTAAAAACATTCCATAGGATAATAATTTATCTTGGTCTTCATACATGGGTTCTTCAAAAAATGTATTTTCTTGTTCTTTGATATACGTAAAAAATACTGGAGCAGAATTAGTATTATATTTAACATTCAACTGGGACGCATCTTCACTATCATAATATAAATCACTACCAAAATCTTTTCTTGTTGATGTGGTCGCTTTATCTGAAAAATCAAATGCTTGTATCATGTCTATATGTAAAAATCTTGAATTATCAGAAGTGAGTGCAACCAATGTATCTGTGATTGTAAATGTTAAACTTGTTCCTTGGGGAATTATAGCATTTGTGACCCCATCTATTGTTATGTTCTGTAGTAATGAAACCCCACCAGTTATATTTTCTATACCAGTTACATTCACAGTATTAGGTGTTAGTGATGTACTAGTTAAAGTTATTTTTGTAGTCGCTTTACCAAGACCAGGAGTTAAACTTAATCCAGGAGGGATCACGACAAATACTTGAATTACATTCGCAGCAATAGGAGTATCTGTATTAGTTGTTAGTGCTCGTGTTGATACGACTTCTGTATTGATACGATCATGATATGGACTACTTGCATTCCTAAAATCCCAAAATTCTGGGTATAGTTCCTGTGTTTTGATCCATCGTGAAATCCTTTCAAGATTTGATGCGTTGTAATCTATATTCAATGTTATTCTTAATTTTTCTTTATCTGCTACAGCATCACTATTTACATTTGTTATTTGATTATATCTATTACCCCCATGAAATAATTGTGTTCCCCAATCGCTTCGGCCTGATTCCACAAATTCAGGTCTTTTAAATGCTACAAACTGAAAACAATTTATCCAATCCAATCTTTGCTGTGTTACTTTAGCAACATCACCTGTCCCATTAAAATCAAATTTTTGACATGATGCATTATTATCCTGTGAAAATGTAGATCCATTAGCACACGTGAATGTTTTATAAGTATCAGTAGAATATGTAGCAGCAAGAACAGATTGTTGTAAGTAAGAGGCCTTTGAACTTGGATTATCCCCAGTTTCATAACTATAATATTGCTGTAAACTACTCGCATTTTGTAATCCATCTGAAAATGTTTCTGCTACAAAATCAGCACTACGTCTTCCTGAAGGAACTGATACATCTAATTCTTCCCTATATAATATGTACTCTGAAACAGCAGGATCTATACTACCATTCCCATTACAAAAACGCTCTAAAGAAGGAACACTTGGTTTAGTAGAACTCGCATTAAACCATGTCGTTCCATTGCGAACAAAGACTGTATGCTTTGTACCGTCCATACGAACCTTTAACATTTCCCTGTTATTTATCCAAGTAGCATTCCACTGACTATCTTTATTTCTATCACGCTGATAGTCACTTTCCACTATTGTACCATTCCTTTGACAACATCTTGTTGCTCCCTCAACAAAACTATCTAACTTCACCCAAGGTCTAAAATTGTCTAGTTCTGACGCAGCTGCCTTCTGGTAGGCAAATCTTCTCGGTAATGAAAAAGCATTTTCACCGTTAGCAGTTTTTAAATATTGAATTGTCATCGCGACATTATTATCATTTAGTGTTCTTCCAGTTTGTAATGTAAAATAATTCACCGCGTCTTCGGTACTTAGTGCTTGTTTATATCCATCATTCAAAAAATCTGGATTTTCATGATATGGAGTAAATCTTACAATATTATTTAATGAGATCGTTTGTAAAAAATTACCTTTTAATTCTATGGTCTCCTGACCTGCCCCTATCTCTGATATTATAGCACTATGAACTGATACTTTATCTCCTGCTTCTAACATAAATCCATTATCCACTTTATTCATGAATAATGCATTGTTTTTATCATGTCCTGATCCAAATTGTACTGATGATCTGTTACTACATTCTAAAATTTTTAAATCCACATAAGGTTCGGTTTGAACTGGTTGTGACATTCTATTAAAAAGAAATATATAAAAAATTATCTTAAAATTAAATAATTTAAGCAAATCCTGCTGTTAGGAAACCATTTTCTAATACAGCAACTCTTGCGATTTCAATGTATGTTCTTTGGGTGTAGGTGTTATCTCCGTCAAGATCAGGAAGTTTAAAGATCTGTGTGGTTAATTCAAGACCGCGTGCATTGACACGACCAGATGGGAGTTTGTATGCTTGGAAGAAAAAGTTTCCAAGAACACCAGTGGAAGCATTCTGTGTATTTTCTTCAAATGTATCCGCGGTGAGGATATTACCTTCAGCAGCATATTCTTCACGTGTTACAAATGGTAGTGAATATTCAGCACGACTCATCTTGTCAAACAAGACCGCCGTGTTGCTAAGATCAATCGGGAATACAAAGAAATCATTGTATCTAATATTAGTCGCAAGAGTACCATTCGCCTTAGAACCCACCGTAGTATAATCACGTTCGGGAGCAATAGCAGAATATTTATTACAGACAAATCTTTCATTGCGGTTATCGTCATTAATCATACTGATTACCTTTGTAACGATTCGTCCAGCACCACCTAAATTACGAACAGAATTCTTAGCATCATCGGTTGATAAAGTGGTTTTGGTTAGGCGATAATCATTGTATGCGAAATTAGTTGCCCGAGAATTGTAGGCAGCAAGTTGCTGTGACATAACTTCACCATCATAGAAAATATGATCCGCAACAAGTTTGGTTTCAGTTAAATCCATTTCAATAGAAGATCCAATATTAGTATTATCTTTATTTACAGATACGCGACCACCTACCTGATCTTCCCATACAAGATCGATGGTGACCGCTTGTTTCATGGCGAATAATGGTAAATTAAGACCTCGCATAAAAGGGAATAATTCCGCAAGCGTAACAGAAAATACTGGAGCATTGTTTACGTCCTGTTGAAGCGGAACTGATAAATCACCATCATTGTAATCATTAATATTTCCAAGACCATAGGTTTCGGCAGAAGTATTGGATTGTGCCCCAGCAGTATCATTGTAACGGAACTCATGAGCCATCGTTCTTGCCGACATAAATGATTCGCGTTCTCGGTTAATTTCATTGGAAAGGAAAATACTTGAATAAGCAGTGAGATGGTTGTAATCATCTGTTTCAGATATAGTATTACCACCAACTCTTAGAGTTGCTCTTTTGATTAAGGAATGTACCCCGACACCAAGTGGGAAGAAAGCACCTTCATCAGTAGAAGAATTCCCTTTACAGCATAAGGTAATACGCGATCCATCGTGTAAGTATCCCTTGTTAGTCAAGACGAAACGACAGTTGGACTGATTATTAACAATTGGGTCAAGTACATCACTAGTCACGTCCATAGACATGTTGGTCTGAATAGCACCAACACGGATAAGATCAGGAACATTAGATGCGTCCATTTTAGGAGCAGAAGTAGATACGGTTTCTTGAATAGCAGACATGTTTTGATATTTGAAAATATAAAAATAATTTAAAAAAAAAAATTTTTCATTAGGACTAATTATTGAATTACCTGTAATCCTGTGGGACCAAATACAAGAGTCTGGCGTGAATGAACAAACAGGAAAAGGGCATTCGGCGACTCAGTAGTTAAACCGACTTCCATTTGAATACCAAAAGGAGCAGTAGAAAAGTCTTCACCTACACCAGTTCCAGTAGTATCAAACGGAACTCCAATGCATTCCATGGGACCGCCATCAGCCGTGAGTGGGGTAGTATCACCAAGATATCCACGGTTGGTATTAACAGGGGAAATCTCTGATCTTAAATTGATCCCCGAAGTAATAGCACTTCTCGCAAATGTTACAACCTGCGGATCAATCGTTGCGATTGAAGCATTTTCTTTAACATTCGTATCAATATTGAAAGCAATAGGCATTCTCATTCCTGCTTTCGTAAAAATGATTTGATTTATTGGTGCCTGTGAACCGTCCTTGTTTAGGGGCGTCGTAGTAGAAAATGAATTGAATTTAATGTTATTCAAATATCTTGAAGGACACATATTCATAAATATGCCGAGAGTTCTTGAAGTTCCAAGATTAAAATTAACAACGGCGTTCGTAGAATTAATTACGTTAAAATAACTCGTGATAGCATTGTAGGTTAATTGACCTTCACTTGGAAGCATACTTCTTGGATCAGCAGGTACAACTAATTCACTGTGAAGTCTAAGGTTTGATAATTCATAGAAGGCATCTTCTAGTCCAGTAGTAACACCGTTCTGTGAGTACAGTACCTGTGAATCAGGAGCAAGGTTCAAGGAAATCTCTATACCACCAAGGGATTCATTCGAAAGAGGAACCATGTTTCCTGATGAAAGGAAGCCTGTAGGGATCGCAATACAAAAACTGTTCCCAACAAACGTAGCAGGGAAATCTACCAATTCCCTTTTCTGTGCTTCATAATTAGGAAGAGATAAAGTCATTTCATTCATGTGGGAAAACTTATCCGCCTTGGAATTAACATACGGAACATAACTGGAAAGAAAACGTCCGTAATGATTTACAGTTTCTATTACCTGACGAGAACGCTGGGACGTTACAGTTACTTTTTCAAAGATAGAATAGATCGCCAACTTTTCATCAATTGACAACTGATCGGCGGTAGTTGCTGATGCACCAGCGGAATCTTTAAAGAATTGAATATTACCACTGATACGAACACTTCCTGCGTCTAACATATGAGGTTGTGCTCCAATTAAAAAGGATACAATTGGATTACCCTTCTTGTAGGAAACCTTTTGGGTACTATTGACATTACTTGGTTGAACCTCGGAATATATGATACTCATTTTTTATAAGAGTATTATATATTTATTTAAATGATAATTTTTCAAAAAAAGGATTTATACTTCTACTTGGATACTATCCGCACGAATATTAATACGACGTATGTGATATACAAAGTTACACCAGAGTTTATCAAATCCAGGAACTCCATCAGCAGCAGGGTTCTGGTACAAGACATTCAGTCTACAATCCTTACCACGCATATCATAAACACCGTTGTTCAGTGATAAGGCACGACCAATACAAAAGTTTTCATTAAATCGCGACATTTGAAGAGCAGGCATATCCGCTTGTGCTAATGCTTTATCAAGTTCAAGAAGATGGATTGCATCAATTGAGGTCTTACTTGAAACCTTCGTAGTATTGACATTCAATGAAGGTTGATTACGACCGTCATAGAAAAAGAAGTATTCCGTAAGTTCATCACTTATTCCAGCGATCCCTGATTGACTTGAAAGTAATTGAGTATCAGGTGATCCATGGATTTCATATGTACCAGTACAAGTGATACTGTCTGATGTAGACCTTACACCTGCATCAGTCGGTACACAAACGATAGATTTTGCCCTTTGATGATTTGCTGGAATTCCAATGTTCGCAACACGATCACCCTTTAACTGAGAGTAATTATATACTTGGGTTGTTAGGAAATCGTATACCATCATTTTACCTTCACGCATATCTTTTTGTGCTTCTGCTCGAGCCTGAGCCCCCATGTCAATCTTGTTTAAGACTAACTCAGCATTACTGATTTCATATGATGGGGCATATGTAGCATTAGAAGATACCGTAGTAGAATACATAACATATCCGTCTGCATTCTCAATTTCCGCTGCTGGATTACAAGAAGCAGTTAAAGTGACTTGAACACGTCTATTAACACCAGCACCCACCGCAGATATTTCGGCGATCTTAGCAACAGGAGTAAATGCATTGTCGTCACCTGTAGATCCATTTTTCGCCATCTTAAATGTTTCACCAACAACAAAAGGGAAATTTTCAGGTTCAAATTGATTGTTGTAGTCAGCATCAATGTAAAACACATTCGTTGACGCGGTTGATGCGACCTCCCATTTTCCAGGAGTTCCCGAGTTGTTGTCAATGGAATGGAAAAAGGGATTTAGTGGAAGACGACGGTTTAGACTTACCGAATCTAACTGACGGAATACACGTTTATTTTCTGAAGTAAGAATAGTTACAAATAGACCATTCATCAATCCAACAGGGACAACACGGTCATTTTGGAATAGTCCAGTGTGAAGTGGAAGTTTCAATTTAGTTTTACCATAGGCATTAGCATTAGTGAATGCAGTAGCAGTCGCTCCAACGCTACCCTTGTAGTATGGACTAAACTTATGATTTGCTAAATTAGATTTAGTAGTTCCTTCAGTTCCACGTGAATCAGGTGTATAGATACCAGCACCTTCATTAATAGCACGGAGATTTTTAAGGGAAGGATTAGAATGATAAGCATACTTAGTCGCTACATGAACTGGGTAGTGGCGGATTTCTTCCAATAATTCAGTCTTGTCCCCCGAGTGAATCCTAATCGTATCAATTAAAACCTGTCCACCAATAAGTTCATCTAACTGAAGACGAGTGCTTAGACCAGCACTTTCATCTTGGGATAATTCAACATCAAACTGAAGGTAAGAGTTCTTAGGTTTAAAGGCATCAATATTAGGAGGAATATAAAATTCAATTAATTTTTGGGCGTTGTATGACAACCCATTCTGTGATGGGATCGCAACATAACTTTCCTTAAGAGGTATTTTGTTATCAGCAACAAAGAATCCAGACATTTATTAATGTATTGATATAAAAAAATTATTAAAAAATTAATTATTAAAAATTATCCTTATGAAGTTCTTACATTCGCAAAACTTCCCGCCATTGATGCCTGAGCAACCTGAGGATTTTGTGTAGGTGGTGTTGCATTCTTATCGTCTGCTATCTGACTAGCAGTATGTACGGCTTCACTTGATGCTTCAAGAACACCTGATGCTGCCGAAAGTCCAGCACCAATCACACCAGCAAGTTGAAAACCAGGAACAAATCCTAACATGTCTAATGCTGCTCCGCCAATAGATCCTATGTTTGCGATTTTTTCTCCAATGTTATCTCCAGCAATAAGACTTCCACCTGATGTGGCGGATTTAAAATCTTCGGCAATATCTAATCCAGCAGTACCAAGAGCACCAATGGTTCCTGCGGCACGACCTATACCTCCCGCGACGCGTGCCCCAGTACTGAGTTCCTCACCTACTGCTCCTGCTCCCTTAGCAGCACCAGCACCCTTAGACAAAACTGTTTCACCTTCTGCTAATGTACCTTCGCTTGTAGTGATCGCGGCAGCAGGTTTGGAACTGGGTTCAGCACCTAATACGTCCCATTCCTCGTCCGTATATCCAGCAGGTGTCTTGGTGGTGTCTGGGTCTGATGGTGTGATCGGTGGTTTACCACCTTCACCAAGTTTCGCGACCGCTTTTTGATAATCCTTCACCTTACCCTGTACATTAGCAAGAGCACCGCCTTCACCAACAGCATCTTTAATTCCAGCAAGAAGTCCCATTTCCTTATCGGTACTTACATTCTGTTTGATCGCATCTTTTGCATTCTGAATTTTAGTAGCATTATTAGCACGTATCTGTTCGTTTAAGTCATCTATCTGTGATGTGCGAGCATTGCCTTGTGATATAGCATCACTCATGTTATACATGTCAAACCCCATTTTACTGATAAATAATATATTTATTTTACATATCTTTTTCTATTATTTCTTCTTTCTCTTCTTTAGATGCTCCCCCTGTCGCAACTACCTTTTCAAAGTTCTTATACATCAATGGAGGATTAGACATCTTCATGTAAGCAAAATCATATTTATTAGGAGTCGCACGTTTATATAGGTTTAACCAATTCTTGGGACCCGAGAATAAATCGCCGTACTCTTCTGCTATAGCACCCAGTTCGCGTTGATTTGGAAAAGGACTTCCAACAATGACGTCAGTAGCATTACTACGAATGATCGGATCCACCGCCCCTCTGAATTTTTGGACGGATACAATTAATAATTTAATATTGTAATGACGTGATCTTGTAACTAAATTAGCGACGTGTTTATCTAATAGACCCACACAATCATCTAATACCACGGCGATCTCAGGGCGGTCTTCATCTTCAAAGGACATCTGGCGTTCTGTAATACCTTGGATAATCGTTGGAGAATATGTATCGTAGCAAGTAAATCTTTTCTTCATAAATCGCGATGTACTATCCATATTGATTGTAGGACTAATTACAATTACGTCATCAAAATGATCCTGACCGTATAAGTTATCATTTAAAAAAAGGTTAGAGATAATCGTACTCTTCCCAGTCTGTCGAGGACTGATCATCAAAAGCATCTTTCCAGCACCTTTGACACCAACTCCTACTTCAGGTAAATTTTCATGATGAGGTTTAGCGACACCATCATTTTCTTGTTTAATTGGTATAATTTCAGGAAAATCCATTTGTTATATTATACATTATAAAAAAATATTAATCTTATTGAAAATTATAAATGTGTGCTGATGCGAAACCTTGATCACCTGCGTATAATTTAGAAGGATATACCGCCTGTCTAATCACTTCATGTGCCTTTGCTTTTGCGACATCTTCATCTAATTTTGCTTTCTTTGCTGCTTTCCTTTTTTGTCGTAACATTTCTTGTTTTGTTAATGCATCTTCAATTGCCTTCTCAATGATAGAAGGATCAATCTCCGCTTTAGGTTTTGGTTCAGGTACATCGTTTACAATATCTTCTAATTCCTTTAATTTCTTTTGTTTTTGTTTAACATCTGCTATACTTTCTAATTCCTTTATCTTTTTCTTTTCTGCTGCCTTGGCTCGTCGTGACTCCACTGCCTTCTGCCGAGCAATAAATAATTTTTGCTTATGTTCCTCACTCATAGGTTTCCTACGTTTATCAGACTTAACTTTTTTTACTACTGGATCAGTAGCGTTTTTAAGACCCTTTTTTACAAATACATCATCTGTATCTATCTCCTTGACTTCCATTTGAACGGTCACTTCATCTGCAGGAGCGAGCAAATCTTCTTCGTCACTTTCAACAATTAAATCAGGATCATTGATTATTTCAGGCAATACATCACTCATTTTTATATATTTATATATATTTTATTTATTCCTGACTAAAAAAATAATTTATCGGTCAAATGAAGTATTTGGTAAATGTTTTTTCCTTCTAATATGAAACATTGCGATTGTATTTCCGTTCAACCCTTTAATTGGGACTTCATTACGATCAACAAGATCCACCGAGAATGAATTAACTTTGATATCTTCAATATTATCTAAATCAAGATAAGTCTTTTCATTTGGTTCAAAGAATAGTTGTCCTTGATCCGCCCCAGATGTATCAAACCTAGGACAATGATAAATTATCTTACTTTCATTACCAGTTAGACCGTTTAGTGACTTCTGGGTTGTGCTTGTAAGTCTTACAAACATACTTTCTTTTGCTGTATTTTTAGGAGTGATAACACTTGTAAATGTTTTAAATCCTGATGTTTGGGTAGGATTATCAAGAACGGATTCACCTGGGAAACCAAGAAGAGCAGCACAGTTTGCATCACCGCTGTATGTATAGTTATTATTATCAGGAGCAACAATAAGAACAATCTTTGGTAATTGATCTGAAAACTTTTGGAATACATACGGTGTTGCGAGGTCATCATCAAAATCATTGTATCTACCTTCAAGGTCATTATTTTCACATAGATCGCCGAGTAGCGGATCCCAATTATCTGTGTTTCCTATGGGAATACCAGTAACATATAAATCTTGATATGTTAGTTGGTCGCTGGCTGTTCTTCCATCATATTCAAAGTTAGTTAAATTCACACCCTCATGTGCGACAATACTAAAAATAGATGAATCCGATACTAATTCAAACTTAGGATATAAGAATGCACACGCCGTATTGATCGGTTTGAATGTATTATCCTTTAGTGGAGTTCCTAAATCAGGACTACAGAATAGATCCCTCGAACTTGTACCTGAGTTCCTTAAATACACATCTATTTGGTCTCCATCTACAAAGAATTCTACTTCATCATATCCTGATGAGTTAGTACCTAAATCATATGGATTGGTATTAAGAGCACCAGTGTATCCGTAGTATATTACTTCCCTAGGTTCTAATTTTAAATCATCACTGTCTGAACACACTGCATGATATATTTTTAGTTCACCACCGATCTCAGCAACACCGAAGTCAAACCAATCCTTTTCTATTGCTTGTCCCCATGGAGGGACTGGTTGGTCTTCATCAGCATACCTTGAAAGTCCATATGCCCAAGAAGCACCTGCCTTTGAAAAATTCACGACATGTTTTGCTTGACGCTGGGACATTGGTAGTGAAGTCGCAATACCATATGCTCTTGTAGTAGTTGCTGTTCCCTTTGTGAGTGTACCCTTTGATGCATCATATGTAAAATCACCACTGTCAACATCAGCAGATACAAACCCTGATGGTAATTGACTTGTAGGAGGTGTATTACCTTCACCGAATTTAATATTGTATCCAGTAAATGCTCCATCGGTACTTTCATTTACTGATCCATTAATACGATCTTGGTAATCAGGATAAAATACTGCTTTTCTTAGACTTGGTAAAAGACATTCAGATACAAAAGAATCTGGGCTAAAATCTCCCTGTGGTTCTAATGTAAAAGGAGCAACTATACGGGGATCATCGTGTATTTTGTGAGTTACGGATCTACCTTCGCCGATGTATAAATAACCTTTATCATTATTTTTATTGATTACGGGACCCAGTGTTCTATTCACCTTTAAACTTTGAAGTGCTACTTCTGAATCAGCACCAATGACTAATGGGTGTTGCGTTGTATTCGTCCATTGGTTCGCCTGTGCAATCCCAACTGATTGACCGCCAGTTAAATCAGTATCATTTGATAGTAGTATTAATGACATTTTAAAACAAATCAATATAAAAAAAAATATATTAAAAATATTATAAATATGAAAAAGAAAAAATGCTCCTACAATAACAGTGACTGTTTCAATTTAGAGAAAGTCCAAGAAGATGCTAAAAAGGTAAAAGCAAAAGATGTCTTTGAAGGATACAAAGATAATAGAAAACCCAATAAAAAGAAGAAGACTGCCCCTAAACCAAAGAAGAAGAATAAATATTAAGCATCTTCGTCATATACTTCTTCTGGTAAACTCTCACACGAAGGTGAATTAACTAATTTCATAATTTTTAAAATTTCTTCTGCTTTCTTATTTGACGCAACCTTCTTACGCATATCTACGATTTGTGTGTTTAATTGTATATTAAGTTCACGTAAATCATTCCATTCTTGACGACTTACCGAATCTTGTGCTTTTTGACTTTTTTTCTCTAATTGTTCCATTGTATCCATTAATTTTCTATTTACCCTTCGTGAACTTTCAAGTGCATCTTCACGGTCTTGGTCTAACTCTCGTTTTAGTTCTTCTTTTAATTCATCTCGATATAATGTATTTGTGAGTTCCTTATAATTACCTGTTGTTGTTTCAAAATGTTTAATACGTGATCTCAACGATTTATTTTCAGTTCTTAATCTTGTGGGTGCGTCTAACGCCAATAGTGCATCACTTATCATTTTTCCGCTTCTCTTTGATTTAATGTTATCAAATAGTAATTTTAAATCCGTCTTGATCTCTCTATGAATATTAATTTGTTCTCTACTTTTTGCGACCCCTTCCTCGTATGCATACTTCCCTTCCTCAGCCAAATCCATAATTCTCGCAGCAATTGCTTTCAACTCATTATCTTCCACTTTCATTGAATAATAAGAATAATATATCTTTAAATCAAAATTATAATTGATTACACGATGGTTGGTGTAAATTTAAGGGTCAAAATGTAAATAAAACGCTCAAAATGTAGCAAAAAACGCAAAAATGTAATTAGTTCATAGTGGAAATGTAAATTTTAAAAGGCATGGATTTAAGTTTAATAGTAAATGAAAGGTATTACACCGTTTACGAAAAAAGAAGTGTGAAAGTATTGTATAGGAAAAAAAGTGTGAAATATGATAATTCTATATACAGATACTTTGTTGAAATCGTAAAATTGGTTTAATTGGATTTTACCTTTCTTTTTTAGCACTTTACTTTAAAACCGCTACACCGCCCTTTACTCATTTTACATTTCGCCTTTCATCAATTTACATTTCCTTACATTTCCGCCTACTTTCTAATCAAATGTGATTTATCTATTTTTTTTGCCTTGCCTCCCATGACTGCCGAGTACACCCTTGCAATTCCCCATTGAGTTGCTGATTTTACTTGTGGTCTTACAGACTGTGGGTTGCTCCTAAACGCACCTTCACCTTTTTTTTTAATTGTTCTTAAACCGCTGAGTTTATATCCTGTCAATCTGGATATTTCAGTCATTGAATGTGAAGCATCTTTTGGGAATTTATATTTCTTGTTGAATTTTTGCTTGTATGTCAAGACCATTTGTAAATTAGTTAGATAAAAAAAAATCTAAATTAATATTAAATGCCTCTTACCAAAGACGGAAAACCTATTTTAAATAAACCTTTCAAAGGTAAATCAACTCCTAAAGGAAAGAAATATAGTGTATATGTAAAAGCAAATAATAAAAAAGGATATAAGACAGTTCACTTTGGTGCGGCAGGAATGGACGATTGGCGGTCAGGTAAGGCAACAAAAGAACAACGTAAATCATTTAGAGCTCGTATGATGGGTATAAAAAGAAAAGACGGATCATATGCATACAAGGATAAAACAAGTCCTGCGTATTGGTCATTAAATTATCTGTGGTAATCAATCAAACTTCACTAATACTTTTCCTTTTTTAACATGTAATGAAGTATGTACTTTTTTATTAGTCATTTTTTTTATATCAAGATCCATTTGAACTTTTTTTGAAATCACAGGGTACACACATTCTTGAGAGTATGGGTTCTTATTTAATAGATCACACATACGTCTAACCGAAGGGATATCCCCGAACTGTGCTATCCTACGTGCTTCGGTATATAAATGATCATTACTATCAAAGTAACTGATCTGTATAACGTACCCACCTTTACAGAATGCAATGATTAACTTTGCGGTAGTCATTACATCTGCTTTGTCTTTGATTGACAACATTTTCTTTTGATTGGGTTTGATAAGATGTTCTTTTAATTCGTTTAAATTAGAAATATTATAGAAGAAATCATCGGCAATAATATTATCAATATTATTCAGGGCATCTATGACTTGATCACCTAATTCTTTTTTTTTGTAATCTTCAGGGTCTTCAATAGGGAGTTTGAATAATTTAACAATCTCCAATAGATCACGTCTGCTATGGGATTTATGTATACATGTAATAGTCATTTATATTATATGATATAATATATAATATTATGAGTATCTAAACCAAAATTAAAAAAAATAAAAGGATAATTTTTATATGTTTAATTACAAACAATGCCTATCAAGGACGGAGATAAAGTATACTTCAAAATTCAATCTGGTACAATTAGAACTGGTAAATATGATAGTAAAACAAAGATGGTGATGTTAGCAGGTGGTAAGAAGGCGAAACCTCCTAAGAGTGCATTACATCACACACGTGCGGGAGCGGAGAAAGGTAAGTTTGTTAAATTGAAATCAAGTACTGATGTACTTGGTGCTCCTATGAAGTACAGTGGGAAAGGTAAAGTACCTAAGGGATCCCATAGAATGCCTGATGGTTCGATCATGAAAGACAGTGATATGAAATCAAAAAACGCAAAGGAAAAGGCAACGCCAAAAAAGACGCTTACTAAAAAGACAACTATGTATGAATTAGAAGGGGAAGGTATTTACAAACCAGGAACATACCAATTAAAATCTGTATTTACACAGGAAGGTTTCCGTTCATTACCAAAGTCTGAATTTAAAAG
>Ga0181394_1000528_pt1 | contig 16760 bp, 22 predicted proteins | sample 17SPOviralmetaG_FD_130123 | JGI IMG/M metagenome (GOLD analysis project Ga0181394, IMG submission 130123) | Marine viral communities from the oligotrophic San Pedro Time Series (SPOT) site, San Pedro Channel, CA, USA - 17 SPOT_SRF_2010-11-23 | ecosystem: Environmental > Aquatic > Marine > Strait...
ATAAAATAAATTCTAAATTTAATATAGCATACTTTATAAATATTAAAGAAACACCATTTGCAAATATTGATATAGATGAAAATATTGATATTGAAACTTTACATAAAAAATATCCATTTTCAAAAAATACTATTGTATTAAAAGGCAATACTAAAGGATATCATATATTAGTTCAAAATGAAGACTTTATAAATTGTAAAAAACAGATAGATTGTCTTAAACATTTTGAAGGAGATATTATTACTGATACACTAATGGAAACAATTGATAAACCTATTTATAATTGTGATGTAGTAAATGTTACTAGTGAAGAAATTAAAAAAATAGCAAATTTTAAATTTGATAAAGTAATAAAAAAAGATAAAACTGAAAAAATTGAAAAACATGAAAGTTCTAATCAAATTAATTTAGTTGCAAATTTTGATGGTAATTATGAACAATTAGAAGAAATTGTGCTAAATATTCCAGTAAAATATAGTAATAATTATCTAGATTGGATCAAAATTATTAGTATATTAAAAAAATATAATTTATATGATTTAGCAAAATCCTTTAGTAAAAAAGGAAAAGATTATATTGATGAAAAATTTGAACAAGATTATAAACATACTGCATCATTTAATGATTATAATATTGGTACATTATATCATTATAGTAAAGAAAATAAAACACAATATGAAAAAATAATAAATAAATATAAGAAATTAGAAAAAGATAAATTAATAAAGTCTCAATTAGATTTATCACAAAAAGAATATGAAAAATTAGAAGAGGATTTTAACGAAACCCATTTTAAAGTTATTAATAAGTGTTTGTATTTTACTGAGGATAAATTAGAAAATAAAATTTTATCTCATACTCCTGATAAATTTAAAAATATTAATAGTCATCTTAACTATCAAGAAATAGATAAAAATGGAGATTCAGTAAATGCATCATTTATTAATAAATACATGGGTCATAATGGTAAACCTAGAATGTATAAAGATATTGATGTATTTCCTAATAATGATAAATGTCCTAGTGATTATTATAATCTATGGACTTCATTTGCTATTGAATCTATTAAAGAATATGATGAAGATAAAACTGGATTAGACTTTATATTAAATCATATTAAAATTTTATGTAATCATCAATTAGAAGTTTATGAATATGTTTTAGATTTCCTTGCCCATATGTTTCAATATCCTGAAGAAAAACCAGGTAAATTTATTTTATTTATATCAGCACAAGGAACTGGTAAAGGATTGTTCTTTGAATTACTAACACAAATACTAGGGAATGATAAAGTATTTGAAACTAGTCAAGCTGAACGAGATGTATTTGGTAGTCATAATGTAGGAATGCTTAATAGTTATTTAGTAAATCTTGAAGAAATAAATTTCCTATCAACAAAAGGCAATGAAGGAGTTTTTAAAAATATAGTAACTCAACAGAAAATGTATGTAAATCCTAAAGGAAAAGACTTAATAGAAATAAAATCATATCATCGTTTCATGGGTTCATGTAATCCTGAAGATGGTGATATTCCTATTAAAAGTTGTAAAGGTGATAGAAGAAATTTACTAATAAGATGTAGTGATGAAACAAAAGGAAATGTAGAATATTTTAATGAATTAAAAAAATTAGTGTATAGTAAGAATTTACAAAAAACATTTTATGAATTTTTAATAAATAGAAAAAATGTTGATGTATTTATTAGTAAACCAATTCCTGAAACAGAATATCAAAAAGATATTCAAGATACTTGTGAAGACTATACATTACAATTTTTAAAGGACTATGTATATAATGATAGTAATTATGGTATAAAAACATATAAAGCAATAGATATATTTAATAAATTTAAGGAGTTTATGGAAATTAATAATTTCAATGTTAATATTACTAGTACAAGATTTGGTTTAAAATTAAAAATGTTAGGATTTAAAAGTATTATTAAAAAACGATCAAGTCGTGGAATTATATATGAAGTGAATGGTTTTGAACTATGCACTGATTTGAAAATTACGGATTGTCCACTATATCTTAATGAAACTTCTGATAGTGATTAAGTAAATCATTAATAAACACCATTTTTTTTTGATTTAAATTTAGTGTATAGTTGCAGTGTTTTACAAAAAAAAAGGGCTCAAAAACCCCTATAGGGTTTGAAAAAAAAAAGTGTTTTTCAGTTTTGAAATTCTGAAACTGAAAACACGAAAAAACTATACACTACTATACACACTATACACTCCTATATTTCATTAGTATATATACTTATTACTTCTTAATTGATTTCTTAATTAATTCTTATTAATAAATAATAATAATAATAATAAGAGATTTACTAATTAAAATCGTGTATAGTTTAGTGTATAGTTTGAATTTTTGCTTTTCAACTATACACTAATTTTAAAACAAAAAAAATGGTGATGATCTTTAATATACATATTTATTTACTTTTTTTTTCAACTTGATTATATATTTCTATAACTAAATCTTCTGGGAATTTATATCTACCATCAATTCCTCCAAAACCTCTATCAAATTTTTGCCAGTCAATATGTTTATGTGATTTATCACATCGTTTTAATTTTAAATCAAAATTATTAATAAATACAGTAGGTTTTTTAATAGGATGATTATACATACAATAATCTACAATTGTATAAGGATAATTTAATATATTTCTATTTATAATACTATTGAATTTATTATGATAAGGATTTTCAATTGTAAAAGTAGAATTATTAAAATATTCTATAATTTCTTTTACTTTATATAATAATTCATCACTATCTTTTAATTTTTGATTATGTATTTCTGGTGTGAATAAATATTTATTATCTCCTCTACCTTTATATCTATTATACCAAGTCTGTTGATTTTGACTCATATAACGACAATCTGGACTAAAATGCAAATGTTGAAAATAATCTTTATCAAATTTTTTATAATCAAAATCTAATATATTAATACATTCAGTAGGATTATATCTTGGTTCTAAATCAACTGTATAACAATGCCAACCATTTTTTTCAAATACTTTAGAAACAGATTTAGTTCCACAAAATATTTCTAATAGATTCTTTTCCATTATTATTATATTATAGTATATTTTAAAAAACAGGTTTTTCCTACCACCATATTTAAACCCTTATTATATATAAACTATTTAGAAATAAAGTTATATATATTATAAAATGGAAGTTGCATCTACTATCGAGATTGTTTCTACTAAAAGTAATGGTGAATTAACTAAATATCCTAATATATTTGAAGGTCAATATTGGTCTAGAGGATTATTTAATGACCCAGACTTTGAAATTATTGATAATAGAAATAATTTTGTAGAAGAATTTAATATTACAAAAGATGGTTATAATGTACCAGAATATGTAATGCATCAAATTCATCCACAATATTTATTTGATAAAGCATTTAAGAATTATATACATCCAAATACAAAAGCATTACAAATCCGTAAGTATTTTGATGACAATAATATTACTAGTAAATTTCATATGGACCATATTGAATATTATGAAAGTAATGATTATTGGATTGGTATTTTTAGTCCTTATGTTATGACTGAGGAAGATGATTTATCAGCAATAAATTTTGGATATGAACATTATAAAACGCTATATGGTGGTGCAAAGACTTATATTAAGAAAATCCCTAAAAGTATTAAATATAAGGATACTAATAAAATCTTTAAGAAATTATATTAAATAAACTGTTTAAGAAAAGTTTTATAAAAAAAGATGTTGTTTTTTTTTTCTTTAAATCTTATATTTATTAATTAAAATTAATTAAAATTAATTAAATATTTAAAATTAATAGTATACTTATATAAATATATGGTTCGTGAAATGAAATTTGATAAAGATAAATTAATTGCAATTGCTAGTAAATTTATTAATAAATTAAAAGGAATTCACCTTGATGATGACTTAGGACAATATTATTTCTGTGGAGGAAATAGTGAAAGTGAAATTGAATCTCAATATAATAAGGAAATATTATTGGACTTTCAAACAAGATTTATTAAAACTATAAAAAATTATACTAACTGGAGTAACTTAAGGAAATCAGATAAACCAGTTGCAAATCATATAAGATTTCTAATAAATTTAATAGTAGATGATAAAACTTTGATTAAAAAAAAACTTTTCAAAAAAGATAATAATTCTAGTTATATTAGATATTATATACCATTAGACATTCCTATGATTGATTATAAAGGATTTCTTAATAAATATGAGATATTGCATCATTTAGTTGAGTTATATAATTAAAGTTTTTCTGAAACTTTTATATTATTAACAGTTTTTTTTAATTCATCAAGATCTAATTTTTCACCATTTAATATTTTTTTAAAAATGTCTTCAATTCCTACAGATTTAATAAATCCATAAGCAATACCAAGCATTTCCCTTTGAAATTGAATAGTATTTTGTAAAACATTAAATTCTTTTATTTTTTCTTCATCATTTAGTTCATTAAATTCATGTTCCACTTCAGTCATCATATATTATTTATTATATATTAATTTAGATTTTTTAACCATATTAAAACTTTAGACAAAAAAAAATATTAATTACTACTAATTTTGTTATAATACTTTTGATAAAAGTTTACATTTATTTGTATGTCTGTGTCTAGCAATATTTAATCTAGAAATAGAACAATTGCATAATTCACATTGTATTACTTCATTAGCATATTTTCGTATTTTATCCCTGTGTCTAATGTAACACTGTTTATTATACATAGATACTTTATCTTTATTATTATTTCTAAAATTAATATAATATTTTTTTTATCTTCATCACTCATATATGCATTATATTTATTTAATAAATTACAAGACTTATTTTGTTCCATACATTCTTGTTCTTTTTTTAATAATTCTTCTTTGGAAGAACACGGATGTACTTCTATTAATATTATTTTATTATTTTTACTTTTATGTTTATGATTACTATATCGCATAGCAAGTGATTGTGTAGTAGAACCTATATAAATAATTTCATCATTCTCATTTATTATTTTATATATTTTACCATTTTCATAAGCTACCATAATGCTTTTATAAGTATTTATAAGTATTTGTTTTTAAGTAGAAGACATTATTATATATAAATTTTTTTCTTAAGATATAAAATTTAATAATGTTTTAATTTATAAAATTGTCCAATTTGTACTTTTCATTTCAGGATCAAATGGTAAGTCTAATTCCATCATTTCATGAAAACTGAAACTTTTTGTCTCGAATTTCGTGTCCGTTTTTAAAACAAAATAATAAAGTTTATTAATTTCTTTATCTTGATATCCTAAGTCCATTAATTTACTTTTATAAAACTTCATTAATTTAGGTTTATGTACTACATCTACCATAAATAATAATGCAAATTGACAATAATCAGTATCTTTAAATGTACATTCATCAAAGTCAAGCATTTTACTTTTGAATCGCTTTATATCTTTATGTAAACCCTCAAGTATATTCCATTGGACATTAGACATTATTATTATTATATATAAATTTATTTTTAAATTATTTAACTTTATAATTTTTGATAAAACTTTTTTAAAAAGTTTATTTAACTTTATTATTCCGTTTTAAAGAAATTTTAAATGCATTATACTGATTTATAACATTAGTATTTCTTTTTTCTTTATTTAGCCATAACTGTTCATACGCTTTAAGATGCTTAGCATCACAAATATTATATTTTTTTATAGGAATTATATAAAAGTTATTAACTCCATATTTTGTAAAATATTTGTATATACTATAATTGTTATAAATTCCTTTTTTATAACATTGATATTGACATTTATGTTTATTAAGTCTATCATAAGGTGTTTTCATTGTAGACCCTATATAAATAAAACTTGAATCAACACTGCAAACAATTTTATAAATATAACCTAGCATCATATATAATTTATATATATTTTTATTTTTTAAATAAAATAACTTAAATATTAAATCTACCAGTATCTGTAGATATCATATCAGACGGTGGTTCATATTCCTCCTCCTTAATAGGATGTTGTTTTTCTATTAATCTATTTAATCTTACTTTTTTTTTAATTTTTTGACTTGGTGACCGAATTACTTTTAATTTTACTTTTTTATTAGAATACATTCTATATATATTTATAAATTATTTTTAATATTATATTTATATTTTATTGCATCAACTACAAAATTAATTCTATCTATTTTAATTTTTTTTTCACCTTCTGTTAAAGTTTTATCTATCATTATTTTACAGCGTTTATCTAGATAAAATATTATACTTTTTTCCGCTTGTATATATTCTTCTGCAGGATAATAAAACCATGAATACATTATAATTTATAAAATATTTTATTTTAACTTTTTGATAAAACTTTTTTTAAAAAGTTTAATTACATCATTTCATTCATATCACTATTATCAGGGTTTATCTTACGATTAGCTTTAATTTTCATTTTTTTAGCCATACTCCTTTTAAGACCCTTAATAACTTTAGGCATTTTCTTTAATTTTCTTTCAATCATCGATACTACATTTTTTGGTATTATCATGTTTAAAACCTCTTCAGCACGATCTTTAATATTTTCCATATCCATTATATATATACTATTAAATATAAAAAAAAATATATTAATTTTTTAAATAATTTATTCTAATCTATTTCTAATCTATTTTATTATATACTGATTCAGCTGTCTTGGATGAATGCATCATTTCATTAGCTAATTTCTTTTTTTCTTTTTGCGACATATTATTATTTTCATACATATGACTTATATATATACTTCTTAATAGACTTGTTGATACATTTTTACCAAATTCCTTTTGAAATATTCTATTAAGGTTTTTAGTGATACCATTAGCATTCATAGGTTTTTTATCTTTTATATTTATTAGTAAATTTTCACTATTATTCATTTCAATCCACTTTAATATTAAATTAATAAATTCTTTATTTTTGATTAATATTTCTCGATCCTCGGTATTCTTTTTAGTTTTAAATTCTTTAAAAATAAATTTCATATAGTCCTTACCAATAACTAAATAATTCTTATCATTATCCATTTTTTCATCATCATTAATAATTTCCATAGGTGCAAAGTCATTTCTGACCACTGGAAAATATTTGCCTGAATATAATGATAATAATAAATAATCTTGTATTGTTTGTAAGTCTTTATTAGAATATGTATCAATAGTTTTATTTAAAATAGGATTTGCTAATTTTTTATATTTAGTTAATAATTTTCTAATTTCATTATATTCAATCCAATTTGCAGATTGTTTATCAGACTTTTCATTATTATCATAATTATCTAATATCTTATCTTGTAGTTCACCTATATATTTATTATACTGATTAATTATTTTTTCATATTTATCTTTATCTGATTGTAATACTACTACTATTGCTACTAAATAATTCTTTTTTGTTGATAATGCTTTATTATCTAATATATCTATAATCTTTTTTGGATTAGTCAAAAATTGTAATGATGTTATTTCAGAATTATTATTTACAGATTTATTTAATATATTTAAATTACCCTTGTATGCTTTAAGGGAACTATCAGAAATTTGTGGTTTAACAGATTTAATTAAAGAACCTATATCCATATATTTATGATTAGATTTTAATTTTACTTTTATACTTTAATTATTTATCTTTTTTTCAAATGTATTTTATCTATTTTATATGCTTTTGATTTAGGGTTAACTGCTGCTAGTACCCTTGCAGCGGCCCATTGGTCACTTGATTTAACATTTTTTCTAACTGATTGTGGATTACTGAAATACGCCCCTTCGCCTTTTCTGTATATAGTTTTTAACCCCGATAATTTATAACCAGTAATATCACTTATATCTTTTAAGGAGTGAGACTTATTTTTATTGAATCCATATTTTAAATTGAATAACTCCTTGTATGTTTTTTTAGGCATATATACTTTATATAATCTTTTATTTTTTTTTATTCTTTTTTTTCTTTTTAGTAGTTATTGCTATTGCACCACCAGCAGCAGCAGCAGCAGCAGCAGCTAACGCTTTTTTAGATATTTTTTTAGGTGCACTTTTTGTTATTATTTTAATAGGTGGTTTATAAATTGCTAATTCTTTACCTACAACACTAGTAGTTTTTGGTGGAAATAATCCAACTAATGGTTTTGTTATTTTAGTAGGTTTTGGTAATACTATTGTTTTTAAACCTCGTCCTAAACCAGTTGATGGAATCACAGGTTTTGTTGTTATTAATAAACTTCTTGGAATAGTATTAGGAGCACCCTTTATTGCTTGTTTTACAACAGTTTTTGCTGCAGCTTTTTTAACAGTTTTTTGTGCTCCCTTTCTTAAAATTTTAGGAGCGACTTTTGATACAACTCGTAATAAAGATCTTCCAATGCCACCTAGAAATGACATTTTATATTATAAGTAAATATTTTTTTTTATTATTATTATTTTAATATTGTTAATTGATTAAAATTTTTAAACATTCTTTTATTAATTGGTAATTTGAGATTCACAAATAAAAAATTATGGGGTTCATCAAATACATGATTATATATTAATTCCGCATCCTGTTTATCTAGTGGTAAAAACTCCTCACGGAGAACTTCTTTTTCACTTTTTGTACTATCAAAGAAGAAGATTTGGTTAGCCATAGACCTAATTGTATTTGGAATACTCCTAATTTTTTGTGAAACCAAGAAAGTCTGTAGACTACTATGTGGACCTAATATATGACGACCATTGAAGGCAATTTTCTTAAAAGTTCTAAGCGCCTCCTTCTTAGAATTTAACCATGCAACTGCATCATCCAAAAAAATAGCAACATGATGAGGTTCATCAGGTTCACCAAGATTTTTTTCATTTTCAATAATTTCTTCAATTATCTGTTCTAGCGGTTGGTCATCACTTAATTCTAAATATTTTTCCTCAGGAATATTTAGATCCATTGTTATACTAGGACTTATATAGTAAATTGAATGAAACACATTATTATATAAGTTATCCTGTTTAGTACCATTAAGTAATGTCTTAATTAAAGAACTTTTGCCTGAAGCCGGTAAACCGATAATTAAACTCGTATTTACATGATTTAAAAATGATGATAAATTATCAGGTCTACCGCCAGTAGACATTTTTGCACCCTTTATTTCAATTGGATTATTCTTTTCTAATATTCTCATTTATATATTATATAATTTATTTTTTTTCGGATTTTTGTTTTTCATTTAAATCTACTTTATCATTTTCTAAATTATTCATTATATTATTAAACATATTTAGTCTAGATTCTTTAGTTTCAATATTTTCTAAATTTCTATTTTGAAATGTTAAAGTAGAATTTGGATTATAAATAAATTCTATTTGACATATTAAAGTATATGGAATTCCATTAAAATCTATAACATTACTATTACTATCCGCTAGTCGCATTTCTATTTGTTTTATTGCAGATTGTGTTATTTTATGTTTAAATGGAGCAATATCATCAAAATATAATATTGAAAATGGTGATAAATTTACTGGTATTAATAGTAATTCACCACTATCATTTGTGGATCTAATATTATCACCAACTAAATTTGACTTTATATGAATTGAATCTAGTCCGTCTGATAGGTCTACAATATTATTACTGATAGATAATGATGATAAAGTAAATAATATATCAGTTTCATTAAAACCCAATAATCGTCTACATGAATTACTTTTGTTAACACCAGTTCCAAATAATATTTCAGTTTTTAATGCATTAGTTCCACTTAATAATAAAAAGGATACTTTTGCTGTAGTTTTATTAAAAGTAATACTATATTTAAAACCAAAAGTAGAATTAGATTCTAATAAATTTACAATTTCAGAAAGTAATTCATTTATATTATAATTTCCACTAGGAATTGTTACAGAATATGTATTTGTTGTGCCATTTTGCTGTGTTTCTTTAATATCTAATTTATTATTTTTTTGAGATTCTGATAAAGTATAAAATGAAAAAGGAATAAAACACTTTTTTAAATAAAATAGAATTTGTTCATCTTTTCTTGCTACAATTTCTGATTCTAAATCGTAAAATTTATGTCCATCTAATAATGATATATTAGTGCCTTGTTTAGAATTCAAAATAATTTCAATCGGTTGTCTTTGAATATAATTATTTTGATTATTATTCATATATTATATATATTATTTTTTAATTATTTTTAAAATCTAAAAGTATTTATTCTTTTTGTTCATCATCAGGTTTATCAAATTCAGACATTTCAGGATTTAATTCTTCTAGGGTAGGTTGTGATGCATCTAGTGCTGCTTCCATTTCAGACTGTTCAGCCTGTTCAGCCTCTACTGCCAATTGTGCTTGTCTAGCTCGTCTAATATCTTTAATATCTAATAATCTTAAATATGCACTACTAACTAATCTACCCGTTCTAGGATTTTCTACTAAATCACTTATTTCACGAGGTACATCTGTATTAGTTTCAGTAGGTGCTTCTTCAGCTCCCAATGCTAATTCCTCCGCTTCATCTAATTCAGCTTGTGTTGTTTCTTGTCTTTCAGCATTTTTTAATCTAGCTAACCTATCAGCATATTGTAATCTAATTCTATTTTGTTGTTCTCGGTTTCTTAAAGTAGCACTTCGACCAATTTCACGACCTTCTACTGCAAATGAATTATCAGTTAAATCACGAATTCTATTTAAAGTATTACCAGCGGCATTCATGGCAAATTGATTTATTTGTACTGCATTTCTAATATCATTATTATTTACTACTAAATCATCAACACGATTATTTTCAGCATTTCTATTTAAAATAAATCTTTTATATCTATTAATCGCTGTTAAACCTAGACCAGCACCCATTGCAGCCATACTACCAGCAATGCCAGGATTTAATAATGATGGCATTGAACTACTATAAGCACTATCAACAGGAGGGTCTAATGAATTATTAGAACTAGGTATTGCTTGTCCAAAATCATCTTGTTTTGGTTCACCATCATCATCATCATCATCATCTGGTTTTGGAGGTGGAGGTGGTGGATCAGGTGATGGTGCTTTTGGTTCATCATCGTCATCATCATCTTCATCATCAGGGTCATTATCATCATCTTCATCTAAATTATCAACGGGGTCTTGTCTCGGTGCTGTAGGTAAATCTTTTTTAACTAATGGAATTTTTTGATTTATAAATTTACCAATATATTTTAAAACATCAAAAGTAGAACCAGCATAAGATTTTAATTCTGAAAATGTAGGTAAATATTCTTTATTATCTATAGCAAATGCAGTAGTATCGCTAAATAAATCAAATAATTCACCTGTTGTTACATCTTCACCATTTTTATATTTTGTATAAAGTGTATTATATTTACTAGCTAAATCTAATCCATCTTTTCCAGTTTTCGATTTTTTAACTTCATCTTTAACATCTTTGCCTAAACCAGTAATATCATCTTTTAAATTTTTTGATAATCTATCTCGAATATCCCTAGATGCTGCTGCTGCAGCAAATTGCTGTGGTAATGATTGTACTGGTGAACCTCTAATACTTTTAAGTAACTTTAATACTTCTTTTAAAGTTTTAGAATCACTTACTTTTTTAGTCAATCGTGTTTGTAATTTTTTAAAGCTACTTTTATCTAATTTATTCTTTTTTTTATTAAGAAAATTAACAACTTTTACTTTTAATTCTTTTTTTTTTTAACATACTCATCTTTATCAACATCAATCTTTTTAGTTTTAACTGTTTTAGTTTTAACTGTTTTAGTTTTAACTTTTTTCAATTTTTTAGTTTTAGGTTTTTTCACTTTTCTAATAACCATAAAGTATAATATATATTATAAAAAAAAAAATATTAAAGTATTTAAAAATAATTCTATTATAGATTTATTAAAAACGTTTTACAAATCTACCAGCAGACCTAGCTGCAGTTTTTTTAGCAGCAGATTTAGCAGCAGATTTAGCAGCAGATTTAGCAGCAGCTTTAGTTCCGGCTTTAACTGATTCTTCTGTTGCTTTTTTTAATCCTAATTTAACAGCTGCTTTACCAAGACCTTTGGAAATAGCTGCTCCACCAGCAGGACCTATTAATCCTATTGGAGCAAATGCTAAATTACTAATAGCATCTGCATCACCACTTTTTATTTTATCACGCAATTTTTTATCACTAATTGATTGACCAATTACTCCTACTGAACTAGGTATAGATAATGCAATATCCGCTAATAAAGAAATAGGACTAAAACCCGCTTTACCAGCTTTCGTATTTCTTTGTGGGTCTAAATTTTTGATTAATTGTGCAGGAGCTTGGACATTTTTAAAACTTCTAGTAGCGCTATTAGAAACTGCTGCTAAAAATTTACCTACTCCAGTCCGACCTTTATTTTTTCTATTAAATTCGATTATTTCTTTTTTATTTAACATAGGACTAACAAACCCTGCCCGATCCATAGCATTTTCTACATCTTTACTAACTGTATTTATTTTTGTTCCAATTTTTTTAATACCTCGTTTTACACCTTTTCCAATTTTATCAAAACTCCTTTTTAATCCTTTAAAGAATTTATTTTTTCTTTTTCTTGCCATTATATATATATGTATATTATAAATAATATTTCAATTAATATTATTTCATTTATACTTTTATATTATTCTGATAAAGTATTAATAAATTTAATAAAAATATTGGTTATATGTATTAAAAAATCTATACTATGATTTAAATGTTAGATTTTATGATTAAAATAGTCATAAAAATTAATTTTTATGATTAAATAAGTCATTAAATCCATTAATTAAGTCATTAAATCCATTAATTAAGTCATTAAATCCAATTAATACATATATATTAATAAAAAAAAATAATATTTTTATATATTTATATTAAGATTTATTTTTTGTTATTTTTTTTAACTACAAGGGCAGTTGTAGCAGCAGTAGTTCCCACTGTTCCAGCAGCTGCTACACCTTTTAATAATATTTGACCAGTCTGGTCAATGGCTACATTTTCAGCGCCTCCCTGTATTAATTCTTTTGTTAAATTTCCTGCTTTGCTACCCATACGACCTAGATAACGACCCCATGTTTCATTAGCACGAGCATTTTTAAGTATTTGCCTTAATACCTTACTTTGGTTTTTATTAGTCATTACTTTTGCGAATTTTGCTGCCAATCTTTCTGCTGAATCTTGTGATAATGCAGTTTTACTTGCTTTTGCAAGATCTCGTGCTACCACATTTCTGAATACTTGTAATGTATTACCCGTTCCAAATCCTTGTGGTAAAGTTTTAATAAAACCAAAACCAGAACTCGTTGCTCCTGGTAGTGCTGCTACTTGGGCTGCTCCAGATTTTATACCTCTAGTTGTTTTAACCCCAGATGATTTTGCACCTTTAATAATTTTACCAACACCACCCTTTAACCCTTTAACCGCCTTTTTAACGATTGCCTTTACAGCACCACCACGAAATATTGATTTTGCTAATCCACCAAAAAATGCAGACATATATATATAAAAAAAATATTTTAATTTGTCAATTTATTTATTAATTCTATTAATAATATTTATATTAAACTTTTTTTCCATTGACTTTATACTTTTTGGTATTGATTTTTCATTCCATAATATTCCACGTGACCATGCTCCTGCAGAATTTAAATCATTCCAATTTTCACGTACTTTATGTCTAGCAATATAATTCTTTTTTTTAGTTTCATTTTTATTTATAGTAAAGTCAGAATAGCCTAATTGTCCAAAGTGAATTGTTTTACCATTTTTAATCATATACTTTTTATCTTTTCTATTAGACTTTTCCAATATATATTTCTTTTTCATATATATTTATTGGAATAAAATAATTGTAATTTTTAATTAATATCTCCTTTGATAATTTGTTAATGGAGATACTGTTAATATATTATTTTTTTTAACTCCTAAATTAGTTGGTGCTTGAGTTACATATCCTATATTACCCATTTTTTTGCTTCTAATATCAGTTAATTTTAAAACTCCTGGAGCTATACCGATTGCACTATCGAAATAATTTCTCATTATATAATGTATTATATTTTTTTTATTTTAATTTTATTTTTAAATATATTTTGTTTATCGGATGGAATAAATAGATCCACCAATAGTGAAGTGGAAACTGATATCGCAACTGGTGAAAATATCAACACGATGGTTACCCGATAGCGAAGCACCTAACTTTGGGCGAAACGCCATCGTACCAACATTTGAAAGATTTAATCCACTATAAGTAGAAGGACTAGTTGCGCTGTTAAAATCTTCTAATACTAGACCAGCAACGAATTTTTGTGCAGTTCCTTGAGTTTCTGAATAGAATAATTTATTGGCTGGGGATGCACCCTGTTCAACTAGGGTATCAGAATTTAATGCTCCGACCATACCGAAACAGTCACTGACCTGAGCAAAAGCATTAGAATAATTAGTGTTGGAAACATCAATTGGCTGATTAGGGAGTAATTTTCCGTTTATTTCCCACTGGTAGGATGTAGTAGCACCACTGCTACGAACACCAAGCGAATATTTCATTTTATCAGTAACATCAGCTTCTAGGCGAATACAAGCTAACATGTATTTTGCCGACCTTGGATTTGCTGAGAAATTTACATTTAACTGACCACTTGATCCACCCGATAGCGAACCTTGATTATGAACAAAAGTTTCCGAAACATAATTGACACCAACATCACCAGCCGCCATAAGGGATTCTTCGAATGTTTCATTAAACTGACTGTTGAATCTAATCTGTTTAGCACGAAGCTGAACATCAGTTACACGGTATGCAGCAGTAGTATTAGTAGTGTTGTTTAATTTTAAAGCAGTTGCTGGGTCTTCTAATTCAATTACAATGGAGCATTGTGCGCCTATACCATAACCCATAGGAGCTAGGTAAGTACCAGCTGTGAAACCAGTCATTAATTTTTCGGTTAATACAAGTGTGCCGGAATCAGTTTCACTTGTAGCAGCAGTACCAGCAATAGCAACTGCGTTAGCAGGGTCACCGTCCGGACTGCCTCCAGCCATAATCTGTTCTACTGATTTTTTGTGTGTAGTCGACATGGTATAATCATCTACAATATTGGAAATAAGATTATAATTCTGTACAACTTCAATAAGTTCATTTTGGTTATTATAAACAGACACCGATTTGATTAAATTGGATAATTGTGTCTGAATTTGCGAGTGTGTAGCATTACCACCACTAGCGAACGATCTGTTTACAAGTTTTAAAGATAATACTGAATCAGACCAATCAATCCATGCTTTACTAGCTACTGGTAAATTTATACGGCAAAATTTATTGCTAGTAGGATTATACTCGGATAGTTCGGCACGATAGATGACTAGTTCCTGCTCAGCAGCAACAGCTTCAACGGCGGAGTTTGAAAGTTTGACGACATCAGGATTCATATTGTTATAATATGTATTAGAAAAAAAAAATAAATAAAAAACTAATTAAATTAAATTAAAATTTAATTAAAATTTAATTATAAATTATAAATTTGATTAAAATTATAAATTTTATTAAAATGTGATATATTATACTAAATTTTATAAATTTAAAAATATTATTAGTAAATTTGATAAAAATATTAAGTTGAATTGTTTATAATTTTTTCATATTAATTTTTATTCTATATTTTCCATTATATGAGAAATTCTTGGTGATACAATTTCTGCATTATGTTGATTTTGTTCATTATATGTATCTTCTGATAATACTTTTCGTTTACATTTAATGCAAAAACAGTCGATTTCACTGCATCTAGATAAACTTAGACTATGAAATAATGCTGTTACGAATCCTGCAGCTGCTGTAGCAGAAACACTTATAATTGCTATTATCGCTGAGGCTTCAAGCATATTAAATATATATTTAATGTAATAAAAATAAATTAATAATATTTTATTATATTATAAATGTCCGGAAGGGTGCTAAATAATTTAGCAGGGTTTCAAAACAGAACATTAACAGGAATTTCTAGTGAAGATAATACAAATGATATTAAAAATAAATACGATTTCAATGGAATTATTCAAAGTGGAACATTATTAATAGGAAGTTCAACTGGTAAGTATACCGCTAATCAATTAACCGCAGGAGCAAATATAACAATTACAAATAGCACAGGTCAAAATGCTAAAGGCACTATTACAATAGCAAGTAGTAAATTAGGTGTCAATGCCGGAAATAATCTAAGTAAAACAACAGATATTAATGGAGATATAACACTTAATTTAGACGCTGTAATAGGCGGAATGACTAGTATTAATGGTTTTACATTAGTTACTAATATATCATCAGCAGCTAATCAGTTTCTATTAAAGGATAATTCGGTTGGTGGATTTGCTTCTGGTAGTTTTTTAACTACAAATTCAAGTGGTTTAATAGTCCCTACTACACAAGCAACTATAAATTCAGCAGTTCAAAACACTATATTAGGTGGAAATAATATTACTAAAAATACTGCTGGTGGTAATGCTACACTTAATTTAAATGCTGTAATAAGCGGTATGACCAGCGTTAATAGTTATACTTTGGTTAGTAGTACATCATCAGCAGCTAACCAATTTCTATTAAAAGATGCTAGTGTTGGTGCTTTTCCTAATAATGGATTTTTAACAATTAATGGTAGTGGATTAGTTCAAGGCACTACCCAAGATGTAATAAAAGCATTTATTCATAGTTCTATATTAGGAGGCACTAATATTAC
>Ga0181394_1000540_pt1 | contig 16651 bp, 20 predicted proteins | sample 17SPOviralmetaG_FD_130123 | JGI IMG/M metagenome (GOLD analysis project Ga0181394, IMG submission 130123) | Marine viral communities from the oligotrophic San Pedro Time Series (SPOT) site, San Pedro Channel, CA, USA - 17 SPOT_SRF_2010-11-23 | ecosystem: Environmental > Aquatic > Marine > Strait...
AAAATCTTTCTCTATATCATGTTTTTTATATTGTATAACAGAATCAAAACCAGCAGATATGCCTGAAATAGAATTTACAACTTGAGATTTGTAAAATCCTATGTCTGCATAATTAATTAAATACTTCATAAATTTAATGGATATAGTTTATTTTTTATTAATATTTTTAATAAATTTTTCTAAGTAAATTAATAGGTTGTATTTTCCGAAGTAATCTTTTTTGCATTTTTGGATTGCTGATAATCTCCAAGAAATTGGCTTTTCAATAATGTCTTTTAATTCATCAATGATGTTAGCCGACTCGGGATCAAAAGTAATGAATGCGTCTTTATTATATGCTTTCTCTATGTTTTTGCAACCATAATATACAGGTATGCAATTATTTAAAAAGCAGTCAAAGAATTTTTCAGAGATATAATACTCTTCACAACTATTTTCCATACATATAGAATACTTGTAATTTTTAAGAGCTGCTTCTTTTAAGGGTGGAGCGCCTTTATACCTAGAGTCGTTAATAGACCAACCCTTACCATAAATATCTACATCTAAATCTGAATTTAAAATTTTTAATAATAAGTTTTCTCTGATGTGGTAGTTAGATCCTTGAGGTTGAGAAGTCCCAGATAATGCTCCATGATTTGCAACCATAAAAGACAATTTTTTAGGATATTCCAAAGAATCTATATTTTCTGGTAAGGTGTCTTTTTTTAAATATTCACTTGAAGTTGGCCCATATAAATTATCAGTATGAATATTATTTCTAGAATCATGGGTGAACAAAAAAGAAAAAGTGTGGTGGACGTTTGATCCTTGTATTTTTTTATCACAAGTAATTACATGACCGCAATAATTATTAAGATTTTTTAATGAATTGATACTCCATGTTGGTTCCATAGTCACAGCTATATTTTTCTCTTTAGGAGAGGAGTACATTTCATTGCTATGATTTAGAACAATCAAATAATCATAGTCATCACTAACCGTTAAATCGAAACAACTAGGGAGTTCGCCCCAATTATACAAAACGCGAGCGTTGTTTTCTTCTGGTGAATCCCAAGGAGAAGAAAATTTTAATTTTATTTTTTTAGACATTAATAAGAATCTCTTAGGGTTGATTTCAGGTGGCTGAAAGATTCTTCATCAACAGCTAATACGCTACCATGCTTCGTCAATGCTTTGCCCCAATATACTTGAAAATCCATTTCTTCAAAAGCAGTGTTGAACTCCCAATCTAAAGGTTGAGTTATTTTAGTTGATTGTAAATATTTATTTAATTTTTTTAATGCGTCTTTTGTGTATAAAACTGTGCATAAACCATTAGTCGCTGGGTGGTCTTTTTTCCCAAAAATATCTCTATTATCTCCTTTTCTAATCCAAGCTTCTCCTAGAAATACGCAATCATATTTCAAGTTGTTATTTAAACAGAGACTGTTCATTTTACTAACGTATTCAATAGCATCTTCTTTGAAGATTACATCATCTTCTAAAATAAAAAAGTATTCTCCTTTATCAGATTTAACTATATCCTCAACAGCTTTTTTATATTTCATGCATAAAGACATTTCTGACTTTAACATTTTTCGTTCAAATTTTGTCTCAAAAACTTCTAAATCAAAATTATCGTTTATAACTTCATCTGAAAGCTCTTCTTGATCAAAGTCCTCTATAAATTCATATTTTACATTAGGAAACCAAGTTCGCATTTGTTTTTCCATATGGACCTTTCTCTGCTTTAGTTTCGTATAGTGTATGATGTAAATTTTATTTATATCTTTCATCTAAAAAATTCAAAGTTTAAGGAGCTTGGTTCGAAATCTTTCCATAATTTATTGTAAAGATCTGGAGATAAATCTAAATCCTTAAGATCTGACCAATCATCAATTATTAAAATAGGAATACCTAACTTTTTAAATATTTCAACTCCGTGCCAACGAGTAACAATAGGAACGCTTTTCATATAGATAGCTTCCCAAGTTTTATGACAATCGAAACCATTGCCAACAGGAGAGACTGTAAAATAAGATTTGGCTATATCTCTTAAGTAATCTTTTTGTGTAGACTCGACAAAATTATCATGATCTTTTATAGAAGCGGCGTTAGGATAATTTTTTTGATTTTGAAGAGGATAATGATCTGATATTTTTTTTAAACAATCATGCCTAGCTGAAGGATTTGTAGAAACATTAAAATTTACATAAACTTTATTTGTTTTCTCTTGTTCCTCGTCCATAATTTCACGAAATCTTGATTGATCGCCATGTGACCATTTAGGATTAGCTATTCCAATGGGAATAGGATTTAATTTAGGATGATCAAATGACAAGTTTTGAGTATACCAATTATTGATATTTGGAAATAAATCTAATACATAATTTATTTGTTCAGCTTTAAAATTTATATCAGAATTATGCGTAACTAAATCAAATTGATCAGGAAGTCTCACTGACCCAATTTTTACATAGGTGTTTAATAAACTTAAATACTCTGGCTTGCAAAATACAATATTATTATTTAATGATTTATTTTGGAAATTTACAAAAACAGACTCTCTAGCATTTTTATAATCTGTTAACTGTAAGCCACATTGATGCTTAAAATATGTTCCACATATAAAGTTCACGATTTACGGTTTATTTGATGATTAGATATTAAAGAACATATTTTTTTAATTTCTACGTCTTTAAGCTCGGGGTAAGAAGGCAACATGAGCACCTCACTGTTTATTTTTTTTGAAACTTCAACATTTCCATCTATTTTTAAATGATTATGATAAGTATGAGGATAAAACATTCTCCTAGTTTCCACTCGACTAGTATTTAAATATTCCTCAAGCTCATTTATAGAAAAATATTTAGGGGAAAATCTAGCTGCTATCATCCACATCGAATGAGTAGTGTTCTCCTCTATATGTTGATTAGTAACCCCATCAATTTTTCCTAGCTCCTTTCTGTAAAGATCAAACACTCTTTTTTTGTTCTCTTTAATTTTATCGATTTCTTCTAGTTGGCCCAAAAGAATAGCAGCCTGTATATTTGTCATTCTATAATTGTAGCCCAATTCATCGTGAATGTATCTTCTGTGTGTTTGACCTTGGCATTTTATTTTGCTGATGTAATTAAAAAGATAATCGTCATCTGTTAAAAAAGCTCCACCTTCACCAGTTGTTATATTTTTATTACCGAAAAAAGATAAAGAAGAACATAATGATTTTGAGCCAGATGGGTCGCCTTCATATTCCCCAAAAAACCCCTCACAATTATCTTCGATTATAGGTATATTAAATTTTTCTTTTAATTTAATTACATTAACGATATTACCTAGATTATGTACTACCATAAGAGCTGAATTTTCTTCTGGAGTAAATGAATTATAATTTGAATTCCAAGTCTTCTCGCAGAGATCTATAGACTCTATATCCCATTTAATATTATCATATAGTAAACAATTATATGCAGCGACATAACAAGCAGAAGGGACATAAACTTTTTTTATTTCTGGGTGTTTTCTTGCTAAAGATTTAACTATTAAGTGAGTCGCTGAAGTTCCATTATTGGTAAGGATACAATGTTTGACCTTATTGATTTCTGCTAGTTTTTCCTCTGCCAATGTGGTATATTTACCCTGTGAAGAAATCCAATTAGAAGATATAGCCTCATTTGAATAATTTATACTGGCTTTAGGTATAAACGGTTTATATACAGGTATCATTTTTTTTCACCAATTAAAATATAAGTTCCATAGTGATAATCGGGATTTCTTCCCTCATCTCTTTTTAATACCTTATATAGCTTTCTATGATATTGAAAAGATAAAAATTTATCTAAGTATTGGTGGGTTAACCTTATAGGATGCATGGGGTCTAGTTGATTCCACCCTTTATCGGTGGAGTCTTTTAAATCTTGACCCAATATTAAATGTCCTCCCTTTTTTAAACATTTAAAAATATTGTTTAACAGAGCCTCTACATCATAAACATGATCTAAAACATTGTTACAAATTGCAATATCAACAGAATTTGGAGCTATTTCTTTTTCGTCACAAATTTCGAAAGGCTTGCTCAAAATTTTAGATTTGTTTTGATATCTTTTTACGGATTTGCCCAAAGAAATATAATTATCCAAAAGAGGGTCGTTTAAAATAAAATTTTTTGCTGGTTTTTTTAGACTGGAGTTTACTATTTCTAAATTTTTTGCATAGGGGCCACATCCTACTTCCAATATTGTCTCGATATCTAACTCGTTAAAAAAACTGTAATTATCGAAGTGAGAAGACCACCAATTATTCCAATCATCTCCATCTTGGAGGTGATTTTGCCAAGTTGAAAGCTCGCAGTTTTGAGCCTCTTTCCAAACTCCATCTGCCACTTTCACAGTGGAATCATCTTTCATGTTAATAAGTTTTGTGTTTTTTTTGTATATACCCTTGAGAATCTATATCTTTTCCTGAAATACCATCTTTAATAATCTTTATTATTTTCTCATCAATTTCATCAATAATATTATTTCTTTGCACATTTAAGTCAGCTACTTTTTTGAAACAATTAAAAATATCTTCTTGATTTTTTTCTTCAGATAAATAACGCTGTTTAAATTCTGCAAAGTCCATGTGCCTGATCTCATAATAAATCTCTTGATTATTCCACATTTTTAAGTCGGCTGTAATCAATTTATCAACTAAACTTCCTATAGTATCACTCATAATTATTTTTGTTATATTTTAATTCATATTCTTCATCGAAAATTTTTATAGAAAAACCTTTATGCGGTGGGCAATAAAAAGCTCTTATTTTTTTACGCAAAGAATGTTTGTTTTCTTTAGATATATCCATAATATCAACAACTCTTTCTTTTTCCAACATCTCCCTCGAATAGTAGTTACCTTTTTTTTCTTGAGGCTTTCTTGGTTTATTTAGAAATTTATTTTTATTATTTAAAAATTTATTTAATTCTTTATGAAGGTATATGTGAGATAGGCTTCGTAGCGAATCCACCGTATGGTTTGCACCTATATCAAAATTAGTCTGTGAAATAATATCTCCTTCATCAAATTTTTGATTTACATAATGACAGGTAACTCCCCATTTTGATTCTTCGTTTAATATCGCGAAATTGTAAACAGAAAGCCCTTTATATTCTGGTAGAGGTGCTGGATGAAAGTTTATGCACCCATACTTAGGACCACTTATCAAAGGCTCTTTTATTCTAAAATTATAACAGTAAGAAATTATGAGATCTATATCAGAATCATATTCTGTTATTTTTTCTGTGGAAACATTTTTGAACATATCCAAGATTTTTTGGTCGCAGTTTCTATTTGTTAGCAAAAGAATATTCATACAATAATCCATTTTTTACGACTAGAGAGAATATTAGGACGTATACTGTTATGGTGATACAATGGAATATTTTTAGTGTCCAAATGCTCGGAATAACATCTTATGCAACTTTCTATGCAATGAAACTCTTTTGCATTTTCAATTACTTTACCATAATGAAAAACACTCTCGGTGATATCATTTCTAATTATTTTGTAATCGCTTTCAATGTCGATTATAAATCCTCTTTCAGTATCATCATGAATAAAAATATAATCTTCACCTAATGGGTTCAACTTTTCAAAAACTCTTTGTTCTTCTTTAGTATCCCTATCAATTCTAAATCCGTCGAATCTTTCCTCATAAGAGACTCCAGCTATTTCGTAAAAATATACATCACATGTTTTGTTTCTAGGTATATTACAAAATCCAATTCTTAAAAATTTGTCGTATGGAGAAATATTTTTACTCGTAAATTTATTGACATATTCTATCTCTTTGCTCGAATCATTATCAATTGGTATTAATTCTATTTCGTCTTGAGTATATAAAATCTTTAAATTACTAAGATACTTCTCTTTACAAAATAAGAATATTTTTTCAAATTCACCAGTTTTTAAGAAACTCAAAACCATTCCATTTAAACAGATATGATCTCCAAGACCTAAATGATGGTGAAGAAATAATTTTTTTTTCATTTATTTAAAACCCTTTCCCAAAATATAGATGGAGAGTTTTTACAACCATCCCTGAACGTTTCATAGCCAACATCATTGAATTCAAGATAGGCTCCTATTTTTGATTTGTCACCTATAATTTCTTCAACGCCACATAAAATAGCCTCACCTATCATTCTGCAAAATGGTTCGTTTACTATCGGTTGATGAAAAATAGCTTTTGATGACTGTAATATCGAAGGAATATCTTCATATTTTACCTCACCATTAAATTTAATATTAGGGCAGTCTTTGAAAGTTCCTTGAGGAGAAATTTCTCCCCAGCCAAAAACATCTATTTGCCTGTCTAAGTTTTGATTAGCAAACCTAATTAAGTTATTCAAACCTTTAAGGGGGTGCAAATAACCGCAATAAACTACATCATATGTTTTTTCATGGTCCGATTTTTTGAACTTAGAAGTGTCAATGGGATCGTAAACAATTTCTAAATTATGAAAGTAATTTCCATACAAATGTTTAAAATAATTATAATGATAATTGCTTAAGAAAAAATTCTTTTTAGCTTTAGAAAACAAAAGCTTCCTTGTGTCATTATCTAGATAACTACAAGAGTCATGCTCCAACCTAACAGAATTAGGAGATTTGATAATCAAGGGTATTTTAGGAGGAGATATTTTACTGATGGCTTCCAAATTGGAATTAATTACCAAATCATAAGAAGACAGAAAATCAGTAACTGATGAGTTATGATGGTGCTCTTTGATGTCAAGACCCAACTCTCTACCTTTATCGATAAGCAATTTATTGCTTACTTGAGCGCCACCTTGTCTTTGTTCTAGTGTGAAGTCAGATATAAATAATACTCTCATGCAAATGCATGATTATACCCTATAAACCTTCTTCTTCAACCACTATCTTAACCTCGTTAAGAAATGGATAAGCATCTAAAAAATCATTATGATCAGTAAAATTAGCATCATCCCAACCCCACTCACTTAATACTTCTTCATCATCCCAAGCTAAAGCTTCACTAGAGGTCATTTTATTTACTGGCTTTTTACTCCAAAATCGGCAAGACCAATATCTAGCTTTGTGTTTCGGTCCTGGGTTTGAGTCACATTTATGACGCGCTCTAAAACTCCTGCGTCTATCAGGATCGTCTCGTTTGATTTCCATATTAGGGTCACCAAACTTTACCATAACTGTATTACCTTTGGGACTCTTTACGTAAACTCCGAATTTTTTTTTGGAGCCAGATGGCAATCGGAAAGGTTTATTTAAAGCTTTTTTTTCTGCTTCAGAGTAGTCGATATCTTCTATATCTTGATCCATCTCATCTTCAGAAACCCCAGCTTTTAAAAGATCAATTTTAGAAAGAGCAAACTCCAACTCATTGTAGTCAACATAGCCCTCTCCATCTTCCTCATTATAGTATTCTTCACTACCCCTAGCGATGTCGCCATCAGCAGCTCTGTAAGATTCTTTTACTTTACCTCCGCGAACCATTTTAAGAAATGTATTTACGCGAGCCATAGACCACTGACCCCTACTTTTTCCAGGACGATGGCTACTAGAAAATGCTCCTGAACCCCTTCTGTATACTTTTTTTAATTGGCCAAGAGTTACTTTTTTAGAATATTTTGAGTTATGTTCTTTGACTTTATTCTTAAGAGCAGTAATAACTTTTTCAGAAAAAGTAATAGATGGAGCTTTTTTATCACCACCCGCTGATCCTTTAGGATTCTTTTTCGATCCTTTTTTCCGCTCTGAAGGTTTCGAAGGGGTTTGAGCCGAACTTCTCGGGCCTTTGCGTTTAGCGCTTTGGCTTTCTAAAAATTCTTTAGCTTGGTCTGAAAAGTCGTATTCCATCAAGAATTTATTACACTTTTAAATATCAAAAATGAATATTAACCCTCACAGGAAGAGCAATTTAGTATGGATCTCGCTAATTCTTGACTAGGATTCGCACTTCTTTGGTAATAAAAACTTTTTACGCCCTGTTCCCAACCAAATATAAGTAATTCACTAACTTGTTTTGCTGGACATACTGGAGATATCATAACATTTAAGCTTTGTCCTTGGTCAATAAATTTTTGTCTTTGAGCAGCTTGAATTACTACTTCTTTTTGAGAAATTTCTCCAAACGTTTTAAATACGTCTTTTTCCTCATCAGATAAAAAATTTAAGTGCTGGACGGAACCTCCTTTGACAAGAATAGATTTCCAAGTAGTCTGGGTATTCTTTTTCTTCTCTTCTAGTAAAGACTCTAAATAAGGATTCTTGTAAGTGAACTTTCCTTTGGCTAAGTCTTTTGTAAAATAGTTGCTATTTAGTGGTTCTATAGAAGGAGATACCGCACCTAATATAAAAGAGCTTGAAGTGGTTGGTGCGATAGCCATCGTGGTCATATTGCGTTTGCCATATCCTTTTAGATGTTCTGGCTCTCCAAACAGAACAGCTAATTCTTTTGTTGCCTTATCACACTTGCCTGAAATAGTTTTATGTATTTCAGAATTTAAAAATTTAGCGTCCATGCTTTCAAAAGGAATCATTTTAGATTGCAAGTAAGAATGCCAACCTAAAACACCCAAGCCTAAAGCTCTTTGTCTTTTAGAGAAGTTGTGAGAAGATTTCATGTAAGGGATATCTTCTGTTTTTTGGATATACTCCTCCATCACTGCATCTAAAAAATAAGTTAAGGTTTCTACAGCATCAGTATCTGCAATTTCATCCCACTTCAGTAAGTTCAGAGAGGATAAACAACAAACAAAAGATTCATCCTCTGAAGAATGCAGGAATATTTCACTACAAAGATTAGACGCATGGATTTTGAGTTTTTTGTCTTTATAGGGTTTGGGGGCGTTGGCGTTCGCAGTATCAGAGAAAAATATGTATGGATAACCAGATTCATATCTTTTCTTAACGACCTTACTCCAGATGGATCTTTTCTTTTTATCGCCTTCGACCATAGATCTCATCCACTCATCAGTGATGCAGACAGCGAAAGACATTTCTTGTATAGGATTTCCCTCTGATCTAATTCTAAGAAATTCAGAAATATCAGGGTGGTCTATCGGCAAGTAAGCAGCAAAAGACCCTCTTCTAACATTGCTTTGCGAAACGACAGATGTGACCTTATCAAAAAGCTCCATAAAATGGACAGGACCACTAGATGTTCCTCCATCAGAAATATCAGCTCCCCTAGATCTCAAAGAGCCAAAATAACCAGATGTGCCTGAACCAAGTTTGGTTTGCATACCGACTTCGGCTTGTTTATCTAAAACGGAGTCCATCCGATCTTCGATATATACGCCATTGCAAGATATCGGCAAACCTCTTTCTCTGCCAAAATTAGCCCAAACAGGGCTAGATAAAGAATAAAAACCCCTGTAAAGGTAATCCTCAAACTTTTCTGCAAAGCCTTTTATTTTTAGATACTTCTCGGCAGCTACTGCAATATCATGACCTCTGATTTCAGCGGTTTCACCATCTTGGAGATAACCGTTGTTTAAAAATTTACGGGCATCCTTATTAAGCCATTTATATTTTTTCATTAAAAAAGATCGTCAGCGTCAAATGTTTGAGAATTTTTTGAATATTCCACAGGTCGTGAGTGGAAAAAATCAGTGGCATTATTGCCCATCAATTCTTCTTCGAACCACATTGTATCTTCCAACAATGAAGTGTCAACATCAAACGCTGAATGAAAGCCGATTTTTTCCAAAGATTCATTAATTCTATTTTTGATAAACTCTTTGAGAATGTCAGCATTCAATCCTTTTTCATCAAAACCATTGATCATCCAATCAACAATTTTACTTTCTGCCACAAAAGCATCTTTAGCTTCACTAGCAATTCTCTCTTCTAATTCGTCATCGAAAAGGTCGGGGTACTCACTACGAATAGTATTAATAATTTTAATACCAGCAAGAGCGTGAATATTTTCTTCATTACGAGTATATTTTACTTGCTGACCAGTATCCTTCAATACGTTACGATAGCGATTAAACCAGTTGACGATATAGAACTGACTGAACAAAGACACATTCTCTACAAAAAGAGTGAAGAGAATAATAGAATACACATATTGTTTTTTTGAATCCTTGTAGAATTTATGATTATATTTTCGGAGATATTTCACCCTACCTTCGATAAAGTCGAGTTCTAAATTTTTCTCAAAAACATCCTCTAATCCCATTACGTTCAACAGTCTCTCATAAGCATTATTGTGAATGACTTCAGTATTAGCCATTACGTAACCTAAATCAGTTAAGCTCGGGTGAGGCAAATTATCTCCGAGTTTACTCCAAAATTTCTTTACAGCGACTTCGATCTGTCCAATCGCAGAAAGAGTCCTTACGATCATTTCTTTTTCATCTCCTGACAAATTGACATTAAAATCTTGGATATCGCTGCTAAAACTAAACTCCTTGTCGGTCCAAAAACCGTTATGCATTGCCTCAATAAACTCCTGCGCCCAAGGGTAATGGTCGGGCTTCCTCGATACCTGTTCTTCAAAAATCATGGTTAAAAGATTTTACACTTAGTCCTGACCTAAAGCAAGCTCAAATACAATATTTAGGAATTTTTTTTTGTTGTTGACAAAGTATTGGAGAGACGTATAATAACCGTGAAACGGGATAAACGTAATTCTTAGCTATTACGTTATAGATAAAGTAATACGTTCTACTGTATCGTATACGTTTTATAAATATATTATAAATAATAACAGATTTTTTTTGATTTCTGTGGAAAAAGAAAATACAGATGCTAGAATGTGTTCAGTGGAAAGCGATCTGACACTCATTTCTAAAATACAAGACGATAATGCCGATCAAGAAAGCCTAATAGCTTTAGTAGATCGACATTCTGGGATATTTCATACGATGGTTAACCATTTTATGTCGAGTCCTCAATGTGTCTTGGATAAAAATTTAATCGTCGAGGATAAAGAAATAACAATTTATGATTCAGCTTTGAATTACGATCCGTCTAGGAACACTAAATTCTCTACTCACTTAGCTAACCAGACTAAGTGGAAATGCCTTAATGCATTGAACAAGAAAAAGAAGAACAGAGAATATTTTATTGACGATGAGAATAGTTACATAGAGCCTAGTTGTGATTCTTTTATTGGAGATATCAACAAAGAAGAGGCTTTAGATGTGTTTGAAAGGTGTCTAGATACAGAAGAAGACGAAAGAGTAAAAAAAATAGTTGACATGCGTTATGGGTCGGCTAATAATAAACTCACTCCTTGGAGATCTATAGCTGAACATCTTGACTTAAGTATCCAAGGGTGTATTAATATCCACAACAAATTTATTAACAAAGTAAAAAAAGAAGCAAATTATGTATAATTCTATTACAGCCGCAGCATATCTGGTTAAAGACCCAGAAGTAAGAACCACCAACAATGGTAAAAAAGTAGTCAGTCTAAGAGCTGGTATCTCCACATCTAATGCAAAAACTAAGTGTTTTGTAGATATTGAATATTGGGACAAGACAGCAGAAATTGCTGAAAAATACTTGTCAAAAGGTAGAGAGTTTATTGTAAATGGAGAACTCTGCATGTCATCTTGGGAAAAAGATGGCAAAAAATTCAGTAAATACTTTGTTCGTGGAAAAGATCTTCAGTTTTTAAGTTCTAAAAAGTCCGAGGGAGATAGCGATAATAGCTCAAACGAGAGTGGCTCAAGCGATGTTCAAGGAGACGATGTTCCATTTTAAATGAACTTAATATTAGAAGCTCCCTTAAATAGTTTAAGCTTTGGTAATGTTAGTTTTAACATTATCAGAGAGCTTCATAAGCTAGACGTAAATCTGGGCATCTTTCCGACAGGTGACCCAGATTTATCTGCTTTTGATGTAAGTGATGATCTTGATAGATATATTCAAGATGCCATTAATAATAGGTGGAAATTGCTTGATAAGAATACTCCTACATTTAAACTATGGCATTTAAATGGTTCTGAAAATAGAAAGACAAAAGATCAACATTTGTTTTCATTTTATGAATGTAGTGAGCCAACAGACTTAGAGATAAAAATAGCTTCGCTACAAGACAATGTTATTTTTTCTTCTAGATATGCGGAAAATTCTTTCAAAGAAAAAGGTCTAGAAAACACTAAGTTTATACCTCTTGGTTTTGATGAAGATTTCCATATCACTGGAAAAGAGTATCTGAAAGATGTTATTCATTTCGGCCTTATGGGTAAGTATGAGAACAGGAAACATACTAAAAAGATTATACAAACTTGGTTGAAAAAGTATGGAAATGATTCTAAATATCAACTTTCATGTTGTGTAAGCAATCCTTTTTTAAATCAAGATCAAATGCAAGGGGTATGGAATGACGTTACACAAGGTGTAAACTATAATAATCTCAACATCATCCCCAGATTAGCTAAAAATTCTGAAGTGAATGAATTTTTAAATGCTATAGATATTGATCTTACAGGTCTATCTGGAGGGGAGGGCTGGAACATCCCAGCTTTCAATGCTACTTGTTTAGGTAAGTGGAGTATAATTTTAAATGAAACATCTCATAAAGATTGGGCGACTGAAGATAACTCAATTTTGATTGAATCATCTGGCACAACACCCTGTGAAGACGGAGTGTTTTTTACTAAGCAAAATGATTTCAACAATGGCGTTTTTTATACATGGTCTGAAGATGAAGCTCTCTCCGCTATGGAAAAAGCTGAATCTAAAGTAGGACAAATTAACACAGAGGGTGTCAAAATGGGAGACAATATGACATACAAAAAAACTACAGAAGCTATTTTATCCCTTGTTTTCAACGAAAAATAAAATGGCATGATAAATGTTATAGAAAAGTATGAATACATTAATCAACAACATCCTCAATGATATTAACAAAACTACTAAAACTCACCCAGTCAAAGACTCGGGAGATGTATATGCGGCAGAATTCGAATTAGCTGGATTCTGTAAGAAAGACATAGATATTAAAGTAACAGATAATATCCTAACGGTAGATGCTAAAACTGAAGAAAGACAAAAATCATACCAGTTATTCTTGTATGATTTAGTAGCAGAGGATCATATCTCTGCTTCATTAAAGAATGGTCTCTTAAAAATAACTCTGCCTAAAAAAGCAATTGCGAAGGCAAAAAAAATAGATATAAAATAATGTCTTTATATGTTTATAAACATCCTGATACAGATGAACACCGCGAGGTGTTTCAAAGGATGAATGATGAACACATATATATAGACGAATTTGGTGTAGAGTGGGGGAGGGTTTGGACCGTCCCCCACGCCTCCATAGATAGCTCTATAGACCCTTTTAATAATCAACAATACATTGACGCTACTCACAACAAAAAAGGCACTATAGGCGATATGATGGACCTGTCTGCTGAATTGAGTGCGAAGAGAGCAGAAAAATCTGGGGGCTTAGATCCAGTAAAGGAAAAGTTTTACGACAATTACAAAAAAGAACGTAAAGGCGCAGAGCATCCGAACAGGATTAAAGAAAAAGGCTACGACAGCAAAAATATTAAAATCGATTACGATTAGTAATAAGTTCCACTTACTTTCAAACCTTTTGATTGTGTTACTTCAAAACTAAATGAAGCGTCATAACTCATTGTCCCATTTACATTCATAGAATAATCATAGGATGTCAACTTTGCGTCTTCAATTCTATAAATCATATTTTTTCCGCTAGCATCTAGTTTTAGATCAAACTGATAACTTTGATCAGAAGCTAAAACTCCTGTCATAGCCCCGCTTTCTAAACCTGAAACTAGAGACGAGACAGAAAATGTTCCATTTGCTGGGAACTGTCTTTTTCTGTTATAAGCGTAATCATTGCCTAGTCCGTGAGAAGAAACCCTCGGTAATGATACATTCATATCAACAGACTGAACTAAATGTTTCCCAGAAATTATTTGACCTCCAACTTGTAAATTTTGTAAAGTAACATCACTATTAGTATTATCTGGATTAACTATAGGAGGAGCCTTTTCTAAGGCCGTACTACTTAGATCGAAAGAAAAACTAAAAGTTGAATTTCCTACATTATCATTATTACCTCCAGTTAAATTTATGGCTGGAGACTGCATAGATGTTCCAGTTAATTTATCAAAGACTGCATTAGAACATATATATTGAGTGCTAACTGATGGTAAAGATCCTACAGAATAGTTTAAACTATAAGATGTAGGGAAACAATTACCAAAAGCGATAGCTTCATTTCCATCAAAATCTTGCAAGCTAAAAAATTGAAGTTTGTTTAAAAAACTATCTTCTGCATTTTTTGTAATTAATACATAAAAATTATTAGAATCACTTACGTCATTAGTATTAAAAAAGTTTACAAATTTATTCCAATTATATGAGGCAGGTCTTGAGTCAATAAATCTTCCTTGAATTTCATTAGAAAAATTAGGTTCAGGAATATATGTAATATTTAATGAAACATCTGGCTGTCGAAAAATATCATTAGTAGATAAATTTTGAGATCCAATTTGCTTTGACTGTTGTCTTTCATATCCTATAGAATATTCTAAACCCTGTGTTATTTTATGCAATAACATGGATTGATTCACAGTTCTGAAAGCTGAAGTAGAATTGTTTGTAGCTACTATAGAATTATAACTTTTTATTATGTTTCTAGCCATTTTATGTTCCTGTTGGAATTACACCCAATGGGTCTTCTTTGAAATCAACCTTTAAAGTGTTGGAATTCGCATAGTTCCAAGTATGTGACCAACTATTACAATAGTAAACTTTAGGTCTATTATAAACTGAAGGTATTTGATGTTCGAATCTTCTATAACCACCTTTATTTTCTAAAAAGTGAATCATGCTTTTGGTTTGGGCATCAGAAATATTAGTAAAATTATAACTAATATCAAAAGTAGAAATGTTGTCATTCGTTTTAAATCGTTGAATAAAAGAGTTTTTATATTCTAAAACATCACTTTTTATTTCTACAGTAGGCTGACTTCCTATGTCTGGCTCAAAAAAGAATTTTTGACTCCACATTGAGCCTGTTCCTGTAGGACTATTTACTTGAGCCGAAGTATGCTCCCCAGTGCAGTAATAGAAGTTGTCTAATTTGTTTTGATTTATACCTGTATAAACGACATCATACTTTTCATACGAACTAGAATAATCGTAAGCCTGAAAATCTAAATTACAGAAAGAACCCATTCCCGACCAATTAAATAAAGTTGGCGCATGGTCTACACTTATACTAGATACTACTTGATAATGTTGATTGTTGACGAAGGTAATTCCGTAGCTATCACAAACGCCTGACATCTCTTTGTATATGTTAGATGAATCTGGCGCAAATTTAAAACTATTATTTCCATTTTGAGCTTCGAAAAACACAGCTAATTTCTGTGCATTAGTCTCATTTACCTCATACTTTAAACCAAATTTAGCAGTCAAACTATTAACTGACATCGGTATTAAATTATAATAAAAATCATCAGTTTTATAATTATGATCTCTTGCGGAAAATTCTACAGTAGATCCATAAATAGGAGTAAGACCTAGAGCTGGAAAACTCGAAGGTATTGTTATGCCAGAAATATTCTGGTCTCTATTATAAAATAAACTTTCGCTCATTATTCGTGTCCTATATAGTTAAGTGTTAAACGAACTGCTCCATCAGAACTAGATGTCAATTGTTCTGAAACAAGAGAAGCATTTGGAATTCCCAAAGATTGAATTGTAGATCCGTCTTTTCCTTTTACTGAAAAAACAACAGTTTTATTTTCTCTGTCATTTAAAAAATCAAAACCACTTTGTAAAAATGTATCATCCACTTCCATTTGCACAGAAGCCGAAAACTGAATGGGGCTTATATGTTTTACCTCTGTTGGTGTTTCAGATCCAATTGTATAGTATGGCTTTTTATTAATAGTTAATGAGTAATCAAAACCAATCACACGATTACTAGAACTATTATCACAAGTAGCAGTTATAGATCCTTGACTCGGTATATAGATGTTAGTATTAGCTGTTCCAGTAGCATTGACTCCGCTTCTCATTTCATCATAAACAATAAAGGATGCATTAACTTTAGGTATAGTGCCTACGGCACAATTCACGGAATAAGATGACAAATATCCACTATTAAATCCATAAGAAGTATTATTATTATAATTAAAACTCCCTGCCATAACTTCAGAATCGAGCCTAAAATCGTAAATAGGATCTTGATAAATTAAATTTCTAGAAAAAGAAACAGTTTGACTCGTAGCTCCTCCGACTAATGTTAATCCACGGGTGGTCCCTAAAGGAGCTGAAATGTTGTTGCTATTGGAGTAACCTATGTCAAGACTTTCTATCCCAGAAAGCTCCCTTGCGTTAGGGGTTCCATCCGCTCCCGATATAAAGAAATGGCAGTCGTAATTTAAAGTTGTGTCATACATTATGCTTTAGCTTTTCTTAAAGATCCTCCCAGCCTCTGTTCATCACCAATAACCTGTTTCACGACATCTCTTATTTTGAGTGCCAGATTTGAGTCTTTATCATCCCCATTCCCACTTTCATCAGATGTTCCATCAGAATTCACTGTTATATTTATAGTAGTTTCACCACTATTTTCAGAAACAGAAATTAATTCATCTAGCTTTCCTACAACCGCACCATCGTCACCTGCTCCTCCACCAGA
>Ga0181394_1000541_pt1 | contig 16648 bp, 20 predicted proteins | sample 17SPOviralmetaG_FD_130123 | JGI IMG/M metagenome (GOLD analysis project Ga0181394, IMG submission 130123) | Marine viral communities from the oligotrophic San Pedro Time Series (SPOT) site, San Pedro Channel, CA, USA - 17 SPOT_SRF_2010-11-23 | ecosystem: Environmental > Aquatic > Marine > Strait...
TCCAAATGGTTTAGCTAGTGGAGCAACTAACACAATTAGACGAGATCAATTTACATTAGAAAATTATGAAGTTGCCCATTTTAGATTACTTACAGATTCTAATTATCTTCCTTATGGTAGATCTTATTTAGAACCATCTAGAAAAGTATTTAAACAATTAATGTTAATGGAAGATGCTATGTTAATTCATAGAATCATGAGAGCACCTGAAAAAAGAATATTTTATGTAAATGTAGGATCTATTGAATCTTCACAAATAGAAACATTCATGAAACAAACCATGAATAAAATGAAGAAAACACCTCATATAGACCAATCAACAGGAGATTATAATATGAAATTTAATGTTCAAAACATGACAGAAGATTTTTATATACCTGTTAGAAATAATGATACATCAACAAGAATTGATACTACAAAAGGTTTAGATTATGATGGCACTACAGACATTGAATATTTAAAAGCTAAAATGATGGCTGCTCTTAAAATACCTAAACCATTTTTAGGTTATGAAGAAGGAGTAGAAGGAAAATCAACATTAGCAGGTATGGATATTCGTTTTGCTCGTACAGTTGAACGTGTTCAAAGAATTATAGAATCAGAATTAACTAAAATTGCATTAGTACACTTATATTCACAGGGTTTTGATGATGAAAAATTAACTGATTTTTCATTAGAATTAACTACTCCTTCAATTATTTATGAACAAGAAAAAGTTGAGCTTTATACTTCAAAAACAGCAGTAGCTCAACAAATGTTAGATGGTAAAATAATGAGTAAAGATTGGGTTTATGAAAATGTATTTGGATTATCACCAGACCAATACAACCAACAAAAAGAAGAAATCATGGAAGATGCTATGGAGAAATTTAGATTAGCACAAATTGAAAATGAAGGAAATGACCCACAAGAATCAGGAGTTTCATATGGTACTCCTCATGATTTAGCTTCATTATATGGTAATAAAAGAGATAAAGCAGTAGGTCCTGCTCAGGTACCAACAGGATATGATGAAAAAGATCCTGGTCGACCAGTAGAAAGACCTCAAAGATATCAATCAGATCAAAGTAATTTTAGTAGGGATCCATTAGGAAAAACAGGATTAGAACCAAGTAAAATAGATAAATTATCAGATGGTAATAAAATTTCAACATTAGAAGTAGCAAATCTTAAAAAATCTCTTCAAAAAATAAAAAATAAAAAACAAATTCTTAAAGAAGAAGATAATAATGGACTTTTAAGTGAAAAAAATATTAAGCCTCAGGAGTAGGTTTATATTTATATACGATAAATTCGAATTTATAAAAAATGAAAATAAAACATTCTAAGTATAAGAATACTGGAATTTTATTTGAACTTCTAACTAGACAGTTAACTTCAGATACTATTGCAGGAAATCAACCAAAATCACTGTCTTTTTTAAAAAAACATTTTAATAAAAAAACAGAGTTATTAAAAGAGTATAAAATCTACCACACATTAGCTACACAAAAATATAATAAAGACAGTCAAGCTACAATGTTAATTGAAACATTATTAGAAGCTCATAAAAATTTAAATAAAAGTCAATTAAGAAGAGAAAAATATAATTTAATTAAAGAAATTAAAGATACATATGATATAAATAATTTCTTTAAAGCAAAAATAACAGACTATAAAATAATGGCTTCTATTTTTAATTTACTTGAAAATAAAAGCGCTACAGCTTTATCAATAGTTAATTCTAAAGTAACACTTTTAGAACATATTACTCAAAAACAAAACAAACCTAAAAAAGATATTGTTTTAGAACATTTTAATAAACAGGATAGTGATACTAGATTACTTACTTATAAAGTTTTACTTGAAAGATTTAATGACAAATATAAAGGTTTAGAAGAAAATCAACAAACATTACTTAAAGAATATGTTAACAGCGTTAGTAATAGTCCTGCTCTTAAGTCTTATATCAACCAAGAAATCAAAGAAGTTAAAAAAGATCTTACAAGATATTCTAAAAAAGTTGAAGACAAAGCAATAGCTATAAAAATACAGGAAACTAAAAATATAATTACACCATTAAATAAAAATTCATCTGTAAAAGATGATAATGTTATTAACTTACTTAACTATTATGAATTAGTAAACGAGTTAAAAGCAATCCATGGTTAGTCTTATTGACATATACAATATAAAAGAATCTATAATCACAGAAGATTTAAAAGATTCTGGGAATCCTTCTAGTGGAGATAAAGGTAAAAATAGAGAAAAAGAATTTTATTTTATAGATGAACCAGCAGATCCCGAAACAGGGGGGATAAAATCTAAAGTAGTATATAAACGTTCTTTTGCTAATATGGTAAAAGATATAGAAGCAGAATCTATTGATATGCAAAAATTATCAGATGAAAATCCTGATGATTTAGTAGTATATAAACTAGCAGAAGAATTAAAAGAAATATTTAATACTTTTAGAACACATGTTAGAAAAACATATCCTGATGAATATAAAAAACTAAAAGAAGAAGAAATAGATGAAAACACATTAGGAGGAGCAGGTGCAGGAGCTTCATTTAATGCAGGAAATAGTATGGCATATATGTCAAATAATGCTTTTAAGAAAAAAAGAAAAAAATAATTATGTTACTAACAGAATACAGACCATTTAAAGTAAATAGACAATTAGCAGAACAAGCTATTAAAACAAATAAACCTTTAATAGTTACAGGTGTTTTACAACGTGCTGAAGCTAAAAACCAAAATGGTAGAGTTTACCCTACAGAAATTTTAAAAAGAGAAGTAGAATCATATATGGAGGGTCCAGTAAGAGAAAATAGAGCAATGGGAGAATTAGATCACCCAGAATCTTCAGTAATAAATTTACAAAATGTATCTCATAATGTTAAAAGATGTTGGTGGGATGGAGATGATGTAATGGGGGATGTTGAAATATTATCTACACCTGCAGGAAACATTTTAAAAGCTTTATTTGCAGCAGGTATTACAGTTGGTATTTCTTCTCGTGGTATGGGTTCAGTAAAAGAAAATATGACAGAAGGTACTGTTGAAGTACAAGATGATTTTGAATTATTGTGTTGGGATTTTGTTTCAACACCTTCCACACATGGTGCTTTTATGGAAGTTAAAAAACAAGGCATTCAAGAAGCAAAAGTAAAACAACAAATATATAAATATACTAATGTAAATAATATCATCAGAGATATCTTATGTGATAATACTGGTGTTTGTAGACTATAAATTATGAAAAAATTTGACGTACATAAATGGAATCAAAAAAGACGTTTATTAGAACAAGATGATGATCCAAATTGGCAAAAAAGACAGGATGATATGACTCCTGGTAAAAATCCTGATGCTTTTTATGGTGATGGTTCATTAGATAAACTTAGAGACTTAGCTAATGATGATGAAGAGGATTATGATTTCGATCCTGAAGATGATTATGTTGATGAAATTGAATTAGAAGATTTAGACTTTGAAACACTTAAATCATTTTTTCCTAAATTTTATCAAAAAGAAAAATTTACACGTCCCCAAACAGGCGAACCTGTATATAGCGATGCTATTTCATTTCCTAATTTAGATGACAGTATGATGGAAATAGGAGATTCATCGGCATTAGAAGATTGGAAAGAAAAAGTACTTAGACGATTTGGAAACGTTGAAATAGAATTTAATGATGAAGCAAAAAATTATTTTGACAGAGTATTTGTACATTCTGATGATTTTAATGATGCAAGAGATGAATTTATTAGAGGGAAAATGTCAGCTATGCAAGGAGATATGGATAAAGGTAGAAGTATAGATTAAATAAGGTTATGTTAAAAAAAGAATTTAGAAAAAGGGACGTAAACAGAGCCCGTAATCTAATTACAGGTAAAATTGGTGATGCTACAGGAACACAAATTGGATATAGTACAAAACAAGAAGATTATAAAGAAGGTGATGTTTGGACAGAAGGAAGAAAAACTTGGACAATAAAAAACGGTATAAAACAAACAATATCTAAATTAGATGCAATTAAAAAAGAAGTATTTATGCCTTTATGTTGTCCTGAATGTGGTAATGTAATGAAAAAACGTTTAGATAAACCTAATTATAAATTACATAAAAAATGTTATGATTGTGTTATTGATTTTGAAGGTAAATTAAGAGTTAAAGGTGAATATGATAATTATATTAAAAACTTAAAAGGTAAAAACAGTCTTGAAATATTAAATGAATTAGAATCTACATTATTAGATGCTATTAATATATCAAATGAAGGATTTGTATCTGAAGATGGTGTTGTTGAAAAATGGGTAGGAGGAATTGATAAAGAAAAATTTACTAAAGAAATAAAAACAGCAGCTAAAGCTAAAAGAGATTATATAAAAAAACAATTAAATGACTAAAGAGCAACTTAGAGAATTAATTAAAGGTGTAATCCAAGAATATATGGGTACTGGAGCTAGTGGGGGTAATGCTGGTGATGGTAACAATATTACATCTCCTCGTATAGGAGGATATTTTCATGATGATCAGTCAGAAATTGATGATTATACTAATAAAAATGTAGGTTATGGAGCTATGGGAAACCACACAAGTGGTATGGAAAAAACACAACCTATAGGAAATTATAATAGAACAAGAAATACAAGATTCTAGCAAAAAAACGTGGGTTTTCTAAATTTTTTTTATACGTATACGAAACAATAAAGGTTACAAAACAATTAAACTCAATGAGAGATTAAACAACATAAAGTACTAAAAGTACTTCAAACGCACAAGAGCAGTATGTCAGCTGTTCTCGTTTTCAACAATTAAAATAAATATTAACTAAAACAAAAATTATGAAAAATTTAATTATGACAATGACTGTAGCTATTCTAACAACGTTTGCTGCATCAGCACAATTTATGGTAGTTACTACTGTAAACACTCCTGACAGCGATTTAAACGAAGAATGGGGTACAACAAATTTTACTGACAATTTAGGTCTCGGATACGCAGTAAACGATACTTGGACTGTTGGTTTGGTAAAGGCAGGAGAAGATTCAACAGGTGAAACTTCTTACGACCTTTGGGGCCGTTACAACTGGAATGCAAATGTATATGTTTCAGTACAAGCACCTACAACAGATGCAATGGACAACTTAACAGTTGGTCTTGGTTATTCTTATGATGTGTGGAAAGGGCTTTGCGTTGAACCTAACTACAGCATGGGTTTAAAAGAAGATGAAAATGGTGAAAGAGAAGGTTCTTTCAACTTAGGTTTATCTTACAAATTTTAAACAAGTATTAATTAAAAAAGACCTCGTAAAACAGGCAAATTAAAAATGGAAAAAATATTTTCAACAGTAACAGGATTTATAGGTGGATTAGGATCATTATTAATGGCTTTAATCCCAGTAACAATTCTTTGGTTCGTTTTAACAGGCGGATCTGTATTTGGAATGGATGTAATCGCTAACCTTACTTCTTTATTAGAAGGATTTGGTAACGGTGGTTTCGTAGGATTAGTAGTTTTAATCTTGGTAGCATCATTTTTTACAAAAAAGTAATAGTTTTTTAACATACTTATCAATAGAGGCGCTTCGGCGCCTCTTTTGTTTTCTAATTTTTTGTTATATGTATATTCAAACATACGCGCTTCTCAATAAGCCGTCCCTGATTATTTATAATCCTATTAAGGATCCTAATATCCTTATTTCCCGTATAATTGATTAACGAGACTCGAAAGAGAAAAAACTATTTAAAAATGGCAAAAAACATTTTAAAAGAGGCTATCGCTGACGCTAAAGCTGTTCGTGAAGTTGCTCTTGCAAATGCAAAGGCCGCATTAGAAGAAGCTTTTACACCAAAATTACAATCTATGCTATCTGCAAAATTATCTCAATCTTTAAACGAAGATGAAGAAGAAGAAGATGTAGATTTAGATGAAGTATTGGGTGAAAACGACGAAGATACTATAGAAGAAATGGGTATGTACGACGAAGACACTGTAGAAGGTGATTTAGATGAGGAAATTGATTTGGAAGAAATTCTTAACGAATTAGAATTAGACGAAGATGATAGTGAAGACACGATGGAAGAAGGAGAAAAAAGACCAGACTATCCAGACGTTGATGATGATGGTGATACAGAAGAATCAATGGAAAAAGCTTTAAAAGATAAAGAAGCTAAAAATGAGAACTTTGATCTAGATAAACTTCTTCAAGAAATCAACAATTTAGAAGAAGGTCATTGTGCTGAAGGCATGTATATGACTAAAGAAGGACACTGTATGGAAATGAAAATGTACGACGAAGGTCATTGTGCTGAAGGCATGTATATGACTAAAGAAGGACACTGTATGGAAGAAGGACATGGTATGTCTCATAATATGATGAGCGAAGGCCCTGAAATTTTTACAGCAATGGCTGGATTAGCAGGCGTAATTGGTTCAGCAGGTATATTAACTGCTATTGAAGTAGCTATGGATGAACCATCATTCCAAGAAAAACACCCAAAAGCACACGAAGCTCTTACAAAAATCTTCGGATTTTTTAGAAAAATCGGTGGTGATGTAGGGAAAGGAATCAAAGAAGGTGATTACCTTCAAGAAGTAAAAGATATAGCATATGACGAGCTTAAAAATTCAAGAAAAGCTTTGAATAAAATGAAATCTGAACTTAATGAAGTTAACCTTTTAAATTCTAAATTATTGTATGTTAACAGAATTTTTAAAGCAAACAACTTATCTGAAGCACAAAAACTACGTGTAGTTGAAACTTTAGACAAAGCTGAAAGCGTTAAAGAAGCTAAATTAATATACGAAACAGTTAAGGATACGTTTACTATCTCAAAAGGAAAGAAAACAACTCCTAAAACATCAATCAAAGAAAATTATAGAGGAATGGCTTCTAAAGCTGCAGGAACATCTACAGCTCCTAAGAAAGCAGTTCTTAATGAATCAAATGATATGGTGGCTAGAATGCAAAAACTAGCAAATATTAAAATTAATCAATAATCATTTTAAAAAATTAAAAAAATGAACACAGTAAACAACCTACTAGCAGGTTCAAGCCCTTACCAAGTTCTTTCCGAGCAGTCAGCTAAATTAGCAGGCAAATGGAATAGATCAGGTTTATTAGAAGGAATTGAATCTACTACAGAAAAAAATAACATGTCAATGTTATTAGAAAATCAAGCTAAACAGCTTGTAAACGAAGCAAACACTACAGGTACTGACGCGTCTTTTAGCGCTGGTAATTCTGAAGCGTGGGCGGGTGTTGCTCTTCCATTAGTACGAAGAGTATTTGGTGAAATCGTTGCAAAGGACTTAATTTCAGTTCAACCAATGAATTTACCAGCAGGTCTAATCTTTTATTTAGACTTTCAATATGGATCAGCAGGTAACTTTAAAGCTGCTGACGAATCACTTTATGGTGCAACTGCAGACATGAGAAGAACTGACGGTGACTTTGATAAAGGTCTTTATGGTGCAGGTGAATTTGGATACTCAATGACAGGTAGTCATGTTACTTTAGAAGGAACATCTTCAATTGCAACTTTTGGTGGTATTTTAAATATGGATACTGAATTTTCAGCATCTAAAGCTGGATTATTTGGCGCAGGTGCAACTACTGATATTGTAAGAACAGTAGCAGTACTTGAAGAAGACTTACCTAATTTAGATATAGAAGGAATCAGATCATTTGATTTATCTTCAGGATCAGCTGAAACTTATGTTGTTTTCCCACAATATACAAGACGTAATACTGCAAATAAAACTATTGAATTTGTAGTTTCAGGTGCAGCTGCAGATGGAGAACACGTAACAGCATCTTTCTTTGTTGGACCAGATAACTTAAATGACAGAGGTGACTTTGAAGATGCATTCCCAGCAGCAGGATCGGGTAACGTATCTACTCAACAAATTCCTGAAATCAACGTTCAATTAAGATCTGACACAGTTGCTGCTAAAACACGTAAATTGAAAGCACAATGGACTCCTGAGTTCGCTCAAGACTTGAATGCTTATCACTCAATTGACGCTGAAGCAGAATTAACTTCTATCTTAAGTGAGTACATTTCAATGGAAATTGATCTTGAATTACTAGACATGTTAATTAGAAACGCTGACACAATTGAAGGTTGGAGTGCTACAGTTGCAAAAGATGTAACAGTAAGCTCTAACAATACTGCAGGTGGTGGTACTAATCCAACATTTACATCAACAATTAATGACGCAGGTGTATATTACACGAAAATGTCTTGGTTCCAAACTTTAGGTATTAAATTACAAAAAGTTAGTAACTTAATTCACCAGAAAACTCTTCGTGGTGGTGCTAACTGGATGGTAGTTTCTCCAAAAGTTTCTACAATCTTAGAAGCAATCCCAGGATTTGCAGCTGACTCTGCTGGAGACAGTGACAAATACAACATGGGTGTTCAAAAGATTGGTGCAATAAACAACAGATATACAGTTTATAAAAACCCTTATATGACAGAAAATATCATATTAATGGGTTATAAAGGATCTCAATTCCTTGAAACTGGTGCTGTCTTTGCTCCATACATTCCGTTAATTATGACTCCTCTAGTTTATGATCCACAATCATTCACACCAAGAAAAGGTATTATGACTAGATATGCTAAGAAAATGGTTCGTCCAGATTTCTATGGTAAAGTATACATTTCTGACTTGAACGATATGTAAGAAATAGTTTATAACTATATTTAAAAAGGGCCGCATTAGCGGCTCTTTTTTTATATGTATATTTGTAAACAATGTTTGGTCGATATTGTTTTAACAATATTAAAACGGGGAAAATAGCCTCTATGGATTTGACCACTATAGTTGTATCCCTATAATCTCATAAAAAATAAAAAAAATGGGACAATTAAGTTTAAGTGATTTAAAAAACACAAACAGAACATTTGATAACATCTTAGACAGTAAGTTTAATCATGTTTCTGACAATGTTGTTGGTACTTCAACAACACACACTAACACAATTACTGCAGCAGATGCAGCTACATTAACTATTCCAGCTGGAAGATTAAATGTAGGTACTATGATTAGAGTTACAAGCTTTGGTACTGTAACTGATAATAATAGTACTGATACATTAACACCGATCCTCAATTTAACTCATGGATCTACAACAGTAGCTTTAGCAACAGGTGCTGCTTTAGATGTAGCTGATAACGACATAGTTTCAGCAGAATCTATGATTCACATTCTATCTGCTACTACTTTTGCAGCTACAAGTAAAATAACTACAAACACAGGTGATACTGTTGTAAGATCTGTTAATGCTTCTACTGCAATTGATACTACTGTAGATTTAGTAATTACTCTTAATGTAGATTGGAGTGTTGCTCATGCGGAAAATATTTATGTACATCTTTCTCACACTGCACAAATATTTGGATAAGATTTAATTCTGTTAAATTTAAAGAGGACCGCATTAGCGGTCCTTTTTTTTATATGTATAATTAAACGTTATATAATGGTAAAACCCAACACAGCAAAAAAGCCCCCTAAAGGCTCGGTTAGATTTTCATTAACTCTTTCAGAAGAACAAAAATCAGCAAAACAAGCAATTTTACACCATCCTTACAATTTTATTGTAGGAAAAGCAGGTAGTGGTAAAACATTATTAGCGTGTCAAATTGCTTTAGATTTATTCTTTAAAAGACAAATAGACAAAATTATAATAACAAGACCTACAGTGTCAACTGAAGACAATGGATTCTTACCAGGTTCAGAAAAAGAAAAAATGGAACCATGGATTGTACCTATCAAATCTAACATGCGTAAAATTTACAATAAACCTCTTATTTTAGAAAAAATGGAAAAAGAGGAAAAAATTGAACTTGTATCTTTAGCACATTTTAGAGGAAGAACATTTGAAAATGCTGTTGTAATAGTTGATGAATTTCAAAATTTAACTCGTTCACAATTTAGAATGGCATTAGGTAGATTAGGAAAAAATTCAACAATGATATTTTGTGGAGATAACCAACAAATTGATTTAAAAGACACAAATTATTCAGCAATAGTTGACTTACCTAAAATTACAAGTTCTGAGTATGTTTATAAAAGAGTATTATTAGATAACCACCGCCATATAGCAATAGACGAAGTATTCGAATTATTAAACGGAATGTAACCTCTTCCATTGTTCTTTCATATTTATACGAGAACAACTAAACTATATTAAAAATGGCAGAAATCCCTATTTGGCCCGGCTCTTCATCTTTTGGATTAGTAGCTGATCCTACCCCTTTTGGTTTTTATGATTCTGATGATGAATTTAGAATTGATGCTGATAAAGTAGCACAATGGTGTGTTCAAAGATTAGGTTATCCTCTTGTAGACATTGAATTACAAGATATAAATCTTTATTCTTGTTTTGAAGAAGCTACAAGTGAGTATGGAGCTCAAGTATATAATGCTACAATAATATATAATTTTGGTTCTTTAATAAGAACATCAACAGGATCTATATTAAATAATATAGTAATAGATTCAAATTATGGAGCTTCTGCAGGGGGAGGAGTAGGAAATACTCAAAATGAAATTGGTAATGCAGGAGGGTCATCAGTAAAAGGTAGAACATATTCAGGATCCATAGATATAAAACAAGGTCAACAGTGGTATGATTTATATGATCCTGACACAGGAAATTCTACAGTAGCTCATTTAGAAGATACTCTTGGTAATTATATTGCTACATCTGGTAGTATTTCTATAACAAGAATTTATCATGAAGCTCCAGCAGCAATTAATAGATATTTTGACCCTTATGCAGGTACAGGTACAGGAATTCAATCATTAATGCAATCATTTGGATTTGGTAATTATTCACCAGGTGTAAATTTTATGTTAATGCCTTTATATTTTGATGTTTTAAAATTACAAGCAATAGAATTTAATGATCAAATTAGAAAATCAGCATATCATTTTGAATTAGAAAATGGAAGATATTTAAAAATATGGCCTATACCTACTTCTAATTATAAATTATGGTATGATTATAAAAATTCATATAACCCAAATACAGGATTATCAGAAACTCAAGTAGAAGATTCAGAAGGAAATTCAAAACCAACAGATTTAATAACAGATATATCTAATGCTCCTTATAAAGCACCTATTTATGCTTTTATAAATGAACCAGGAAGACAATGGATTAGAAAATACACATTAGCTTTAGCTAAAGAAATGTTATGTTCTGTAAGAGGTAAATATCAAGTAATACCAATTCCTGGATCTGAAACAACTTTAGATCATGGACGTTTATGTAGTGAAGCACAAGCTGAAAAACTAGAATTAATAGAAAAATTAAGAGCAGATTTAGAATTAACTAGTAAAGAAAAACAATTAGAAAGAGAAGCTTCTGAAAAAGACTTTAGAAAAGCAGCAGCAGGTAATGATCCAATGTTTATTTATATAGGCTAATGATTAAATTAAAAAACATATTATCAGAAATTCTTAACACATATCAAATAGAAGCTTATATGTTAACTGATCCATCATATAATATTACAGATGTATTAGATCAAATTAGAGCAATAAGAAAAATAACTATTGTAAGAAATATTACTCCTGAAGATTATTTACAAAAACCAAATGTTGAATTTACTTTAGTGTCAATTAAATTTATAACAAGAGGAGATGCTAAACAAGATATAGAAAAAATAAAACAAGACATAGAAACATCTGATATGTCTAAAACAGATTTAAGAGTACCAGGTGTTAAATCATTTAAATATAAAGAAGATACTTTAAGAAGATTATAATGGCTTTATTTGGAAAATCAAGAGACATAAATTTATTTCACACAATAAACAGTGAACTTTTAAAGGATATAATACAAACAGAAATTGCGTATTATAAATTTGCTTTAGAACAAACAACGTCTAATGTTTATGGTGAAGCTATGGGTAAAAATTATTATGAGCCCATGAAAATCGCATGTTTAATTGATAGATTAGATCAATCATGGTCATCTGATGATTTTGGTTCTGATATGAATCAAGCTATTACTTTTAAATTTTTAAAAAATGAACTTAAAAATATAAATTTAACACCTGAAGTAGGAGATATATTACTTTTTAGAAATAATTTTTATGAAATAGATTCTAGAATAGAAAATCAACTTATAATGGGTAGAGATTCTGATTATGCAATATCAAGTGAAACTACAAATCATGGTGATAGTTTTTCAGTTTTAATTAGTGCTCATATATCTAGAGTAGAAAAATTAAATTTAATTCCTTTAAGAAGTGGAAAATATCCAACAACAACTAAAATAGATGGTGGAAATGCAAATCAAGTAGGAAGATTATAAAATGGCAGATAGAAAAAGAATAAATCCAAGAAGACCAATACCCGCAAGTGGATATGATCGTTTAAGAGACAACTTATCTTCAGGATTTGGTACTGATTCAGAAAAATTTCCTGAAGCTCAAGGTTTTCCTGTAAAAAAAGGATCATTTCCTAATGTAGATAATAGATCTAGTATAAATAAAGGAAGACTAACATCAAGAAAAGATGATACAGTACAAGATGTATCTATAGGTTTACAAGACCATGATGAAGCAATAATGTATTATTTTAATAATGTTATTAAACCTTCAGTTATGGTACAAGGAAATAGAACTCCAGTACCTGTAATTTATGGAGCTCCTGAAAGATGGAAAGGAGTTCAACAAGATGGATATTTTAGAGATAAAGAAGGCAAACTTCAAGTACCTCTTATTATGTTTAAAAGAGATAGTGTTGAAAAAAGAAGAGATCTTGGTAATAAATTAGATGGTAATAATCCACAATTATATTATACATTTGAAGAAAAATATTCTAAAAAAAATAGATATGATAATTTTAATGTATTACAAAATATAAGGCCTCAAAAAGAATTCCATACTATTGTAATACCTGATTATGTTAAATTACAATATTCTTGTATAATATGGACAGATTATGTAGCTCAAATGAACAAATTAATTGAAATGATAAATTATTCATCAGATAGTTATTGGGGAGATAAAGAAAGATTTAAATTTAATGCAAGAATAGATACTTATAATAACACAACAGAAATTGCACAAGGAGAAAATAGAGTTGTTAAAACTAATTTTGGTTTAACAATTCAAGGATATTTAGTACCAGATAGTTTAAATAAAGATTTAACTAAAAAACCACAAAAATTCTTTAGTAAATCTAGAGTAGTATTTAATGATGAACTTATAGTATTACCAACAGGAGAACCATTAACAAGAGAACAAGTTAGAGGAGCTTCAGTAACAACAAATATAAATCAAATAGGAGAAGGAGTAGGTTATCAAATATTAGGAGAATCAAATCAAATAGCATAAAATGGCAAAAGAAAATAGAACAACATTAAAAGGATATTTCGAAACAGGAGATATACCTAATCAATCACAATATGGAGATCTTATAGATTCAAATTTAAATTTATCAGATACAAACGCACAAGTAGCAGCATCAGAAGTAAGCGCATCCGCTTTACTATCTGAAACATTTATATCAGCTAGTGGAGACATATCAGCAAAAGGATTTGTTTCTGCTTCAGGTTTAATAGTAGGACAAAGTAATGGAAGTGCTCCTTATGTGTCTGCAAGTAATGGAAATATTTTTGTTAGTGGTACAGGTTCTTTTGGACAAATTATAGTAAATGAATATAATGATATAAATTTAATTGGTGATATTACAGCTTCAGGTAATGTAAGTGCAAGTGGATATGTTTCTTGTTCAGCTTTAGTAATAGCAGGATCAGAAATAAGAGGAATAGGAGGTGATGTTACAGCAAGTGGAACAATTAAAGCAGCAGGTTTTGTAGGACCATTAACAACAACAGGAATTACATCCACAGGACCAGGAGTATTTACTACATTAGACACAGGTCAAGGAGCTACTGAAGTTCATTTAATGGATCAAAATGTAAGAGAAGCTGATGCAGTTACATTTGCAACAGTAAATACAGGTCAAGGTGCAAATGAGCTGTATGCGATGAATCAAGATGTTGAAACGACTGATGCAGTTACATTTGCAACAGTAAATACAGGTCAAGGTGCAAATGAATTATACGACATGGACCAAAATGTCACTTCAACATCAGCAGTAGAATTTACAACAGTAAACACAGGTCAAGGTGCAAATGAATTGTACAAGATGAATCAAGATGTTGAAACAGATGACATAGTTACATTTGAGGGAGTAGTAGTTAATTCCACAGTAAATAATACTTCTCTTACTCCAGGATCATCAAATAGTACTTCTAGATATAAAACACAGTTTAGAGTTGTAGTTGCACCATCATTATTAAATAGTCAAAAATCTGAAGATTTTAAAATCACAAATAGTTTTGTATTAGATTCATCTATAGTATACTGTAATTCTAGTGCTGCTTTATCTGTAGAAGTACATTCAGTTTCAGCTGGTGTTTTCTTTTTTAATCTTCATAATACAAATGGGGGAGGAGCAACATTTAGTGCTTCAACTATAGCTGTTAATTGTATAATAATGTAGTATTTTAATAAATGGGAACAAGTAGAAAAACTCCTATAAAATGGAATAAAGCAAATTTTTTATGGAATAATAATTCACATACTTGGGAAGATGTAGTATTAATAAAAAGAGCAGCTGGAGAAGATTGGAATACATGGGAACAAAAAGATAAACAAAAATTAGTAAAATTAATACTAAAAATACACGGCAACACAATTACAGAATCTAAAAAAAGAGAAATCAAACAATATAAAATCAAAGCAAAAGACATAAAAATAGCAGTCAAAGAAGTATTAGGAGTTCAAATGATTGCTGAAAACATATCTATTTAATATTTATAAACATGTATAAATTATTTACAGACAAATCAGAACTTTTCGAATGTAGTATATCACTACAAGGAGCAAGCTTAAAAAAATCAAAAGCACGTTTAGTAGTAGAAACTCAAGATTATTCATTATTATTTAATGGAACTATTTCTAAAGGAGGTAAATGTGAAATTCCTATTAAAAAGTTAAAAGGTTTAATAGATGAAAATACTTCAGGTAATATTCGTTTAGAAGTTATCGCTGAAGATACATTTTTTACACCTTGGGAAAGTGATTTTGAGGTAGAAACAAGTAAAAAAGTAACTGTTGAAGTTAAATCACAAACAACTAAAAAACCTATTGTAGAAGCTAAAGTAGAGGTTAAAGTTAAAAATGAAAAACCAACAATTACTGAAAAAGATCATGTTGTAAATTTACTTAAATTATTAATAAAAGATGATATAAACGTAAATAATATTTCTTATAAGCGTAATGCATTAAATAATATAGTAGCAACATATTTACAAGAAAATCACGTAGAAAACACAGGTAAAATAATAAATGGTGTGTTAAAGGTTCTTGAAAAACAAAAATAAAATGGTTATAAATGGCAATCGAAAACTTCGAAAACAAAAACATACAGGACACTTTTCAAAGAATAGTCCAAACAGATGGAACTAATCAATTAGCTGATGGAACTGGTTCTATTTTTGTACCAATATCATCTTCACATGCTATAACATCATCATATGCTTTATTTGCTGTTTCTGCATCACATGAAATTACTTTTGAATTATCCTCATCTCATGCAATAAATGCTAATACAGCAAGTCTTGCAACTAGTTTTATTGGAACATTAAATGGAGGAAATTTTTAAATATTTATAATAGAATAAAACAAATATGGCAAGTACAATAATATTAAAAAACGGAACAGGTTCAGCAATACCTACTACCCTAGCACAGGGAGAACCAGCAATCAATGTAGACACAGGATTATTTTATTATGGTTCTGGTTCAGCGGGAGCTGTAAAAACATTTAGTAATTTTACAGACATAACAGCTAGTTTAAGTGCAAGTTTAGGAGGTAATATAAGTGCAAGTGGAGAAGTAACAGCTGCATCAGGTTCATTTCGTAAAGGAATTAACATTGGAATGTTAGATAATTCTATAATGAGATTATATAGAGCCGCAGTTAACCAACAACATATATCTGCATCAGGTAAATTAATATTTAATTCTAGCCATTTTCAATTTACTAATGATGCTCCAGTTCTAGGTCCAAGTTCTTTTTTTCGAGTAGTTGGTGATACTAATATTATAGGAAATGTAACATCCTCAGGTAATATAAGTGCAAGTGGAGTAGGAACACATATATTAGGGGGACCTTTAACATTAGCAACTAGTGGAGATTCAGTATTAAAAATAATGTCTAATACTACAAATAAAGTTGAACATGAATTACATGGTAGAGGTAATGTTCATTCATTCTTATGTTCATCTTCAATTATGAATTTAGGTATAGGAAATAACAACCCAACAGAAAAATTAACAGTATCAGGTTCTATAAGTGCAAGTGGGAATTTAATTTTAGAAGGTTTTATTTCTTCAAGTACATATATAAGTACTACCCATATAACAGCCTCAAGTAATATAAGTGCAAGTGGGTTTATTTCAGCTTCATCATTTTCAGGTGATGGTAGTGGTTTATCTAATGTACCAGCTACTAATGCTACTAATGTAGTTACAACATTAAATGAAGAAGAACATGAAGATGACTTTATATCATTTGTAGATGGAACATCAGGTAATCAAGGAGTAGAAGTATCTAGAAA
>Ga0181394_1000543_pt1 | contig 16634 bp, 17 predicted proteins | sample 17SPOviralmetaG_FD_130123 | JGI IMG/M metagenome (GOLD analysis project Ga0181394, IMG submission 130123) | Marine viral communities from the oligotrophic San Pedro Time Series (SPOT) site, San Pedro Channel, CA, USA - 17 SPOT_SRF_2010-11-23 | ecosystem: Environmental > Aquatic > Marine > Strait...
ATATAGAAGTTGCAGATAATGCAATATATAATACAAGCACAGATGATGTTACAGCCACTGATGAGAATAATGCATGGGGTACAGAGCAAGTAGGAACAAGATGGTGGGATACTAGCAAAGTACGTTACTATGATTATGATCAAGGTAGTGTAAGTTATAGAACAGACATGTGGGGTAAACTATATCCTGGCAGCGAAATTGTTGTGTGGGAATGGATTCAATCTACAGTGGCACCAGATGATTATGCAGAAGCAGTTAAGTCTAGCAAAGAAATGTTTGGAGTTATAGCAACAGGTGAAGCATATTCAGTTGTTGATAACAAAACTAATGAGACTGATTATTATTATACAATTGATAAAATTTGGAACAACTCTACTAACGTATACGATAATGTTTACTACTTCTGGGTTAAGAATAAAACTACAATAAACAATCAAAGATCTTTATCAGCATTTGATGTTGCATCAATGATTGAAAATCCAACACAGTCTGGTATTGCTTGGTATGCAGTGCTAGATGGAAAAACATTTATTGTTGATAACATCAACTACTATGTAGAAGATAAAAATACAATATTACAAATTAACAAAGCACCAGACAAGATTAATTCTCATAACGAGTGGACACTTGTTGCCAAAGACAAAGATATTATTCCTGGATATTATATTAGAGGTATAAAATATAATTTAGCAGGACAGGACCTTAACGCTTCTAAAATTCCATATCAAACTTTACACAGGTTTAGTAAGTATGGAGATAACTTTGATGAAGGACAAACATGGTTTAATAATTTATATGAAGCTAGAAGAAATACAGCTACAGCTATAAATGGATTACTAAAAGATATTTGGATTAATGATCAATATCATAATACTTGGAACAGAACAGCATTTAACAAATCATTTCCAACATACTTGTGGAACTGGATTGATTACAAATTAAAAACATACACCGGTACATTTAATCATACAAAGATTATTCCAGGTGCATATGATTTAATTAATGTAGACAGAACATATCATAATGTAGTTAAAGTTGTTAAGAGAGGTGCAAATAATCTTGACAGAAGTGAACTATATGCATATAATAATGTTACTAACGTTTGGGAATTAATTCTTAAAAAGAATGTTACAATTGAACTTAACGTTGATGCATTGTGTCCTACAAAAGGTTGGGATGCAGATGCATGGGACTCAGATAGATTTGATCAAGCAAACGTTGGTGAGTATTGGATTACATTAATAACAGCATTACACGAAGACTTGTTCATTGCACATAACAAACATAAGATGAACGAACTGTTCTTTATAATTGTTGACCATGTACTAAGTTCTTTACCACAAACAAACTGGATAAGAAAAACTACATACGTCAAGTTAGAACTTACAAGTCCTTTTGATTCAACAACTAAAAAGTACACAAGAGATAAAACAAATAACATAATTGGTTATGTTGAAGATGTAAAACCTTATCATACTAAGATAAGTTCTACAAATATGCGACATACAACAGATACAGAGGAAGTCAAGTTAACAGTTTCTGATACACATCAACTAAGAGTATCTCAGAAGTATGATGAAACTTTAGAACTTTCTCCAACAGAATTATTAAACATTATAGTTCAAACAAATGCATCAGGCAGTACACATGCAACTGATTCATTAACGTTTGCACACATACAAGATAATGCTGGTACAGTTAATACATATGCATTAACAGAAGCACTAGAAACAACATTAAGTGTGGCATTGAATGCCACAGATACTACGATAACTGTAGCAGATACTACAGCGTTTGCTAACACAGGTACATTGTACGTAGGTGGAGAACTTATAGAATACAGTAAAACTAATGCAACAACGTTAGCAATAACAAATCGTGCAGTATCAAATACATTTGCTATTAAAGGAGCAATAGGAGATTCAGTAACACAAGTTAATACGACACAACTTACATATGCTAATCCGCAAACGACACAAGCATATAATACAACAGGTGAGTCAATATTAGCCAGCTCTACCTCTACACAAGCACAAGAGTTGCAAGCAGAAGGAAAGGGTATTGAATTATAACGCTAGTTTATCGTAAGGCATAAATAGTGTATAAGGAATAGGTATAATGAAAACATTAAATGAAAAATCAAAAGTTGCAGTGGAAGGTCACGTTTTAATCAAAGATTTTGATACAGGTGAAGTACTACTCGACAAACACAACGCAATTAATTTCCAAAATTTTGCATTAGCAGTAGCTCATGCAATGGGTGGAGTGAATAATAGTGGTGGAAACAGTTATATTATTAATAAACTAGCGTTTGGTTATGGTGGTACATCGATTGACTCGGGTACAGGAGCTATAACATATAATGCACCTCAAGTAACAGGTACTTCGGGTTCTTTGTATACAGCTAGTAAAGATAATACAGATCCAAGTAATCCAGTAGACTTACAAGTTAACGTATCAAACTTTTACGTAACAGATACAGCAAACCAACCATATTCAGATCTAGTATGCAATACAGTATTAGATTATGGATTTCCAGCAGATGCTCAGGCACTTGATAATGCAAGTGACTTTGATACAGCTAGTAATTTCGTATTTGACGAAATTGGTTTAGTTGACGGCACTGGTAACTTTTTAACACACTTAATTTTTCATCCTATCCAAAAAAGTAAAAATAGAAAATTAGAGATTATATATACTCTAAGAATTAGAGCAGGAGTTTAAACATGGCATATACAATTAACAAATACAATGGTACAACAGTCACAGTAGCTGATGATACCCTTAATGTAGAAACTAGCTTGCGTTTAGTAGGTAAAGACTATATTGGTTATGGTGAAGCTATAGCACAGAACTCAGTCAGCTTACTAGAAAACTTTGCAAGCGAAACAGCGCCAACTAGTCCAATTGAAGGACAGCATTGGTGGAAACCAAGTACAAAAACATTGAACGTCTACCATAATACTACATGGCTAGGCATTGACGCAGGCACAGGTGTTGTATCAATTTTAGATACAAATGGCAATGCTCATTCAGTTTATGTAACACGTGCTAACGCTATTCCAGTAACTATAACAAGTTCGGATACAACAGCATGGGCAATTGCAACAACAGAAACAGATTATCATCAATACTTTTTAGATAATGGTGCAGGTAATACAGCAACTATTAACACAGGTATTAATCTTAATACAGTAACAGGATCTGCAATGAAGTTCCACGGAACAGCAACACACGCACAGTATGCTGACGTTGCAGAAATGTATACAGCAGACCAACCGTTTGAAGCAGGAACATTAATTATGTTAAGCGATGGTGGTGGAGCAGAAGAAGTAACACAATCATTACATCAAAAAGATCCTAAAGTATTAGGAGTTGTAACAACAGACCCAGCATTACTAATGAATGCAAAACTAAACGCAGGTAGTAAATTTGCAGTGGGTGTAGCATTACTAGGAAGAGTTCCTTGTAAAGTTGTTGGAAAAGTTGACAAGGGTGATAGAATTTGCTCAAGTGATACAGAAGGACATGGAATGTCAGCGGATATTAATGTTGATGAATATACATGGAAACATGTAATAGGCAGAGCATTAGAATCAAAGTCAAGCGAAGACGCAGGTACTATCGAAGTTATCGTTGGAGTAAAGTAAATGCCCAATAAGCCGGCTACAGTTTTAACAGGCACCGTTATTGATGCCACACACATGACAGATCTTATGAATTATTATAATGAGATTTGGGCCGGTGGATCATATTCATATGATTCCGATCATAGTTCAACAACAGATGATAGACGATTTGGTTGGGGACAACCAACTGCAACGTTATCACCAGTACCAGTTACTGGACAACTAATTACAGCAGATATTTTTAACCAAGCAATAGCACAAGTAAATGCTGGGCAGTATCACATAAGTGATGTGCCAGCAAACTTATTAATAAAAATGGCTATTGGTGATCTTATAAAAGCAACATCAGCACCGTTGTCACCTACACAATATAATAATGTAATAACAAAAATTACTAATATAGAAAATAATAAGTATGCAGTTGATTGGTCAGATTGGGATAAGGATAGACTTGTATCAATAAACACTCAAGCATGGGACGAAGACTTATCAATTGTACATAAGTTTTCTTTTACAGATTATAACGAAGCTAGACACTTTTTTAATAGTGGCGGTGAGTTAACATTAGAATTAGAAATGGACCCAGGTGGTCCTCCTGGTAATGATGTTTGGAGACAAGTGTTTAATCAATTTGACAGTATTAGAATTGGTGCAGAAAACTGTAAAGTAGTTGCAGACAATGTTTACGATATATTATCTACAAGTACTGTTAGTCCAAAAGGCTTTTACAATGGTATTGCATTTGGACAAGACTTTAGTACTATCTTAGATGCAGGTGTATTTAAGTTTGCCGGAGCACAAGGCGAATACGAATATGCATATGTTTATGTATACAGTGAATACAACAGTAGAAGAATTCAATTACAAATTAAAGCAGACGAAGTAGGTGGAACATTTAACGTATATGTTAGAGTTAACCTAATTGAAGATGAAGATGATACATTTGCAATCACACAACCTATAAAATTATATTCAGGTTGGGTTAATCCAACACAAGCTCCTACAGCAGGTGATGGTAATGAAAGTTATATGACTGCTAACAGTGGAACTATATATAGGTTTGCTGAAAGAACAGCACCTATCATTACAGAAGAAACACCTTGGAATAAAGTTGATCTTGCATCAGGAATACAATTAGATGCAAGCATTAACGATGACTGGGTAGGTACAACGTTATTAAATGTACCAGCTGGACACTTTAAGGTAGGAACACAATATACAATTGTTTCTGTTAATCATGAAATACCAGCAACTAGAATTGAAACAGGTGAAACATACACAATTAAAACAATTGGTACAACAGACTTTACTAAACTTGGAGCTGCTGATAATAACATTGGTACAGTGTTTACAGCTACGCTTACAGATGATACAACAGGTACAGTTACATTATCAACTGCTACAGACACAGACTTTACATTAGTTGGTGCTGCTGACAGTACAGTTGGCACTACGTTTACAGCAACAGGTGTTGGAACAGGAGCTGGTAGAGCAGACGAAGTTAAACAATCAAATAATGATCCAGACGCAGAATGGACTAGCGGATATGGTTCTCATAAGTTTAAAAACAACAGAACTAACTAAAAATCAACAACAAATCACCATTGACAAAATTCGATAAATAGTTTATTATATACATATATAATTATATGAAGGAGTAGTCTATGGACGAAAGACTTGAAAAGGCATTAGAGTTTAGTAATTATGCCTTAACAATTAACAACCAAAAGCGTAATATTCGTAATAGAGTAGAACAATTACAAATTGTACACCACTTAGGCGGAGTGTTTAAAGCTGATCATGAAACTATTGGGTTTATTAAAACCTTAATTGATCTAGAACACAAACAGTTTATTGTAATTGATAGTAAACAAAATCCTATTACCGTTAGAAGTTTACAAGAATTATTTGATAAACTAGTAGATGCATATACGAGTGCTACTACTGAGTTTGAAATTGAAAACGAAAAGCTAAAGAAAGCACGTAACATTAAAAAAGTAATGGATTGGTAATGACTGAATACGCAGCTCCAAAGGGTGTTTGTTTCTTTGCTTACAACAACGACCCACTTGATTATGTAAGAATGGCATTGCTAGCTGGCAAGTATGTTAAAAAATACTTGAACTTACCAGTGTGCTTGATTACTGATGAAGGATCAGAAGCTTGGCTAGAACAAAGTAACCCATCAGAAGTTGTTGAAGAAGTCTTTGATTATATAGTTGTAACTAAAGACGAAATGAAATCAAATGCAAGACGACACTATGACAGTCCTTGGACAGAGTTTTCTGCACAGTTTAATAACAGTAACAAACATAAAATTTATGAATACAGTCCGTTTGAAAAAACATTACTGTTAGACATTGACTATATTGTTAAGTCAGATAAATTATTAAAATACTTTGAGGGTGATCATAATGTGTGTATGTATGATAATGCATTAACATTACGTAATGAACTTCCTGCTGATAGAGAGCGTTTCTTATATGACGCTGGTATTAAGATGTGGTGGAGTACAGTTGTATACTTTGATAGAAGTGACTTTAGTAAAATGTTTTTTGATACATGGTCTCACGTTGCAGACAATTATGAATTCTATCAATACTTATATAACTTCCCAAGTAAATTATTCCGTACTGATTATTGTGTTAGTATTGCAGTACACATACTGTCTGGTATGACTGGCGAACATGATATGCTAGGAAACTTTGATAATACTTCAATGTACAACATGAGTCAAAAGGATGACATAATAGAATCAGATAGTTTAACTGACTGGGTATTTTTAGCACACAGTCCTAGAGAACAATGGAAAAACATTTTAGTAAAATCAAAAAGCGATGTTCATGTTATGAACAAACGAGCATTAGGCAGAGCCTTGCCAAACTTAATGGAGATGTTTGATGTCTAATGAACTAGTAGTTGAAAAAGAAGACAAAGGTTATTTAATTCTTGCAATGCAAGACTTTGAATACGAACAAGCGGCCGCACTTGCATACAGTATTAAGATACATAACAAAGATGCTAGCGTAGCTATTGTAACAAACTATATGGATAGAATACCTCACCACCATCACGATGTATTTGATTACATGATTGATCTTCCTTATGGCAGTAACGAAACTACAGGAACAAACGAGTGGCAACTGTATTGGTGTACACCGTACATCCATAGTATGGTAATCAATTGTTCTAGTTTAGTAAAAGAGAATCACGATAGTGCATGGGAATACTTAATTGATCATCACGACATATGCTTCTTCCCTCACTCTACAGACTTTAAAGGTAACGCATTAGTTAATAAAAAATTAAACGTACTATGGGCCGAATATAGATTCAACACAGTACACAGTAACATGTATTATTTTAAACACGACACAGATGTAGCTTTAGCATATTTTAAACTTGCTGATGTGTTTATGCAGAACTGGAGAGAAGTGTTTGCTCATTATTTTAAAGAACAACACAAGCCAGCACATTATAGTAACGATATTATGCATAGCATTATTAATACGATAGTACTGCACGATGAAGTATTACAAAATAAAAAGGTAATTGAAACAGTTAACATGCCTATAACATTATCAGATGGTGTAATAGGTATATGGGACAAATGGACAGACAGATTAAATGTATGGTCAAGCAAGGGAGCTAAAGTTAAAATACAAAACTTTGCAATGTCTACTAACTTGTATTATGGAGAACAAGAGTTTTTAACAGAAGAAATATTAAATGAACACAGAGACACTTACAGAATTACAGCCAAGCGATAAGACTGAAAATTATAATAAAAGAAAATATTATATTCTCTTTGACCAAAAGACTGGCAAGATTAAAAAGATTAGTAACTCTGTACAACAAGTTCCACATGGGCTATTGCAAACACAATCATGGAATCCAGTTTGTAAACATATTATCAAAGGTACACAAAGCATTAAGAAGTATGGAATGATATGGGATATACAAGAAGAAAAGTATGACATAGATTATCGTAGTACAACGTTAATGATTGAATCAATTGATAATAAGCTACAACCATTTAGTACAGAAGTTGATCCAACAGTATCAGAAATGTTTGTAAAAGTATTGTATGAAGATAATCAAGTACTAGTGGAAGTAAACAAAGATAATATTAAAAATATTAAAAACCTAAGCGACATAACAGAAATATCTACATCAGAAAATAAACTGTTAGATATTTTTATTACAAAGAAATTAGATCCAGATTACTTAATTGACATTGTTGAAGTTGACCCACTTACATTATTTAAAAACGGCAAACAACTAATAGAATTAAACAGCGACATATCAACAAAGGTTGATTGGAGTAACATAAGTTTATATTCAAAATCAGTATTTAATAATTACGGTTGGACATTGCAGTCTAGCTTAAATAAAAATCAACAGTTCTTAGGAACAAAAAGAGTTTTACAATGCAACGCAGTAGCAGACAAGTCGAACATAAATATTAACGTAGTAGATAATATACTTCACATAGGTAGCGATATATCTGAGAATGAACTATATTATTTTGAAGGTAAGAACAAATTACGTTTTGTAGTATGCGATGGAAGCATTGATAAACTTGTTGGTGCATTTGAACTAACAAGTGGACAACTACTACAAAAGAATTCAACATTAAGTGTTGGGTTTGATTGGCCTAGCAAACCAATATTACTTTACAAAAACAATTATATAACAGTTAACACAAACGGAGAACTTATAAATGACACAAATGACTAGCATCAACGAATTTGATATTGTTTTCATTAGCTATGACGAACCTAATGCAGATGAAAACTTTAACGACTTAATTAATAAAGCACCCTGGGCTAAACGCAGCCACGGAGTGTTTGGCAGTGACGCAGCTCACAAGGCCGCAGCAGACTTAGCTGAAACAGATAGATTTATTACAATTGATGCAGACAACATTGTTAAAGAAGATTTCTTTGGTATTGAAATAGATATGAAACGTATTAGAGATACTGATGTTATTAGTTGGGCAGGTAAGAATACTATCAATGGATTAGTATATGGTAATGGTGGAATTAAATGTTGGCCAAAGCCTGTTGTGTATGGAATGCAGACACATGAGAATGCACCAGCTGGAGATAAAAGAGCACAGGTAGACTTTTGTTGGAATATCAACTACGTACAAATGAATAATATATATTGCGATGTAATGAATAATGCTAGTCCATTACAAGCATGGCGTGCAGGCTTCCGTGAAGGTGTTAAGATGGGATTAGTTGATGGCGACATTGTTGATCCTATGTACTTGAAAGAGAAGGTACACAATAAAAATTATAAACGTTTACTTACTTGGATGAGTGTTGGTGATGATTGTGAGAATGGACTATGGGCAATATATGGTGCTAGGCTTGGTTGTCACATGACAAACGTTGATAGAGAAAGTTGGGATTGGAAAAATGTTAGAGACTTTGATTGGCTAACAAAATTTTATCACGACAACGTACTACCAAAATTTGAAGAAGGTAGCGATCAACTATGTCCACGTACAGGAATGAAATGGAATTATAACGTATTGCAAAAAGAAAGTAATAGACTTGGATATGAAATACGTAGCAAACTTGATTTAGAAATTGCAGACTTAGGCAAAGAAGGTTCTCGCTTCTTTAAAGAAGTATACATTAATCCTAGTAGACTTGGAGCACAAGTTAAGGAAGAGAATGTAGAGGACACATTAGAATAGATGCTAACCGAAACAGAAGTCAGAAATATATTCAGACAACACATAAAAGATGATGTAGTATTTGCTGAGTGCTGGCCGGATACAGATCGTAACTTCTACGAATGGTGTTCACAGTATTTAGATTACAAACATATTGAAAGCAAAGACAATGGCTAGAAAATTAGAAGAAGTAGATTGGATTAGAGATGACCGTGGCGAGACATTGCCTGGTACAGCAAATAGAAATAAGATGCTTAACCTTCTTAATGAAACAGGTCCAGGTTTTTGTTTAGCTAAGTGGACACAAGTTACAATGCACTTAGGCAATGGACTAACACATAGTTGTCACCACCCAGGTGCACACAAGATACCATTGGAAGAATTAAAAGATAACCCTAGTGCATTACACAACACATTGTTTAAAAAAGAAAGACGCAAGGAAATGCTTAACGGCAAGCGTCCTAAAGAGTGTGACTTCTGTTGGAGAGTGGAAGACAATGGAGAGATAAGTGATCGTGTACTTAAAAGTTTGCCTAGCTTTAGTAGCCCACACTATAATAAAATTAAAGACTTAGATGGCGACGAAGATATATTCCCTACATATGTAGAAGTTAGCTTTGGTAACACTTGTAACTTTGCATGTGCTTATTGTGGACCAGCATTTAGTAGTAAGTGGCAACAAGACATTGATCAAAATGGTGATTACAATATATTAAATCATCATTACAATCCAATCAAAGAAACAGAAAAACATATACCAAAGAGAGAACATAATCCTTATATTGAAGCATTTTGGAAATGGTTTCCAGAAGCATACAAACATATGCACACGTTTCGTATTACAGGCGGCGAACCTTTACTACTTAAAGATACATTTAAAGTTATTGAATTCTTAATGGAGAATCCAAATCCACAACTAGAGTTTAGTATTAATACTAATGCATGTCCACCAGGAGACAAGTGGAAAGAGTTTGTAGAGAAAGTACAATACTTAACTGAGAACAATTGTGTTAAGAAATTTGATTTGTTTGTTAGTGCAGAAGCTACAGGTGATCGATGTGATTACATACGTGATGGCATGGACTGGAAGATGTTTAAAACAAATGTAGAATACTTTTTAGCTAACACAAAAGATACACGTGTTAACTTTATGGCTGCGTTTAATGTTTTAAGTTTAAGTACATTTAAAGAATTGTTAGAATGGGTATTACAACTTAAACAAATGTATAGCTGGAATGGAATGGCAGCATGGTTTGAAGAAAAAGGTTTCTTAGGAACTGTACCAGGAAGTAAACCTTACAAAGAAAGAAAAGGTAAACAGCATAGTCGTGTTAGTATTGATACACCTTATGTTAGACATCCACCTTGGTTAGATCCTGCTATAGCTAGTAAAGAATTAATTAAAGAATATTTGATTCCTGCATTAGAGTTTATGTATGAGAACGTTGGTACACCTGACTTCTATGGAACAAACAAGTTTGAAGATTGGGAATGTTTAAAACTAAAACGTAATACTATTGATTGTATTATAAAAGCAGACCAACTAGATGAACATGGACTACATCATGACAAGGAATTAAAACTAACAAGAAGTAAATTTGGAAACTTTGTACAGGAATACGATAGACGAAGAGATAAATCATTCCTAGAAGTGTTTCCAGAGTATACAGACTTTTATAATATTTGTATCAAAGAATACCAACAAATATGGGATGCACCCGAGACAGATGTAACATATGAAAAATACAAGCAACAATTAAAGGACGCAAAGAATGCCAAAAATATTCCTAGTAAGTAATTCAGGTAAGAAGGCTAGTTTTACTTTTGTAGATAACATTGTTGGCGAAACAATGTTTAACCTAATTAAAAAACGTGAAAAGAATATTAGACCATCTCATGGTAGCTTTAATATGTTTGCAGATGCAGATGCAATAGAAGTAAAACTAAAAAAGCTAGTTAAAGAAGTAAGTGCATTGAATGTAACTATGCCTGACATTCCAGATACGCTAGACAGAGATTCATTAAATAGAATACACGAAGCATTTCATATAGTAGAAGAAGTATACATGTCAGATGATACTGACCACCAAAAGTTAAGCGAAGACATTAAAGTTATAAGAAGATTACTTAAAGAAGTTAACTTCCTAGTACACGAACTTGAGAATGCTTTGTTTGGCCGAAAGCAAGCTGCGTTTACAGTATTTTATATAGGCGAACACAATATAAGTGACAGAGTAGTACTTAACTCAGAGCTACGCAAGATGTTTGTAAGCACGTCAATGCCTAACAGAGTAACACTACATGTTGGTTATGCTACTATAGGAAAGAATTTGTTACATGCCGCATACGACAATGATGTAGAACTAGTTAAGAATGGAAACATAAGACCACAACTTAGTTTAAGTACAGAAACAATATGGCATTGGAATCCAATTAACTTAGTTAAAACAACTCAAGCTGAAAAAGATAAACATGACAAACAAACGAGAGCTGAATGGGAAACCAAAGTCAAAGACTTTGTAGTAAACAATAACCTACAAGACTATGTAGGTTGGAAAGATCCAATACACTTTAATAGTGTACAACCTTGTTATGCATATTCAAACGATGACATGTCGTTAGAAGAATGGTATCACATGATTGAAAAAGATGGATTAGCACAAGTGGAATTATATGAAGATAATTGATTTTGAATACAGAAAGGAATGGAGTTTCTTTGAATATCGTTATAGACAAGAACGATTAGAGAAAGAAATTCTTTCTCCTAGTAACGATACAACATTAACCAAAGTAATAGTAGAAGACCCAGGCGAATACAGCTTACACGAGTTTGTTCCCTTTCCTGGTCAAAGTTGTATTATTATGATTACTAGTCCGTTTAAAAATACAAAGTGGACAATAGACAACAATGACTATAGAGCAAGGTGTTATACTAAAGTAGTATTTGATAGTCCACGTAACGTTATGTTTACAAAGTATTGCAACAACAAAGAAGAAATGTTTATTATACAAGGTAACTGGCATAACATAGAAACAGTAGAGCCTAGAGCATTTTATAAAAGTTGGACCACAGAGAAACGTGTACAACAACTAATTAATAAACCAAAGCCAAGTTACATAAAAGAGTATGGTGGCTTCCACAGTATAGTAGACAACGATTCAGAAACTACTATTGTTAACATGACAGATGCTGGTTGGTGGTTCCAAGATCAAAGTTATACTCCTTGGTACAATCCTTATGTACTAAGTTGGCGTAAAGCAAATATGAATGTGTTAAGTTGGAGAACACCTGTTACAGCAGGGTTTGCATTTGGCTTTGAACAAAGTCCAAAAGAAACTGCACAAAAGCATGCTGAACTAATTAAAGAACATTTCCCTAAGACAAAGAAAGTTGTATACTTTGGACAGTGTTTGGGCAGTAGTAAAGCTATCAGTACAGCAATAGAGTTTGGTGCTGATAAGTTATATACTACAAGTACATTCTTTGATCCAATATATCATAGAAGCTATAACTTATTAAAGCTAAGTGGACACAAGAGTATAGATGCATTAACTACTATTGAAAACGCTAAACACTTACCAGACACTAAGCTATTGTACAAGAGCATGGATGCAGAAGAGACAAGTGAGTATGGAAGATTCCAATACAACGTGGGTCCCAAAGATGAAATCAAACATCATGTTGTTAGATACTTGGATGTATGGGCTCCTGTGTTAAGCACACAGTCTTATGGAATATTTCAATTCTTAGATAACGATAACAAGTTACCTGACACTGAAGTAGATTTAAATTTTGAAGAAAGTAAAAGTCTTAGATACCGTATTGATACACACGGATAAAAAAATTGCTGATGCATTCCTACACCAGCAACCTTAATTAAATTATTATAAATTATTATGCAGTTTCTGTAATAGTAACTGTATAACCTGCTGCTTCCATTGCTGCTTTTACTGTAGCAGTATTAGCTGAGTGAGTTTGGTATTCTGTCCAACCTGCATCAGTCCATACACGATCAATAGTAACAGTGTCTGTATCTTTATTGTATGCACGAGTGATTGCAACATTGCCTGCTGTTTCGGCTGCACCTACAAATTCAAATACTGCTTGTTCTTCTTGGTTCATAACATTCAATGCTTCGATTATTGGAAGATGAACATGTGCTGCTGCATATTTGCTTTTGATACCTTCGATTACGATTTTTTGTTTCATGGTTGTTCTCCTTTATTATATACTACTATTTATGTAGATAGCAACCTAAAATAGCATAACGATCGTCTAAGCTATTGTTAATCACCCTGTGATACCAGTTACTGTTTATATACCATATCTCACCAGGACCCATTTGCTGAGATACTATCTTACCTTTAACATCAAATTGTACTTCGTGTGATCCTTGAACTACAATTATAAACCTATCACCAGTTGGTGGATCCATGTGCCAATCTAATACAGCACCCCCATCTAGTTTTGCCCAACGCATACGATAGGTATCTCCTATTACCATTTGAATTGTATCTACCAACAATCGGTATTCGGGATAAACACATCTATAGTCTACGGTTTGTGAATAGTCAACCTCTGAATACTGAATGTTACTGTGGTTGTATGAATTTAATTTGTCTACATCATAATCAATTCCATTATGATCTCTTAGACTCAGTGTGTCCTGTAAACTCCAATTGCCTGCATGCACCATATGGTCTACACACATAGCTGGGTCCACAGTTCCCAAGAACTCAATCAACGGTTTCTCTTTTCTCAATTTAATGGTCTTTCTGTTTGTATAAATACTATTACTATTGCTCATACGAGTATTTATCAGGTAACAAACAACTATGAATTATTATGAACTAGAACCGGAAAACAATCATTTCCATGATGTTATTATTGATGTCACACACCAATGCAATATGAACTGCAAAAATTGCTATATACCCAACAGAGATATTCCAGATATGGATATAGATAAAATGTTGGATGCTATTGCCAAGTTCCCTAAACGTTGTAACATACGTATAATAGGTGCAGAGCCCACAGTGCGTAACGATCTTCCAGAGATATGCAGTGCTATTAAAGCCAGTGGACACAGACAAATACTATTAACAAACGGATTACGATTAGGTAACAACAACTATGCAAAGAAACTACGTGCTAGTGGATGTAATCACGTGTATCTAAGTTTGAATGGAGTTGACAATGATGACTGGTATGAAGAAATAGATGAACTTCGTTGTGCTCAACGCAAGCTACAAGCACTAGATAACCTACAAAAGAACAAGTTTATTATACAAACCGGTACTATTATTGTACAAGGAGTAAACGAAAACGCCCCAGAAAGACTACTAGCAACGCTTAAACGTTATGATGTACACAACGCAGTGATACGAATCAAGAACGTAGGACAGCTAGGACGTCATATGAATGGTGTAGAAGACAATATAAAGATGGAAGGCTTGATGCAATTGTGCAGTGATCAAATGAATGTAAGCATGGATTACTTGCGTGAATGGCGTAAGAAGCCTATTGTTGATACACTAGATCCAGAACTAAACAGTTTTATGTTTCCTTTAGATCCAGCTAGTGCAGATAAACCTATTAACAGAAGTGGTATATGGGTAAAGATAGCTAATTGGGATACTGAGAACGAAGAACAAATTCCTAGCCCTAACAGTGAAAGACGTGGTAGACTAACAGAAGACTTTAAAGTAGCTCCGTTTTTCGAACATGTTAAAATGAACGAAGGCGGATACTAAGTTAAAGTCTCCCTAAAAAGTTTAGTCACCTAACTCAACAGTAACAGTAGTGTCACCATCTGCAGGGTATTTGTCTGAGTCTTTGGTATTGTTGTTGTATCTTGGTGCACCAGCAGCCCAAGCATCATATGTTGCTTGATCCGCAAAAGTAATAGTTCTAGTCACTGAGCTCGGTGAAGCTAGAGCATAAACCCAAGTAACACCATCAATAAAACCTGATGTTGGAGCATCATATGCTTCACACCATGCTTCAGCAGTTTCGAAACTTCTGCCGTCTGTTGCATTCATTGTTTGTACTTTAGTTATAGCCATCGTTGGTCTCCTTAAGGCAACCTTATTGGTTGTGTATGTATTTATCCTACACCCGGTGTTTTGTGCTAGTGTAATAACCCTAGACTACAGCGAAGCTCTGCTTAAAAAATTTTTAGACCCTATAACACAGTATTACAGACAGTAAGTGCATAGTGCTAGTGACAATGTTTTATGGTAGCATATATAGTCCGAATAACCTTTTAAATGGTTCTTAAATGACTATATACAGTGTGAATTAAAGTGAAGCTAGTAAACGTTTGTATTCATCTAAACTGTATAAGTTGCTGAATAGTCTAGGATACCAATCGCTTATATAAGTCCAGCTATCGTGTAGTCTATCCTCTAAGGGTATAGTATCCCAAGCAAAGTCACGCATAAGCAACAGTGCGTCTGTGTGTGTTAAACCGCTTAATGGACTGTAGTTAACACGTTCTAACTGATATCCAAAATCATCACAACACTGTTGATAGTCTTGTGGAGCACTCACACTAAAGGCATGTGTAGCGTATACGGGTAATGAATCTAAGTTACTGCTAGCATACTGTACAAGTATATCAGCGTAACTTCCTGAATCAGTTCCAGACGACAACCCTAGTATTAAGTTGTGTATGCAGTCATGTCCTAGTATGTGTATCATATAGCGTATTTATAGCGTATAGAGGTTATATAGCGTAAAGGGTAAAAAAATGCTAGCAAAAAAATTTACTATACAAACTGACACCCTGGTTCAAAGTTTTGTAGCTTATAGCTACTGTAACTCAAGGTCTATACTATCCCTTGTACGCACAGTGTTCCACAATGCGTAATGGTTTCCCTTAGTAGATATAATGAGAAATGGTTTGTAGCAGATCTGAGAAAAAATACAGATTTTTGTTGGGCACCATCAATTTTTTTCACCAGACCACAGCTGCACCATTAGACAACCGTGATCTGAGAAATGTTTTATTATTCTGATTTAATTAATTTTAATGCACTTTTTGGTAGTTTATATACGCTACCTGGGCATTCAAACACAGTAACCCAAACACCTTCAAGTTTGGTTACTGTTCCAGTTATGCTTCTACCCGCAGTGTTAGTGAACTGTACACTACTATGTTCTTTAATAGCTGCCATAGTTCTCCTTATACTATAGTTAACATATGTGCTGGCACCTTCCAGTTACCTATAGTAGTTTCTACAGTAACATTCTTGATAGCCTTCTTACGCACAGTACCTTGTACTACTGTTCCATTACGTTGTGTGAACTCTAC
>Ga0181394_1000545_pt1 | contig 16628 bp, 25 predicted proteins | sample 17SPOviralmetaG_FD_130123 | JGI IMG/M metagenome (GOLD analysis project Ga0181394, IMG submission 130123) | Marine viral communities from the oligotrophic San Pedro Time Series (SPOT) site, San Pedro Channel, CA, USA - 17 SPOT_SRF_2010-11-23 | ecosystem: Environmental > Aquatic > Marine > Strait...
AGACCAATTAGAATCAAGCGACCAACCATTAGAAGCGTGAGAAAAGTCTCCATTAACTACCAACTCACTCCCCAAAGTAAACTTAAACTTCTCAAGGAATAACCGATTAAGTTCTTCGCCTGTCAACTTTCTCGTAAGTGAGCGAGTTAGTGATTTAGTCAGTTGTCTTGTAAGAGTCATGCAAAAATGAGTTAATGAGTTTTTTTATTATTATTCAGGTAAAGGTGAGATCACAACATTAAGATTGTCTGCGCTGTCTCCAGATCCTCCAGAAACTACAAGCTGTATGTCGCTCTGTGTTGATGTAAATACACATCCTCCTGGTGCTGTAAGTACTGTATCTGATCCAATGGTTACAAATGTATCTCCGACTTTGTGTTGCAAAGTAAGTGTGCGTCCAGAACCGAACGTACCACTTGCAAGGAAGCAGTAATCTCCTCCTTTTGTTTTGTTGATTGCAGGGGTACTGGATGAGTTAAGCGTTCCGTTTCCGTCACTGTTCAGTGTACTACTGGATGCCAAGTTAATGTTAGTTATGTATGATGCCATGATAAATTGTTTCTCTGGTTATAAAATTTTAGGAAGGAACATTAGCTCCATAGCCACTCGAAGGAGTAGACACAGAGTTTCTTGCGATTGTTAAAGAACTTGTGCCTCTACGTTTTTTCATGCGTCTTGAATCGTCTGCTTTGTTTTTTACAACTGCTGCCATCTCCGTTGGTGGTGGTGGTGGTAAAGGTGGAGCAGAAGGTTCTGGCATTTTAGGGCTTGATAAGCACATTGGTTTTATTGTTCTCTAGTTAATATGTTTTCGTTTTGTTCTGCGTTCTTAGCACGCAAATAGTTTACTATGTTTCGTTGTCCAAAGTAATAATCCATTTGTCTTAGATCATCCTTTGGTTCAAATTCTTTAGGAGGAAAAACTTCATTGAGTCTTTTTACCAACTCACTTGAAACGACTGGAAAAGGCTCTTCCATTAATATGATTTCTTTTTATTGATGCGAAGCTTGCCTCTTTTCTTAGCAGTCTTCTTGGCGTTCTTAAAATTCTTAGCTGTTGGTGCGCCTTTTGATCCAGGTTTTCTCATCTTTTCTCCGCTTCCTTGTTTTATTCTTTTGCGTTTTGCGTGAATATTTCTATATAAGCTCATTGTTTTATTTAGCAATCCCATTTACGAAGAGCTAAAGCTTTTCTAGTGGGTCTTCCTTTTTTGTCTTTCATTGGACCTTTAACGCCCGACATTCTAGCACAAAAAGAACGCCTTCTGGCTGCTGCCTTTGGGCTTTTCTTAGCTTGCTTTGCTGAAACAGGAGGCTTTAGGTTGCTTCCCTGCGCTTTGGCTGCTCGTCTTCCTGCTGCGTTTAAACCTCCAGAGGGAGACTTATGTTTGCTAGTAAGTCGTATTCTTTTGCGAGCCATGAAAAATGTTTAAGTTTTATTATATACCCGAACATATTAAATATCCCTTAATTCTTTAGGCAGCTTGCCTTCGCTAATCCACTTGTCAGTTTGCTGTAAACACATGGAGTTCCAGATGACAGCACCAAGGTGATCTTCAGCAGTGCATCCATCTAGATAGTCCCAAAGATGCCGATTGATTGAGTCAACATATCTACTAAGTGGTTGTCCTTTTTTCCAGTTATCTCTGCCGTACTTAGTTGCTCCATCTTCAAAGCGTTTTGCGACTGAGCGCAAAGCAGATACAGGAATGAGTGAAGGGATTCCTTTGCCTTCGCAAGCGTCTCGAACACTTCCTGTCTCAAACTCTGATCTCTTACCGCTATCAGGCAGTGGTTGTCTTTCTATTACTTTGGGTTCCATAGCTTTATTTCTCCTTCTTTTTCGTTATATTCATTCGGGTTTCTAAGGATGTAAGACAACCTTGCATTCAACAAAGCGTCCTCTTCCGTCTGTCCCTTTGACTCATAAGCGTCAACCACTGTACTCCAAGTAGCTCCATGCTTATCCAAAAGTTTCATAGCTGTTACTGCTCCAATGCCCTTGGCTCCTGAGAAACCATCAACGCTATCACCAGACATTGCTTGTGCTAGGTGGTTGTAGTCAGCTTCTTCTTGGGTGGTGTGGCTAGTCTCTTGTTTGAGAAAGTTAAACCATTCACAGTTAAGCGTACCAAAGTCTTTGTCACCGCTGACTGCAACATAATTATCATTAGAACAACAAAGCATTCCAATGACATCATCAGCTTCTAGGTTGTTCTTGCGAACTCCGTTGTGTGTTTTAAAAGCCCAGTCGGTTATAGCTTTAAGACCTAGAGGTTTTCTTTTGCCTTTTCTGTTGGCTTTGTATTCTGGAAAGATGTTGTAGCGGAAGTTACGTTTGTCAGAGAACACCATAAGGTAATCATCTGCCTTTGTTTGATCCACCGCATACTCTATCATGTCATCTACAATAACCTTCATCTCAGGCTCAGAGCTTTGCAGAGTCCATATATCATCCTCCCATTTTATTTCTGTTTCACTGGCGAACCCTGCTCGGTACACCACCATGTCTCCATCGATTGCTGCTATTCTTTTTTTCATATTAATTCAAATAAATTTTTTTGAGGGTCATATAACTTAGGTTTAGAAACTTCTATCTCGCCCAGTAAATCCCAATTTCCTGTGCCATTTGTTGGATTATCTTCGTAGTACCAAAATGATTTTGTTGCTTGGGATTCTTCATAACTTTTAAAAACAAACTTTTCTTTTTCTATTACAACTCCAACAAAAACATCAAAAGCTCCTTCTCCATATTTTTTGTTTGGAATGCTTGAAGTCCTTGTTGCTTCTGTTTTACAGGACCATCCCGATTTATGTTTTTTAGATCTTTTTTGCCAAACCATTTTTTTAATCTGAATTTTTATTGGAGTCGAAAAGGTTTTACATATAATTAAATCAGCAGGAGTCGAATGATGCTCAGGAGAGAACACATCCCACCCTCTGTTCATTGCCTTTAACTTAAACATACATTCTGCAATGCAACCATTTCTGACGTTGGTGTTTTGTTGGTAATTAACTTCAATCATAAATGTTAGTGTGTCTCTGCCCAGTTGTTGCCAATCTTAAAGTCTCCATCAAGAGGACATTTCATGCCTAAAGTCTTTCCTGCTTTTTCTATAGCAGCTACAAAAGTTCTTCCAAGATCTTGTGCGTGTTCTTCAAGACAAGAGAACTGAACTTCATCGTGAACATTGGCGTGCATCTCATAAGGATGTTTAGCTAACTGATCGAACTCAATAAGAGACTGCTTCATTACAACAGCACCACAACTTTGGAGAAGAAAGTTAAGTAAGGAATGTTTTGATCTTACATTTATCCTTCGCCCATCGATGCCTGTTAGATATCCATTCTTTTCTGCTGCTCTTTCAACATCGCTTATAAGTTTTTTAAAAGCAGGCATCTTGGTCATAAAAGATTTCCTAAGTCTTGAACCTTCCTTCATCCCCTTACCAACTGCTTCACCTAACCTAGAATTAGAAGCACCATATATAAGTGAGTAGATAAATGTTTTTGCTGAGTCCCTGTTTGGTAGACCTGCGGCTTCCTGATTGACTGTGTGAATGTCACCTTCAAGAATCTCCCTAACATATTTACCAGAGTCATAAGCAGCTAAGAAATGGGCAAGGCATCTTAATTCTAATTGAGCAGCATCAGATCCGCATAGAACCTTTCCCTTCGGAGCAATAAACAACTCACGACATTCCTTTCCATACTCTGATCTTGTTGCAGGAATTTGTCCAAGGTTAGGAGAGTTGTGGCTGCATCTTCCAGAGATAGTTCCTGCTGTATTGACGCTGCCATGAATCCTTCCTTCATCTGTTACTGCACTCAACCAAGCGTGCTTACCTTCAGCTAACATTCCAAGTCTCTTCTGCACTAACAAATATTCAAAGAGCTTAAGGGATTCCTTTGTGCCTATATTTCTAAGAACTGTTTCGTTTATCTCAGGACGCTTGCCATCATAAGCAGCAGGTTTCCATCCTTGTTCCATGAGACGTTCAGCTATCTGATCTCTTGATCCAGGATTAAAGGGAATGGTTTTTGTTTTGTTTCCTGTCTTCTCCGCAAGATCACTGATTGTTTGTTTCAGTCCTGCTCGCTTTAGTTCAGCCTTCAGTTGTACCTTTGTCTTTGCAGTGTACTCAAAACCCTCTACCTCAACCTTCCAACCAAGAACACTCTTCATCTGCTCTACCTTCGGAGGAAAAACTTCTTGCATCTCCTGTTCTATCTGAACCCTTCGCATCATTAATTCCTTTGCAAGCTTCTCTGCTTTCTTGACATCAAAAGGGAAGCCATTCATTTCTTGTACTCGAATAAGCTTGGCGAACTCATGTTCAAGAACAAGCGACTTAGGGGAAACACTGTGAGCTAGTAAATGTTTATATAAAGCAAAGGTAGTTCTTACATCTTGGTTGCAGTAGGTCTGCATCTCTGGGCTAAAGTTCTCCCAGTCTTCGCTCTCACCATGCTCATCTTTGTGAACTCCTATACGCATTCCCCAAGCTTTCAGCGAATGAGAACCAACAAGTTTCCTTGGAAAGTTTTCTCTCTTGTGGTCAGAGGTAGAGATGTCAGGAAAGAGAACCTTTGCCATCAGCATGGTATCTACAATCTTATTGAACTTGATGCCATACAATTTGTAAAGAGCAGGAGCATCAAAGCCTATCCCATTGTGAAAACAAATATACTCAGAATCCTGTAGCATTTGTAAGCCCTCCTCGATGTTGTCCTTCATTGTGTTAAACTCGTAGAGGTTACTGTTAGTAGGGTCGATAACTGTAAAGCAGTGAAGCCTGTCAAGCCCTGCAAGTGTCTGCCAATTTGCTATGGCATTTGTCTCTATGTCAGAGATAAGTATGTTGTATTTGTAGTCCATGTTATTTTATTCTTTCTATTAATTTTTTTGAGAGGATTCTAAATGCTCGTTCTGCTGTTCTAGGAAATACTCCGTTCCCCAAGAGACGAGTTCTGTCCACCCTGTCGGCAACTCTTGTAGCTGCTCCGTCCACGCAGGATTTAATTGGTGCAGTTCGTGATCTTTCCCAAAGGTGTTGAGGTTCGTTGATTGGGGCAGGTACTTTGCGTGGTGTATTTGTCTCCCCAGAAGTGAATTGACTGGTGAATTTTTGCAAGACTTTGCTGTCCCATCCTTCCAGTCCCTCGCTGTTGGAGTAGCCCATAATAAATACTCTTTTTCTCTGGTGTCCTCCGCCAACTTCGCTCGCTGAGAATATTCCTGCCTCGCAGATGTAACCCAACGACTCCAAGCTTCTGAGGACATATCTGAGAACAGGCTCGCCTTCACTTGTTTTTGTTGTGATGATCCCTTCGACATTCTCCAAGAAAACAATGGGAGATCTACATTCTCTAATTCCATATTCGATGAAGGGGTAGATGTGTCGTTCGTCTCTGTCTGACTTGCGAAGTCCAGTATTGCTAAAGGGCTGACAGGGGAAACCTCCACTGAGGATGTGTACCAGTCCTCGAAACTTTCGGTATGGGAAGGTACGAATATCCGACCAAATAGCTGCTTGATCCAGTCTTTCTTTTTCCATCTCTTTAACCAGACACGAAATGGCGAAGGCTTCCCTCTCCACCAGAGCGATCTCTCTAATATTTTTGAAGATTCTTCTAAGTCCGAGTCCAATACCTTCGTATCCAGAACAGAGCGAAAGGTGGTTAATAATTTCTTTGGAAGTATCCACATCTAAAATTCTTCTGATATTTCTGTTTCAGTTAGTACGCCTGTCTGTGTGCAGTATTCAAGTTGAGAAGCAACGCCTGTGTCACCACTGAATCTATTTTTAAGAACACTAAGCGTAGTGACGTGCTTGTCCTCTCCCTGCAAATTTCTAGACAAGGCACAAACAATATCCGACAACTGACTAAGCGCTGCCGATCCTCTGAGTGCTGATAAGTTAGGTGCTAGTCCATCTTCATATCCTCTATTACCTTCGGGTCTTTTAAGGTGACTGACTAACAATAAAGCAAAGTTACTTTCTTCAACCAAAGCCCTTAACTTAGTCATCAAAACGTCAAGCGCTCTTCGTTCGTTTCCTCCCATTTCGGACTCACTCATGCCGCTTATACAAATGCTGATGTGATCTAACACCACGTATTCTACGCCCATCGCTTGAACCATGTACCTTACATGAGATAGAAGTAGTTCAGTGTTGAGGCTTCCCCAATGATCATAAAGAAAGAACCTACCAGAACCAACAGTCTTATAGTAAGCATCACAATACTTATCGTCTATTTCAAACGGCTCTAAGTGAAGCAGCTTGCCTACCTCTAAACCAAGAACACCCTGCGCTGATCGCTCTATGTTTTCTTCAAGCGCAATGTATCCAACTTTTTTGTCTGTTGTTGTGAGTAGGTGATGAGCTATCTGTCGGCAGACCTGTGACTTTCCTACGCCACTTCCTGCACAGAACAAACTTATCTCACCCTTGCGTAATCCTTTAGTCTTCTCGTTTAAACCTTCAAACGGGTAAGGAACAGAATCATTTACCTTTGCCGTAGATATTCTATCAAACAAATCAGCCCCATCAATTATGTTAGCAGGACTCCATTGCTTTGCTTCCCACATTGCTTTAACAACCTCATCTCCCTTGCCCTCCATGAGCATAGCGTTAGGATCTTTACCAGATAATGTCGCAACGTAAGCTTTACCAGGAGGAAGAATGTTAACCACATCAGCTACCGCTTCCCTACCTGCATCATCTTCATCAAACATCAAGATGACTTCGTTAAAACTTTCAAGCCACTTTAAGTTCTTCTTGAAAAGATTCTTTGCTGACTTACTGCCTTGGCTTATGGAAACAACAGGGTATTTGTTTGCTTGTAGTTGTGAAGCTGTCAAACAGTCTACCTCGCCCTCAACTACAAGAAGTTTATTGCCTCCGTTTTTCCAAAGGTGTTGTCCGTAGAAAGTATCATTTATCTTACCTATTATTTTAAAATTTTTGTTGGCTCCCCTAATCTTCTGTCCAACTATCTTTCCGTTGCTGTCTTTGTAGTTGGCAATGTGTACTGTTGCTCCTTTTTCATCTTCACCAATCTCGTAGCTGTACTTCTTACAGGTGTCTTTGTGTATACCTCTCGGAGCTATAGGCATCACCTCTCCTTTTAAAAAAGAGGGGTTGTTAGTAGTTTTTTTTGTTGTTTGCATAAGTTGGTCTTGATTATTTGGTATAAATTCACCGCAGCTAAAACACTTCGTGCTTCCATCAGCGTTCAAAGCAAGCGCATCACTGCTTCCACAGCTAGGGCAAGGTAAGTTTGTTTCTATAAATTCTGTGTCCATGAGCTTGGTATTTTTTTGTGACACCATTTAAAACCATGACGATCACACCAAGCTGAATAAGTTGTGTTACTCTTTTTTGTAAGCCTGTTGTTAGCGTTCTGGAATAAAAAACGAATGTCGTATTCTGGATGTTGTTGTTGTATTAAAATGTGTTTAGTCCTGTCGCTTGGTTTAAAAAATCCCTTTGCCTCAATGATCACACCATTGGGAAAGATGAAGTCTGGAGTGTAGACTGCGAGCTTGGTGAACTTAATTTTTAAAGTCTCGTACTCGAAGTCAACCCCCTCCCTTTTTAGGGAGAGGGCAATGTCCTTCTCAAACTTAGAACGGAACCGCATTCTCTGATGCTTGATTACTTTCTTCGCTTTCTTCATCTTTTATTTCTATGTCTTCACTAATGAACCCACCATCAACAGCACCAAATCCAAGTGATGAGGCGTTTTCAGATCCACTATATTCTTTAAGTTCTATTATTTGTCCTGCCTTCAAGCGGAGCGTGTAGCCAAACCCAAGCGAACCAACATACCAAGTAGCAAGCTCAACACTTAGCCTTACCTTAGATCCAGAACCAACATTCGTGTCAGCAGGAAGCTTCTTTCCTTGGCTGTCGTAGATGCCAATAGAAAACTCAAGCAACCCTTTCGATGTGTTCTTCTTTGCAGGTTGTTTTGTTCTTATCTCAAACTCACCTTCCTCAGTAATTTGAAGAGGGGTAGCACTTGCCCTATTTAGTTTTTTCTTACCTTGTTTTTGACACTCAGCTTTATAAGCTCGTTCAACGTGTTCGTTTACATCAGCGGAGAACTTGTTAAAATCCTCTTCACTTACATGGAGCTTGCAACTATACACTCCGTTATCATCAAACTTATAGTCTGGCTGAAACTTCGGATAGATTGCAGTTCCTATTGGGGTTGTTAGTTTAGTTGTACTCATTTTTATTTACCTTTATTTGTAGTTATATTTTTTTTTGATTTTTCCTTTGGTTAGGAAAAGAAATACGGACTCTCTTTAAGTAAAGAAATATCCGCCTGTCCATACTCAGGTGGCTCAGGAAATTCTAGGTCTGGGTGTTGCTTCTTGATCTGGTCAAGCCAGTTTCTTAAAAGATCAGGAGAAAACATCTCAACAGCTTGCTCCCTTATGACCTCTGCAAGTATCTCTGAGTTCTTACTGTGCGTGCCGTAAGAATCATGTATCATGGAGAAATCATAGATGCCCCTTTTATTGGCAGCTATAACAACCAAGTGAAGCAAAGCAGCGTCAAGTCCATGAACCACATTAGGTGATATTCCATTAGACATAGAACGAGGCGATACCTGCTCTGTAGTTTCGTTAAAATTAACATGAATTGCTTCGCCTGTAATCCAAGTTACAACCTTAGATTCTCTGAGCTTTCTGTAATCCTGTTTAACTATAAAACCTGATGGAGTAACCCATTTAAGATGTCGTTGCTCACCACTAACAATCCTAGCAACCTTCTGAAACCAGTGCATACATTGTTTAGGTAAATCTAAAATCTCTTCGATAGCTTTCCAAACTATTTCAGATAAATAATGTACCGCTTTATAATATTCTTTTAGATCAAAAGGGGAAGGACAACTGTCGGCATGAATTTTTTCTTCAAACCAATCAAGAATATATTGCCTGTTGCTGTAGCGAGTTAGTCCATAACTGTAACACATGACTGGGCGCTTCGTGGTTGTCCTGGATATTCCGTAGTCAATCCAAGCTTGAGCGAAGGGATGGTTTTCTTTGGCATCTTCCCTCATATAACTTTCAACTCGCAACCTAACAACATCATAAATATCGGCAGGTTTATTTGTGGGTATAACATTCGTTGCCACACAGCCATAATCACAGCGTGTTAAGATTGAAAGTATTTGTAGTCCGTTGTTTGTTGCGTCCATCGAACAAGGGATTTTTGTTTTTACCTTGCCATCTTTAAGATAGTCACTTAACTCAAAACAAACCGCAAGGAACTGCCAAGGCTTGTCGGCATCCATCCACTCAGTGTTCTGTGTAGGATCGTGAGCAATCCTGTGAATCATGTCAGCGTTGTCATAAACCCACTTAACCCTGTCATCTAAAGTAACTTTATCGTACCCCCAAGTGTTAGCTCCATGTATCAAAAGCCACCTAGCTTCTTTCTCATTGCGAACTCTTTCAGACCTCTCAAACTGCAACAACCCTCTTGACAAATCAGAACCTTGCACATTTAAAAAACTAGGGACGCTGTAAATCCTTCCTCTGAAATCTGCATTAACTGGAGTCCAAAACCTTTCATCTCTAAACTTCTCAGCTAAATGAATTATCTTTGCGCAAAGTAATCTTTTTGATCTGGTAGATGTGTTTCTTTTGTGAACTCCTGCTGCTATCTGCGCCCAAGCATTCCTTATGTCTTTGTTTTCATCTCCATCAATAGGGAAGGGTGGTTTTGGCTCATCTTCCTTACTAACTACAGTCGTTCCTACTGGCACGTTGTTGTCCCAAGCCCAAAGAACTACATCAAGAACACGATTATTTATTTCCCAAGGTGTGCGCTGTATTAAGTTAGCTGCTTCCATAGGAACTGAAATCTTTTTAGAATCTATTGAGCGCAAGAACTCAGAATCAGGTGTCTTAATAAAAGGCAGTTTTGGTAGGCTAGTCCCCTCTGTCCTGTAACCACCTTCCCAAACATTTAACCAATCATCAGGAGGCTCGACCATAGGCAACCAAAAGGGATCTAAAAGCGATCTGTGGTTATTAAAGTTCTCTATCCATTCCAAAGTTTCTTTAGTAGGTGTCACAAATCTTGTTGGATGCTTTCGCCCCTTTTCTCTTATATAGGTGTATTCAATTAGACCAGTCGAACACCTTAATAACTCAATCAAAGTTGTTCCACAAAGAATCCTATCCCTCCTAGACCACTCCTCAAAATCTTCTTTGCCTTCTTTCTCTTCCTCATGTCGCATCGAAAGTTTTATGTGCCTCTCTTGCGATGAAGTGACTCTGCGCTTGGCTCCAAGAATAATCCCTTCGCCCTTTTCATTTGTGCGAACTAAAAAAGAACACCTCACCTCAAGCTCCACCGCTTTACCAACTGAGTAAGCAGTAGATGCGAAAGTTTTTTTGTAAGGGATGCAGTTCAATATGTTTTTGAAAGCAATGAAAGCTGTCTTCTTAGAGTCGTATTGTCTTAGATCCTCTCGCCACCTAGTTGGTCTTCCTTTCGAAGTCTTAACCATTTCGTTAACACGCTCGTAAAACTTTGGAAGTAGCTCACGCATCAATCGCTGCCCTGCTTTGCTCCTAGCGTTTTGTTCGTACTTTCGTGCGCTCTCAACCTGTGCATTGTACCTCCCCAAACCTAACTCGGTCATCTCTGCATTAAGATCATCCTGCTCAATCATTTGTTATTTATTGTCAGCGTTTTGTCAGTTGGCAACAGATTTTATAAGAGTTCTATTTTGTTAGTTGAGAGGTGACAAAGCGTTGAGCCATAAGGGATACAGAAATGACAAAGAGAAAACACCTGAACCTAAATCTGGCGTGTCTACCATTTCCACCACAACCGCATTGTTCTTGTAACCTATATCCCATAACGCTTTCAGCTAACTTTTTCCTCCTTTGAATTTCTTGGTGTTTTGTCAGTGTATGCGGACAAATTTGTCACCTTTTTGTCATCGCTCTTTATACCATACTCTAGTGCGCTCAATCCAGACAAAAAAGAACTACTATTAAGGTAAGCGTAGCGCATTGTCTGATCTATATTCTTATGTCCGAGCCAATCTTGCGCCAGTTTAATGTTACCTGTTCTTTGAACCAACCGAGAACCACAGGTATGCCTACATAAATAAAAAATAAAATCCTTATCGCCAACTCTTCCTAACGACTTCCTAACTTTATCCCAAACAGTCCTAACTCTTTCCTTAGTCCAGTGCGCCCACATCTTTCCTTTGGTGTGGTGGTTGCGGTAAGCAATATAAGCTCTCCTAGTTAACGGCACTTGCCTATGCTCGCTATTCTTTGTTTCTAATAAATTTACAACGTAACCAAGATTAGGGTCAGCCATTACCTGATTAGAATGAATCGCTCTAGCCTCGCTAGGTCGCATCCCTGTATCAATCTGCCACATAAAGAAGTCAGCAAAATAGTCCTCACCAAGCTCCTCAAGACAATCTAAAATATCTTCCTCTTCCTCTTCACTAAAAAAAGCATTCCTCTTATTGTCTCCCATAGGTATCTCTGGAATCAAAGGTTTCTTATCAATCCACTCTCGACTAACCGCAAAAGTAAAAGCCTTTGAAAATGTGGCAAGCTTTAGTTTGATAGTTGCAGGTGCGTTCCCTCTTTCCCTACAATGCAGCACAAACTTATCCAAGTCGTTAATGTTTATCTTTGAAGCTAAAGTCTTTTCTCCAAAGAATCTTTCAAGCATCGAACAATGTTGTATGGCTGTAGGCTCGTTTGGTGTGTCTTTCCAGACATTCAAAATCACCTTAGTAAACAGCTGAGAAATCGTAAGTGGCTCTGCTGCCCTCTTGTCTGCATCATCAACCCTCTCACCTCTATGCAATCTGGCTCTTATGTTTGTTTCATACTCCTCCGCCTCAATCTTACTATCAAACTGTTTTCTGTAGCGCTTACCTTTCACCATGAAATCCGCTAAATATTTGTTGCCGTTTGTTCGTGTAGCCATTGGTAGTTTTCCTTTTTCTTTGTTGGTAGTTTATTGTTGGTACTAATTTTGTACCAATTAAGATATATTAACTAAACCTCTGTGTCAAAAAATAAAGAGGACGCTAGGAAACAGGAAAAACTACCAAGTAAAACCTGCGAAAGACCCCTAGCGCCCTCTCTACTAATTACGTTTGCAAATAACCCCCATCATTTACAATTCATATACTCTCAAGTGGATTCTAATTTCTCTTATCTGAATCGTCAAGATCATTTATTGCAAAAAATCTTAAAATCAGATAACAAACAGCAACCCACCCCACAAAAACGAGCAATACAGATATCATAACGTCAAATCGTGGTACACCTGGTTAACGTAAGGCATGACCAAATGTTTCTTGCCATCAGTATTTGCCAAGCGCTGAATCGACTTATAGCCGTTGTAAGCGTTTGGTGCTGTCTGCTCAAATACATCAGCCGCCCCCTGCATCGTCCAGTCATATTTCTCGACTAAAAGATAAACCGCTATCTTCCTCCAAAATGCAGGGCGGTGAGATTTACTGTTTTTAATATCCTCTTCAGAATAACCAGAATGTTTTGACAGGCTCTTAATCAAGCGGTCGGTCAACTCGTTCTTGTTTTCTAGCGATGGTGGATATTGTCTTTTCCTATAGGTTGTTGTTGTTGTAGTTTTCATATAATTTAATTTCTTTTAAACTGTTTAATTTTTTCCATTAATATGGAACCTTGCTCACATTTTTTAGAAGCGTATTCGCCTTTCTCATTATAAATTTTATAGATTTTAAATCCTAGATTTTCGGCACAAAAAGAGAGGCAACCTAAATTGCCCCTCCAGTTTGCATTGTACAAAGTAGCGGTTTGTTTTTCTACGTCTTTAATAACTGCATTCATCTTGCCACCCCTCTTTCATCTCAAAAGTTAAGCCGTCTTTAGCATTCCAAGAATATGACTTTATAATGTTTCGCTCGCAGAGTTCTGTAATAACTTTCATGTTTACAGCGTCTCTAAAATCGTAATCCTCACAGTGAGCAATATCTATGCACCAATCGTTGAAGTGATCGGTTAACTCTGGTAAATCAATTATTTGTGATTTCATTTTGTAGTTTTTTTATGTTTGTTTCTGTATCTTGAAAGATTGCGCTAATAGGATTATTTAAACTGTCAAAATATTGATAATTATATAAACCTGATTTTTTGCCTCTTACTTTTAAAGGGCTTAATATTTTAACTTTCATTAAAAAGTTTCCCCTCTAAGAATTGTTATTGCGTTGTTATCGCTGTCAAATTGGCAAGTGTATTTTTCAGCATCTCCAAAAAAATCAGAAACATATTTGCCTGTTAAGTCAATTATTGGGCGGTCGGCTGTACCTGCTATTTTATGAGTCCTTAGATCTTCAAAGCACCCAGTGAACGACAACAACAGTTGATCCTCATCGATAAACTCTTTAACAAATCGCATTCCGTTCTGGAAGCCGTGCGAGTTTAATATATTGCCTTCAATCCAGATTCTAGCATTCCCTCTATTGAATGCCTTTTTATATACTTTGGTAGTTTTCATATTGTTGTTATTAGTTAGTTAGTTATTTTTTTATCAGCTTGTTTAATAAACTGAATAGAGCCAACAAACTTTAAAGCTTATTGGCTCAATCAATTGATTAACAGTTAAGCAAATCAGAACAAGCCTCATCTAAGCCTAGTTCATCACTTCTATAACTTTCCGTGTATTTATCTTGCCACCAATAGCCTTCAACTTGCTTTGTTTGAGTATTAACCCAAATGTTAGGACCGCCAAAAGCTACAAGGATTCTGGCTCCAAGATACTCTTTGTTGCTATCAACTATATATTGAATGTCTAAAGCATCTTGTAAGTAGTCAAAAGCTGATTGCTCGTTTTCATCTGCCCAATCAATAAGATCGGGATTTTCTAACTGTTTAGCTATGGTTATTACTTGGTTTTTAAGTTCCATTTTTCTTGGTAGTTATTTGTTTATTTTTTGTGTAATTGTAAGGATTTGGTATTGAAGCTTTAAAAGCTTTAAAGCGAGTTCCTTATCTTCAAGGTTCCAAAGATATTTTATTATCTCTTCATTAAGTGAATCTAAAAACTCGCTTGGTGTTTTTTTGTGTGTTTCCATTTTTTCTTGGTAGTTATTTGTTGTTATTTGTTAGCTTGTGAAATGTTCAATAATTCCACAGATGATTAAGAATATTGACGCAATAAGAATTGATGCAAGTAAAAACATTGTATAATTATTTAATGGGTTATTATTATTAAGCGTTAAACATGAAGCTTTCACCTTTTCTTAGGTCTTTTAGCTCTTCTATCCACATTCTAGTAAAAGTGAATAAACCCCATGTCATACCACCAAAGCCAAATAAGCCAAATCCAAAAGCAATTATGTACCCATACCAAGTAACACCTTCAAAATCACCGAGGCCATAAGCAGCTAAAAAGATTAAAAGGCCACTAACGGCAATAAAAAGAATTTCAGCAAGTGCTAGGCAAGCAATTCTAAAGGCAATTCCTCCAAAGTGTTCGATCTTTTCAACAATAGTAGTAAGTAGTTCTGTTTTCATTTTTTCTTAGTAGTTATTTATTTAATTTAGCTATCTCATCAGGTTAGCTTGCTAAAGGCTAACGACTCCCTTTTAAGAGAGTTTCGAATTTATGCCCAATAATTAGTTTGAAAAATTGCTGTAATTTCTCCGTTAATTTTAAGAACCCAAGTATCGAGGTTAAATTTATCCGTTTTAACATCTTCTAGATTTAGCTTGATGCTTGATCTTTCAAGGATAGCAGGGCATTCAAAGATCACTTTTAATAATCTGCCCCCCTCTGCACTTTCAACGCTTTTAATACTTTGGTTATGTACAGCGTAGCTTTCAAAGTTTGGAAGTGCTTTGAATAATCCTTGAACTCTGTTGATTTGGTCGATAGTCATTTTTTTTTTGGTAGTTTGTTTGTTATTATTATTTATTAAATGCTTATTTAATTTTCACTATATTAGCGAGGGGAGTTCTTGCGTCAAATAAAAAGAGTTAAAAAATATTTAATGGCATTAATAGAGGGTGCTTTGGGTTGGCTTTGCGTTTGTTCTTGGTTGTTTTGAGTTGGCACTTGGTTTGTTGGTTGGTTGGCTTTGGGTTGGCTTTGGGTTTGTTCTTTGTTGGTTTGTTGGTTGGCTTTGGGTTGGCTCTAAGTAGCTCTAAGCTTGTATGTACAAAGTGAATACATAAGAAAACAAAAACACAGAATAAAAGACAGACTCATATGCTGTACAGTTGAACACCTGGTGTACGTTTGAACACCTATTAAAACATCAACGCCAGATCTAACATCTGGTGGTAATGTGAAAGGTTCCAAGCTGTAGAATAAAAGAGGGGGGGTTGTTTGTCTGTAAAGGTGACAATGAAGCGTCAGATTTTTAAAAAGGGGGGTGGCTTGGGGGTTTTTTGATTTGCTCGTATTAACGTATACCCCTTCACATTTTTGCAACTAAACCAAGGGGAGTGGTGTTGTGGTGGTTGAACCTTAACACAACCTAAACATCACATTTAACCTGTTATTAAGTGTACCTATAAGTAACTTAAAGTTAACTTAAAGATTATCTTAAGATATAACTTACAACTACTACTTAAAAACAAATTATAACTCTATTTCATAGGTTATCTAATTAATACTAAGTAAGGATGTTCTCCCCCCCTTTAGGGTTATTATATACCCGAACATATTCAAAACTCCCTATTTCATAGACTTTTTGAGTTCCTTCTTAATAACAGGAAGCAGAAGCCCATCGAAAGCTCTTACAAAGGCTTCTTCTTTATTCTCATCGTCAAGCAAATAGCTGAGTCCAGAGATAGCAAGACAAGCGTGAAAAGCTTCGTGAAGGATTGTATCAAGTCTTTCTTGTGGCTTTAGGCTATCTCTGATTGTTATGATGTTCTTATCTACATCAACATTCCCGAAGTCTTCTAAGTTTTTCTGGTAGACTATTTTATACTTCTGGCCTCCTATGGTGATTTGTCTTGGTTTATATGATGTGTTCATCTGCCCATTGTTTAACGCCTAGAGCTATTGCTTGGCTTAGAGTTGCTTCTTGATCTGCGAACATGATCCAGTCTTGCCAGTTGGTTCCGAAGAAGGGTTCTGTGATTAGCGCAGGGCAGTGTGTATTTCGGAGGAAGGTGGCTCCTCTGGAACCTTTGCTGAGTCCTTTGGCTCCTCTATTTCTTGAGAGGGGAAAGTATTTCTGGCATCCTTGCAGAACGTACTCGGCAAGGCTTAGACCTATCCTGGATGATCCCCAGTAGAGCATTTCCATTCCATTTGCGTCTTGGCTTGCAGCAGCGTTAAAGTGCAGTTCGATGGCTACGGAAGCCTTTTTTTCCTTTAGGTGTTTGGTTAGCCAGTTGATAGCGGATGTGTAGGAGCCATAAGTTCCTCCGTAGTTATCCACGACAAAAGAAGTTATTCCGTACTCTTGCAGGTCTGACTTGAGGTATTCTGCAACCTTCTTGTTGTATGTCCATTCATTTGTATGACCACAACTAACTGCACCCATATCTCCTTTCCTGCTATGACCAACACAGATGGCTACATTGAGTTCCTCTCTTGGTATGCTGTTGGTTGGGAAGGGTA
>Ga0181394_1000546_pt1 | contig 16620 bp, 22 predicted proteins | sample 17SPOviralmetaG_FD_130123 | JGI IMG/M metagenome (GOLD analysis project Ga0181394, IMG submission 130123) | Marine viral communities from the oligotrophic San Pedro Time Series (SPOT) site, San Pedro Channel, CA, USA - 17 SPOT_SRF_2010-11-23 | ecosystem: Environmental > Aquatic > Marine > Strait...
GCACTACTAAAAAAGAGAAACTACAGAAAGTTCCAAAATGAATTGTCCTTTTGTCCTTTTTTGAAACTCGCTCGAATTCCTGCCAAATTATATATATCTACAAAAAATCCTATTTAATATCTTCTACTAGTATTATATGCCCAGAACTTACAAGCAACAATTTAACAAAAAATACGGTCAGAAATTAGAGCAACCTAATAGTCTAAAGGATATATCAAAACTTACTGGATATAAACTAAGTGGTCTTCAAACAATATTCGAAAAAGGAAAAGGTGCTTATAAAACTAACCCACAATCAGTTCGCCCTTCAGTTAAATCACCAGAGCAATGGGCTTTTTCAAGAGTTTATGCGGCTGTTAATCCAAAATCCAAAGCACACAAAATTGATAGTATTCATTTAAAATGAAATAAAAAAATTTGAATTGTATTTTTTTTAATTAAAATGAATTTCATATAAAAAATGGAAATTAGGGGATACCCAAATTATTTAATAGATTTACAAGGTAGAGTATTTAGTAAAAAAAGCAACAAATTCTTAAAACCTCATAAAAACAAAAAAACAAAATATTGGTTCTTATCTCTATGTAATAATGGTAATGCTAATAGTTTTACTATTCACCGATTAATGGCAGAAACTTATCTACCAAATCCTTACAATAAACCAAAGGTTATTCATAAAAATGGAAATAGAGATGATAACAAATTATTCAATTTAAAATGGAGTTTGTCAGAGGAATTTATTAAAAAAAAAAAGATAAAACAAAAATCACCTACTGGTTTTGAAGATATATCTTATTGTAAAGATAAAAAACAATATCACCTAGAAATTATCAAATATAATAAGGTTATTCATAAACAAATTTTTCCTATTAATAAATGGGTTTTAGATGAGGTAGTAAAAATTAGAAATGATTATTACTTAGAATTAAATATTATTGCTAAAGAAAATTCAAGCGGTTATGATCATATCTCTATATGTTATGATGAAATAGGAAGTTATTATAAATTCCAAATTAGATATAATAATAATGATTTAGCATATAAATTATTTAGGACTAGTGAAGTAACATTAGAGGAAGTTTTAGAAATCAGAGATAAAACTTATAAATTTTGGAATATGGATTAACTTAACGGCCACAAAAACGTATAACTCCAATATGCTGGGGAATTTTTATCCCTTATCGCTAAAGAACCATCTTTTTTTTTTACTTTTGATGATCTTGCCCTATAGGCATCTCTTTCTTTTTCACTGGCAGTACCTGACCTAAAATCCTTACTTCCTTTCAATCCAAAATGTATAACCTTTGTACCACCTTTATCATTTTTAACTAAGACAGAATATTTCTTAGTTGGTAGTTTGCTGGGAAATGGTTTATAAAGTTTTGGATTTATCATTTAAATTATAGTAGATTTTTTTAAATTATCTAAATCGCGTTTAATTTTTTGGCGTAATTCAATAAGCTCAACCTTTTTTTTAATTATTTCCATTTCTAACATATAAATAACGTCATAAGTTTTATAAAGTTTTTTCCTATCTAAGTGTGTATATTGATATTTATCCATTTTCTATATTCTTTAACAAATAAAAAAATCGTCGATAAAATCCGCTAAAATTCTCTCTCTATCGGAATATCTTTCCATATATCTAATTCTTCATCATATTCCCACCCAAGTTTTTTATAATACTCAGGATTATACTGCCTACCATATAAATAACCATTTGAATAGATATGAGGATAATACCCCCTACTAATTTTACAAAACCTTTTATTATTATAGTAATCAAAATTTTTACTGCCTAAATCTTTCCAGCAATAAGGATACGCATAATTTCTTATTTCATATTCTTCACATTTATCGTGAATTTCTTGAGATACAATTAAACCCATAATTTAAGATTAGAATTTATCCTTAATAATTTAAGGATTTTTATTTTTTCTTTTTCTCTGATTTCGGTTTAACATATGGAAAGGGTCTTCTTTTTACCTTACTTCCTTCTGGTGTTTTCTGCCTCTTACCACCTCTATTAAAATCCTTACTGCTTTGTTTAGTCGTGAAATCCTTTTCCCCCTTCATTGTTTTCGACATCCCCCCTTTTTTGAATTTTTTTAATACCTTAAGTTTTTGCGGCTCCATTGTTATATATATAGGAAATATTTTTTTATTTATAATAATTAAATGTTCAATATTTTAGGGTTCAAAGAGAATATTTCTAACCCAAGATATTTAAATAATAGTTCCTATGTAACTTTTGGAATTGCTGAAAAAGAAAAAAGTTCTATTGATTTAGGTGAGATAAGTGTTTTTATTTGTTCAATCCTCTTATCTTTAGGGGGGTGTATAAGTATCATTGCTTCAAGTATAAGGAGAAGTCGTTGCCAGCAAATTTTTTGCTGTGGATTAAGTCAATGTAATAGGAGCGTCCCAAAAGACCCTGAGATCGGAATTTAAATAAATAATTATCTATTCAAATAATAAATGTACAACATAAAAAATAAAGGTTATAATAATAACTCTGGATTAAATTATTTGGTATGTGGTATGGGTCAATTTACTAAGAAACCACCACAAGTAAATAATCCAGATACCGCAAGATTTATGAATAAGGAAAGGGAACTTTACTTAGAAAAAACAATGAATAATGATTATAATGAAGATCAATCCACTAAAATGACTCCTGAAGACAGAGCCCTTGAGAGAGATTTAGAAATTAAGGAAAACCCAAGTCTTGGAAAGGGTGATTTATCAATTAGTAATTCTGAAAAAAATGCCAGTGAAATACAAAATAATGTAAGTGTTACAAATTTTAAAGCAGATGAAATGTTAAATAAAAATATCCGCTTAGGTTAAAATGACACAACAATTGACCGATAAGCAAATTTTATTACAAATAAAAAGAGAAAGTGTTGGGGGATTTAAATTAGGAGCAAGTGGGAAGATAATTACACCTGAACCTTTATCTAAACCAATGGAAACCGAAATGCCAAAGGCTAGATTTAGTGAAGAAGAAATGTTAGTATTAGAAAATTACGCCAAGTATTTACCTAGAGGAAATAGGAAATTAAGTCTTAATATTAAGGAATTAACCGACGCACTTTTATCTAGAATTGAAATAGCTGCCCCCTTAACTAAAACATCTGGGTTAAACCGTGGAGGTAAGTTAAGTTTGACTACTGAAAAACCACCCAAATCTCAAAATGAATACTTAGCTACTATCCAAAATAAAAATAATTTGAAGACTAATCCTAATTTTGCTGGTTTTAAGAATGATTTTAAAATATAATCTTACTTTATAGAAATGTCCGATCAACCAGAAGTAGTAAAATTCTTAGAAGACTCTAAAGAGTTAGATAAACTAGATAAAATTGTTGGAAAGCATATAAAAACCATTCCCAAAACGAGAGGTGGAAGAGATATCAAAGCAAAAGAAATTGAAGATAGTATGTTAAAATTAAAGGAAAAAATAAAAGATGATACAAATATAGGAAATAAAATAAGATATAATGATTTAGTAGTTCGACTAGATGAATATTATACTTCAGATGAATTTAGGGAAACTTATAAAAATAAGAAAGTTTTAAGACCTGAATTAGAATTATTTGAAAATATACCGACAAGACAAGTTGTTGAAAGAGTTGAAGCAATAGAGGAAAGAATAGGAGATGCTGGTGGAGATGTTGAAGAGGTTGAGGAAAGAAAGGAGGGTGAGGAAAGGGAAGAGGTAAAAAGGGAGGAAGATGATGAAGACGAAATAACTACAGAAGAAGAAGAAGAGGGAATAGAATATGAACCAGTTCCAGAAATAAATGCTGATGAATTTCCTAACGAAGAAGAGGAAAAGGAAGAAGTAAAAGTGGAAGGAGAGGAAGAAGGGAAAGAAGAAGAAAGAGTAGAGATTGATGCTGAAGGATTATCCCCAGAGATGGAAGAATTCCACAATCAGATAAGGAAAGATGAAAGAGAAAGAGTTATTAAGGAATTTAATATTAAAATCGATAATGAGGATAAAATAGATATTCCAAAAGAAAGACTAGGAACTGAAGGAAAATCAGTAGAAATTTTAAACGATGATATTAAATATTTTTTAAAAAGATTTCCTGACCTATTAAAGTTAGAGAGAAATGTTTATAATAAATCTGATAAAAAAGATAGGAAACTTCTTGTTGACATTCATAGGAGAATACAAGCAAAATTATCTAGTCCTCAAGATGAAGAGAAAACTAAAAGAATTGGAATTATCCTCGATGCGGATGCCTATATCGATAGTAAAATTAATGAGTTACTAGCAAGAAAAACATTAGAAGGACTTACCCCTGCTAATTTAGTTGACATAACTAAAGAACCGAAAAGTATAGGAAAAGATGTAGGTAGTTATACTTTAACAAAAATGGGTGGGCGAGATGTAGTTCAAAACGCTCCAGTCTATAGAGCCATTCCATCAACTAGTGATGAATCAGAAATGGAAGAAGATAAAGAAGCAAAAATTAATCAATCTACTATCTATAAAAATTCTGGTAAAACAAAGGTAGATATTGCTAAAATGGAACTTAATACCAATCCATTTATTAGACGAACTCGGCCACAAAGATTAAATATTATTTTATAAGGATATATATAAATGAGTAATTATAAAAGATTAAATACTAATACTTTACAATTAGGTCAAGATCAAGGTACTTGCTCTATTGTTCCTCAAACTTCTAATAGAATTAAATGCGAAATGGATCTAGTTAAAAGCACTGGTGCTAATTTAATAGATTATAATGAAAGTACTAATACAATTGATTTTAATAATTGTAATATAACCAATTTCACTGGTGGAGGTGGTGGAGGTGGGGGGGATGCCTTCCTAGGCAATTCCCAGACTTTCACAGCGGTTAACACCTTCAGTGCTAATACTGTCTTATCTACTGTTGATACTTCCAATATTTCTGCTACTGGCACGGTTACTGCTTCTGGTAATATTACTGGAGCTACTCTTATTACTGCTGGTAATGTCGAGTGTAATAAGGTCGAATCGGTTGGAAATGTAGAAATAGCCACAGGTGATTTAATTGTAACCACAGGAAATTGTACAGTAGGTGGGGCTACAACAGTTAATGCTATAGCTACAAATAATATAACTACTGTTGGCACTATAGCTTGTAATAGTTCTATACAAGGGGCCTCCTTATCAGCGGCCGCTGGAGATATTACTTGTACAGCAGGAAATATTAATGGTTTATCTCTTCAATCTTCTGGAGGACAAGTTAATCTTAAAACAGGAAATGCTAGGATAGAAGCAGATACTAACGACGACACTCGTATCCAAGCCAATACCAATGCTGATACAATTGTATGTAGATTAGGAGGCACAGGGGCAGATAATCTTCAATTGTCTTTTGATAGCGGAACTAATAAAAGTGTATTAAAACTATATGACTTTGGAGCATCACAATATTATAACGTTGGAGGTAGTCCAGATGATTTAGCCGGACTTATTGCCAGTATACAAAATACTAGTTTAACATTTAATGGAAGTACTACAGAAACTTTTGAAGGAGGTTTGGTATCTACTGGGACTTGTACTTTAAGTGGGGCAGTAGTTAATTTAGGAACTGGTACAAATACCGCCACAATTACTTGTATGAATGATACCGCCGACCGTTTGAATGTTGTTGCCGGAAAGATCCAATTAGACGCCACAGCAACTTTAGCTAAAACAGGTACAACCTCAGGGGCAACTGATTTATTTACCGTTACTGATACCTTGATAAACCGGTCAATAGCAAATTGGGCTCCAACTAAGCAAGAAATTGTTAATAACGGTACTGGAACAGGTACTGATATTGATTTAAATGTTACAAGCCCAGTGGCCTCCATTAGCGTGGCTTCTAGTGTTATATATGAGCAATACGGAGTAAATGGGTCTGGAGTAGCAATTTATAAGGTAAGTTTTAGAGGACGAATAGGTTTTGCTTCTCCTATAGGAGGTACTACCCAACCTAATATTAATTTATTTACATTACCAGCAGGAATTAGACCTTTCATAGAGCAGAATTTTATAGTCTCAGCTCACACACAAGAAAAAACATCAAGAATAGATATAACTACTGGTGGTATTGTAGCTGTAGTCGCATCAGCCACCACTCCGAGTTCTGAATTTGTAAACTTAGGTAGTATCGAGTTTTGGGCAGGAATTTAAGGAAATTTATAATATCCTTCGGTTAATTTTCAAAAAAAAATATATATCTTTATATAAATGTCCTCGGTAATCAATAATTCCAACCTTAATAGCGCAATGGTAAACACTTTGAACGCCAGTCAAAGTTTAATGAATCCTCAAATTTACAATACTCAGCCTATCTACCCAGCTCACGCGGTAGTATATGCCAAAAACGACCCATCTAACGGCAATATCCCAGCCAAATCCAACACTACTATTTTTATGCTTAACAAATATGGCGTAATCAGTCAGATCTTATTCACTTACAAAAAACAGTATACAAATAATAGTGCTACTGCCTCTATCAACGTTCAAGCACCTCAGAATGATTTCTTTAATGTCATTGAGAAGGTAGAATTACTTAGTAGTTCTAGGGTGGTTTCTACTCTTACTAAAGTTGATTTTATGGCACAGTTTTCCAACCTCCCTTCTAATAAATTAACTGTCATCAATCAATCTCTCCTACAACCTAATCCCTCTGACCCAGAGGCTGTAGCTAATGCCGGTGGGGTTTCTTCTCTCTTTTCCTTTACTTGTCCTCTTGTATTTGGTTTTTCTCAGCAGATTAACACCGAACTCAATGCCAGTTTCTTAGAACCTCTATCTATTCGTGTTACTTATGGTAAAGACTGGGATGACTCAGCAGGTAGGGCGGTAGGTCTTACTGGTGCCATCCTTGAACCTCAACTCAGTGTAAGATACAAAAGCTACCAAGAACCAGACAACGCCAAAATCTTAGCAGAAAACTTTGCCCAACCTACCCTTAATATGTTATCTACTAGATTTTTTGATGAAAATAGAGTTTCTGTTATTTCACAGACGGCTACTGCTCAGAATGATGTCTCACTTGAAGTTGAACTTAAAAACACTGAGTGTGTAAATGATTTTTACGTAATATTACTTAGAAGTGACGATGGCGCACCTGGAGCTAGTACCACTTCTGCTTCTGATGAACTTGACGTCCAACCCCAAGAAATTAAATCCCTCTCCTTTACTGGCAGTGGTCAAGAGATTCTTAACCTTACTAAAGAGCAGCTAGCCTATGGTAGAATTGATGAATCTGGTTTTTCAGTAGGTCAGGATATTGTCGCGACTACATTTAAAAATATTTTAAAATTCCAAACTGGTGTATATTCAGAAAAGGTTCTTTCCAATACCATTTCCCTACGTGAGATTAATGCCCCTCGTATTAAGATAACTTTTGATATTCCGAGTAGACCTAATCTATCTAGATATTACTGTTATGTGGTTGAGGATTGCTCTGCCATTTACTCTATTACCTCGGCTACTGGTGCTTTACAGACTAGTTTAGCCAATTAAATTTTTAATTTTCAAAACCAAAGGTATATCTTCGATCAAAAAAAAAAAATAAAGTCAACGCATGTTTTTTGCCAATTTTTCAAAAAATGGCTACCGTGATTTTAAAAAAAAATTCCAAAAAAAAAATAAATCCATATTATAAATGGCGGTTTTACACTTTCGCATAATAGAAGCAAACCAAGTAATAAAACTTGATAGAGGAATTCATAGCCAGAATATGACATTAAAAAAAGTAGTTGTGGTAAAAAATAAAGATCAGACAGCACCAGCGGCCCCAGCGGTTCTATATAATTATAAAGGAGGCGTAACAATCTCAATGGACTTTTTAAAAGGAGGTTTACAGATGGCCTCGAATATAAACGCGGATGAGATTTCAGTGCCTTTTGCTCAAGATGTAGAGGTTTCACACGTAAACTATGATTTAAACTTTGACGCGGAAGACATTGATCAAAACTTTCAAGTATCTGTTTTTAACTATGATAAATCAGCCCCAACTACCCAACCATCTCAACCCACTTTCGATACTAATGGTTTAACTGGTAATGCTCTAATGTATATTGATTTATATTTTGATTATGCTAGTTTATTCGATTATAACCAATATTAAATATAAGGATATAATAATGCGAATAGGGCCACCAGAAATAGAAAACGACGGAATATTTTACACTTGGAATTATGGGAAACGAGCTTATGAAGCAGACCCTTATTTAACTCAAGTCAATAATAACAAAAAAATAGATAAAAACTTTGGCAAAGCGTTTTTAGGTCTTGCCACTCTTCAACCTAATGCCATTAAAGGATTAATTAAAGGATTAAAAGGAGAAGGATATGACAATTTATTTAAATCCACTTCCCAAATGTCTGATAGTGAAATAGCATTAGGTATTGGTTTTTTACTGGCATTTAGTGCGGCCCCACAAGTTGGCAGTAGATTAGCATCTTCAAGAAAAATACCTAGTCTTAAGGAAATTAAAAATAGCAAGAAATATAAGGAAATATTCCCAAATAATGATGTTAATATTGACGCAGCTATATTAACTCAAAAATATATTTATGAATCATCTAGTCCAGAAACTAGGTTAAAAATGGATGTTCAAGCAGGTGAATATAGACAAGCACAGTTAAGAGCAAAACAAGAAAAAGCGAGAATTGATAAGGATAAAAAAGAGTTCGATAGAATCCAAAAAGAAATTAATGAAGACCCAAGCAACGATGCTAAGAACGAATTAAGGCAATTAGAATTAAAGAAGGAAAAGCAAAGACTTGAGAGAGAACAAAGAAACCTAGATAAAACAAGGAATGATATAATTAACGATTTACAAAAGGAAAGTGGCAATACCTATACAGATGAGGAATGGGGGGATCTATATGCTATGAGATTTCAAAAGAATCCTACTGGGAGAGAGTTATTTGACTTTAAAAAAGCAGAATTGGAAATACAAATAGAAACTGGCGAAAGTCCAGAAAGTGTTATAGATGCGTGGTACACTAGATATGGAAGAAATGAAGAAGGAGGAGTAGATAGAGATTTACAGGAACTAGGAAGAAGAGTTATGGCAGCACTAGACACAGATGGAAATGGGGAAATAAATGACTTTTCCTCTATGGATATATATAGAAATTATAGAGGACAAGAGAGGGAAGCAATAATGGATGCGTATAATAATGGCAATATTTGGAACAGTTGGAAGACTGATTATAAGACTTATGTCGCAGGAGGTGGGTTATCTGCTGGAGGAGCGGTAGCTATTGCCGAAACCGGTGACACAGATGAAGAAATTGATTTAGATGTAAATCCAGAAGATGAAATGGATTTAGTGGAAGAATTAGGAAGACAAGAGGAATTTATTAAAAAAGGGGAGCAAAGTGAAGTAGAGATAACACCCAGTGGTGAAACTGTTCCAGTTGTTCCAGTAGAAGAAAAGGAAAAGGGAGAAGAGAGAGGATTGCCCAGCGGAGAACCAGAACCAGACGTGCCAGAGAAACCGAAGGATGCTTCTGCGAATGCTGAACCCCCAACAATGTCACCGGATGAAAGAGATGCTCAGAAAATCCCTCCCACAATGTCGCCAGATCAAAGGGACGAAATAGAAACTGGAACAACTGGAACAACTGGCACAGAAAACACCCAAGACGCATATGACGAAGGAGAAACAATTAGGGAGGATGTACAATTTAAAAACATTGATGAATTACTTCAATTATCTTTACAAACTTCTAAAAATGTTTATGAAGACCAAGTGGTTGATATAGTAGGAAGGTATTTTAGAATAGATGGTTATTCCGTACCAATATTATTTAATAGACAAGGAAATAAATTATTTATTGGATTTAGAGGCACTGATAGTATTGCCAATATTATTACTGATTTATATACAACAAATCCTTTTACTATAGGAGAAAATAAATTAGATTTCTACCCTTTTTTTAAAAATAGGATAATCGAAAAAAAACAAATACAAATACACGCAGGATTTTTACAAATTCTAGCATACCCACCATCAAAACATAAAAGATTAGGTCAAAAACTTGAAGCAAACTATACACCATTATACTCTGTAGTAAGAGAAACTATTGATAAATACATAGATGAAGTGACAGATATAATTTTTACTGGGCATAGTTTAGGTGGAGCTATTGCTGGTATATGTTATTATCTATATATGAATGATACTTATAATGAAGAACAGAAAATAACTAATAGTGTAAGATGTGTAACTTTTGGTAGTCCTAGATTTGTTTTAGATCAGAGTGAAGACGAATATAATAGAGTTTGTCCTAATTTAATTCGATGTTGGAATGAATTAGACATAGTCACTTATATCCCCTTTTATAGAGGGGTCACAGGCACTAATATTTTAGATGGTTTCCGGCACGTCGGCAAGTCATTCTGCCTAGATAGACCCCTAGCAAGGAATGATATTAATAGGTTATTGGTAGATTATATGAGCAATGGGGAAAAAATAGTAGATACAGCTATCAAAGGCAGTGGAGCAGAAATTGATAGATCAAGTATAAAAATGTTAAAAAATAATAGTTATCAAAAAAACATAATACAAGGTTTATTAGATTCCCTTTCCGAATGCGAAGTAAAAGAAGAAGTAACGGAACAAGATATTTTAAATATGGAAAGTAAGGTAAAGTTTGAATTAGATGAAGGAAAAAGTCCAGAAAGCGTATTAAGCGGATTAGGATTAGATAAATTTATTCAGGAAGCAGAAATAGGAGAAGATCCTAGGCAATCAGAATTTTATTACACAAGTTTGTATGGTTTTATAATGTCAGCTAATAAACTTTCAACTACTGCCCATAAATTAATAACTTATCAAAAAAATGTAGATACAGTTATATCAATTGAAATAGAAAGTAAGGTAGATGTATTAGAACGTGCTGAGAGTATTGAGGAAGCAGAAATAGATGAAGTTAAGAAAGTAATAACAGAAAATCTTATTAAGAAGGAAGTTAAGGAAAATATAGAAAGGAAAAAAAATAAAATACCTATCTTAGGATTTACTAAGGATTTTAATGGAGTAGAGGTAATAAAAATCGATACGTAAAGCTACGCTAAAAATATAGTGTTATATATTAATGGATTTTAAAATTGAGGACTTCCCCAATAGTAGCTTTTCAATATTATTAGCCAAAAGAAGGAGTGGAAAGTCTTATTTAACAGAACATATTATTAAAGAAATGAAAAAACTTAATATGATTGATACAGCATTTTTATTTAGTGGAACTGATAGTGGTTTTTCTATGATTGAACAACCTTATAGGTTTAATAATATTGAAATGTTAGATATTATACTTGAAAATTATAAAATAATGAACGAATACAATAAATTACAAACTAAGGAAAAATTGAAATTTAGAATTAAAACCGCTATAATTTTAGATGATTTGGCAATTGATCTAAAATCAAAAAAGTTTAATATCATAGAAAAACTAGCAGTTAATGGTAGACATTTTGGTTACCCCCCTTTATCTCTTCATATATTTATATTATCACAATCATTAACAAAAATACCTAGAGTTGTCAGACTAAATTGCGATTGTATGATTATGAACCAATTTTCTAGCAGTAATGAATTAGCATTGGTGGCAGATGAAAACCTCTATATCACAAGTCACGATAGAGAGGCGAAACGAATGGCAATGAAGTTTTATGAGTTTATCGTAAATGAACCTTACTCTTTTTGTGTTATTGAGTTATTCCGCTCAAATATTAGACGTTTAGAAGACTATATAAAAAAAATCAAAGCATAATATAATGGATAATTATAAACATATGAAAAACCCATTAATCAGTTTTGAGAAATCTTTGGAGAGAAAAAGGAAAAGACAAGGGAAGGCAACTGTACTTAAAATTGTTAAAAAAAATATCACTATATCATTTAAATGAACTTCAAGATTAATTGGCGTAAATGGGTTTGTATTGTAAGAAAAAAAAAGGAAAGTAATTTAAATGATCCCAATATTAAAAAAAAAATCAAAAAAAAATGCCCAAAAAACATGCGTTGACTTTTTCGAAAAAATAAAATTTCCAATTTCTGATGATGATATTTTTAAATGGTACTTATTAATTTGAGTGTTCAAACTCTAATAAACATTCTGGCTCCTCATCTTCAATATTATCTTTAACAAATCGTAAAATAGGTATTTTTTTGCCATCTACCACTTTCCTAGCAAGTTTACCACCAGCTTCAACAAACCTAGAGATCATTTCATCCCTCTTAACTCGGCAACTAGTTAATAAATTAATATTCTCGTATATAGAATTTACAGCAATAAAATCTTTTTTATCATCAGTAATAGTAAAATTCTTAAACCAATCATTGCCTCTAATATATTCTTCTTTTTTCTTTTCTTGACTTTCAGGAATAGTAAGAAGTTTTTCATCTTGATAATATTCAAACGCACCATCAATTAACCAATTAAGAATGCCTTGCCTAGCCTCAATATTTCCACACACTTCATTAATAATATTTATATTAATAGGTTTATCATTGGCAGTAGTTTCACTAGAGTTTCTTTTATCCATATCACAATATCTATTCATTAGTTCTAAGGTGTCAATTCTTCTAATAAAACAATTTTGAATAGGAAAATTAGGAAACTCATTAGAACACATAATAAAACTAGTAGATAAATCAAACTCAAAACTAGCTCCATATAACTCCCTAGCAGTTAAACTTGAACCAGTATCAACCAATTTCTTAAAGGTTTCTCCCCATACCATACTCTTTTTACTCTCATTAATAAAACCTAATCTTTTACCATATAATTTAGCAATTTCCGGACTGGCATTATTTACATTATTACTGCTGGTGTTTTCGTTGAATAAATCAGCATTCCAAGTTCCTACCATATCGACATTGGCTTTTAACACGTTTTGAAGAATACTGAATAATTTACTTTTACCATTACTACCATTACCCATTAATACTAAAATCTTTTCTTGCTTGGTTTCTCCTGTGATAGAATAACCTAGATATCTTTGTAAATAATTCCTACTGGATTGACCTTCACCATTATCAACAACAGGGGTTAAAATATCTAACACAAAATCTTCAAATGCTTTATTTTTAGCATTACTATTATATTCTAAATCTAATTCATAACTCAGATAATCTTCTTGACATCTATAACTAAATTCTTTTGTCCTAAGATTTACCTTCCCACCTTTCACACTTAAAATATGTTTTTGAGTATTAAGTTTTTGTTTAAATTTTTCATCTTTAATTAGATCTCTTAAAAAGAATTCTTTGATATAATTATTTTTTGTTTTTGTATTACCTTGACTATTAATATTATTTTGAAATTTTTCTAAAGCTTTTTTATAAGCAGTCAATTCTAATTTACCAAACCATTTACTTTTAACCATTGTATCTTCTTCTTCAACTACCTCAGTAGAAACAATATAAGATAACTGGTTAAGGTGAGGCATCCAATATTTAGATAAATAACAGTTAAGATAATCCTTCACAACTGCCTCCCATAAATCAGTATCTCTATTATATACATAAATATCATCTTTTTTATAATTCACTACTTTAAAATATGGGTTAAATTGTTCTATTAAATCGTCAACAATTTCACTATCATTTATTGAACCATTAAATAATTTGAATAATACCGATTGCCTTTTTAAATCTAGTGGATTTGTTAATTTTTGAATGGCTTTTTTACCATCACCCTTATAAACTGGTCTACTTTCCCATAACTGTTTATTTTTACTATCCCAACTAGGATTATACCTAGGGCAGGTTTTACACCATTCGCACCAACTAGAATAATTACCACATTGTTTATAATATAAGGTGATCTTTAACCAATCATTATAATTATTAACATAGTTTGGGGGAAGGTCTTTAAGAATAGGACAAATTGGTTTGTCTTCCTCCTCATCTGAGATTAAAATAGTATTCTCAATGTCAGTATTATCAGTATCACTATTAGCAAAGTTTTCAATAGTTACAGCAGGTTTAAAATCAAAGCAATCATTATCTACAAATTGAATAATATGTTTACAAATATCTTTTTTATTAGTTAAAAGTTTAGGTTTGCGGTGAGATTCATCACCCCCAGTTCTTTTTGATTTGTCATACTTATGAAATTTGCCAATCCTCATTGCTTGTTTACCACCTAGTTTAGTTGGATAAATACTAGTATCCCAACCAAATATTTTAGCTAGTTCTTTATTCTGATCCATAGTTCCTTTAACATTGCTAATAATATAGTGAAAAGATATTTTTCTTTTACCATAATATTTATTACTCTTAGGGTTTGATAAATCTTTGCCACAATAACTACTAATAGATAAATCTAAATCTATGTCATTAAAATAATCCTTTAGTTTTTTAATATTTTCATCGTTTCTATTTTTCATAAAATCACCACATTCATCTTTAGTAAGAGTTTCTAAATCTACAGTGTTATCACCATCATCATCAAAATATAATCTTAGGGGTACGCCCTTATTAATAAGTAATTCGTAAACAGGTTCAGTACCTCTGTTTTTTAGATATTCACTAAGAAGTTTTTTATCTTTATCATTACAATCTAAAGACTTTCCAAAAATTAATTTAGGCTCTTCGCCATTTTTGGGTAAAATATAAGTATTTTGAAACATCATTATTTTTATAGTATGAGATTTATAATTTCAATTTCGAACAATTCAAATTTATTTATTTAAAATATCTTTGTCAATTTATTTGAATTTCATTTATTTTGATTTCATTTATTTGAATTTCATTTATTTGAATTTCAAATAAAGTACAATTGTTAGTAAAATTGTAAGGATTGTTAAGACTATAGAAAATTGCTAACCTATTGCTTATTCAAAAAAATAGATTCAATTTTTTTTCCTTGGATAATTTAAATGAATTTCATTTATTTGACTATAAAAAAAAAGTGAATTTCATTTAACAGAGTATTCTTCGCTTTATTTGAATTTCATTTATTTGCTTTGCTTTATAGTGAGTAGAAGAAGTTATTTACATTGTTCTTAATATGCCAATAATGGCATAGATGTGGGTAAGTAAAAGTGTGAATCAGATCTTTAGTAACTGATTCAATAAATTCTGCTTTCTTTTCTCGAAGGGTGTATGAATCGATAGGAAAACCTACGTCGACTTGAAGGTATTTAATAATATTTTTCTTAGTTTTTAATTTTCGGATGAATGTATCTAGTTTAGGTTTAATTGTTAACATTTCTTTTTCTCTTTGTAGATTAAGTGATTTATTTTTATACACTCTAGTCCACCGTCCTAATTTACCTTTTCGTCTAGGATTAATTTGGTGATCATTTAAATTCCACCCATAAGTATGTGGGTTTGCTAATTCTTTATTCTTAATAATTTCATAATCTTCTAATACAATTTTCCATTTTTTCTTATGATAGTCTAGAGGTGTTGGAATATATGACATAATATTAGCCATAATCTCACTAGGGAAATATATACCCTTGGGTTTATTTACTATAGGAGTCTTATGAGTGTAATTTGTGGGCAGCTTGATATTTTGGATAATATTATTAGCTTCATTGAGTTGTTTATAGAATTCGTTAATTGTCGACATCGAGTTTTATTACCCAGAAAAAAACTAATTCAAATTTATTTATTTAAAATATCTTTGTCAATTTATTTGAATTTCATTTATTTTGATTTCATTTATTTGAATTTCATTTATTTGAATTTCATTTATTTGAATTTCATTTATTTGACTAAAAAAAAAAGTGAATCGCATTTATTTGAATTTCATTTAAAGTACAATTGTTAGTAAATAAACTCCCCATTCCTCTTACAGAAGCAAAATCCCATACCAATCGTACGGCATTGGCACATAGGTTTCGGATAGGAAATTAGTAAAGAATCTAATTCCTTCATTATTAATTCATATTCATTTTTATTAGTGCGTTTGCTAAAATCATATTCCATAATTAATTTATTTTTTATTTTAATTACAGTATTTTTTCTTTTAAGGTAATTGTATATAAATAAATCTATGAAGTCGTTCTTAGTAGCTGCCATTTTCATCCTTTGCTTTCTTGGATCATTTCTATACTTACCACTTTTTATAGATGCCACTGCCAAACCATAAGAATACATTATTTTATTATCTTGTTTTAAAAGGTCTTCCATAAAACTAGGGTCAACGTCTAATGATTCTATCCATAATTTTGGCACATTGTTTTTATTCATATTTGATTTAATGAATAAAAAAATAATTTAATTCAAATTTATTAGTCATAAAAATCACTAGCTTCACCTTCTTCATCATCAGGTATTTTATAATAAGTCTGTTTCAAATTATATATAAGACAGGATTGTTCTTCTACAATTTGCTCAAGCAATTCTATTTTTTTAGTTAAAATTACCTTATCTAATTCTAATTCAGCTATTTTTTCCTCATACGCCATTAAATACATTATTGTAGTATTAGATTTTAATAATCTCCTTATTTTTTGACTAAAGATATTAAATAGGATTTTTTGTAGATATATATAATTTGGCAGGAATTCGAGCGAGTTTCAAAAAAGGACAAAAGGACAATTCATTTTGGAACTTTCTGTAGTTTCTCTTTTTTAGTAGTGC
>Ga0181394_1000549_pt1 | contig 16592 bp, 21 predicted proteins | sample 17SPOviralmetaG_FD_130123 | JGI IMG/M metagenome (GOLD analysis project Ga0181394, IMG submission 130123) | Marine viral communities from the oligotrophic San Pedro Time Series (SPOT) site, San Pedro Channel, CA, USA - 17 SPOT_SRF_2010-11-23 | ecosystem: Environmental > Aquatic > Marine > Strait...
AAATAAAGACGCAAAAGAAAAATCTGTGTGGATTAATTGTAGTGAGGATACTATAAAAGATATTGTTGATAGTTTTAGTGAGTATAGTGATGAAACTAATATTGAATGGAATAAATTTGATTTCCGTGAGTTTGACGAGGATTATTACCGCAAAAGATTTCCCAAGTTTAATGATGAGATAATTGATATATTAGTGAGATGTAGCAATAGTAAGATATATGATGATACAAGATTAACACCTATTAAAGAAGATGTTAAGGAAGAAGATTTTACTGTTAATTTTGATTAATTATATTTACTTAAATATATGTATTATAACCGACTGAATGAGTTGATGCCTAAAAAGACATTAGATAAATATATACCACCTAATCTCTCTATATCTAAAAAGAATGAGATGGCTAAAATATTATTAGACCGAAGAAAAGGAATAAATAAAGAAACTACTGCGCCAGTAAGAACAAGACAATCTACTTTTACATTAAATTTTAATAAAAAATATGGTGGATTAAAAGATAAGAGTATTAAAAATTTATCTAAATATTTTAAGATACAACCAGTGGTGTTAAATACTATTTACAAAAAAGGTGCTGGGGCATATATGAGTAGTGGTTCTCGTCCAAACGTATCATTGGAGCAGTGGGCAAGAGCGAGGTTATATAAAGGAATTTTAAATATCATTAAGGCAAGAGAAACAGGTGAATTACCTACAAGTGAAGCACACGATAAAAGTTTAGTAGAAAGAGCGATGAAGTTTAATAATTATATTCCACCTAGTATTAATTAGTAATTACAGAGAGAAATATAATATTATGATATATTATATGTCTAAAAATCTAAATGGTTTAGCATCAGCAGACCTAACATTAAATAGTTTATCATTAGTTGGTATTACAGCAACAGACGTCACTGCGTCATCTACATTAAGCGGAACAACCTTGAATATTACTGGTGATGCTACAATAGCGGGTAATTTAGCATTGGGAACTATAAGCGACGTTGAAGAACAACTACTTAACTCTAATATTAATGCTGGGGTTGGATTAACGAAAGTTGATGGGACTGGAACTAATGCCGACACGATTAATTTTACAGGTGGTGACATAGGAGCGGTCTCAATAACTACCACTGGGACTATAACTGCTGGGACATTAGCATCAGGTTCTATAACAAATGTAGCGAGTTCTATTACATCTCTTACTTCAAGTAAGCAAGATAGTTTCTCTGCTGGAACTGGATTATCATTTGCTGGTTCAACTGGTGCTGGTAATTTAACATTAAATTCCAGTTCTGCTTTAAATAGCGGTGATGCTATAACTATTAATGAAGAAACAAGTAATATAAATTTTACTGGTGGAAACTCTACATCGTCAGTTGATGTGAATTTTAGAAGTGGAACATTTCTACAATTAAATGTTCAAGGAACTACCGCAAGTGATAATGTGGTTATAACTGATACAAATTCAACCGAAGCACCAAGAAGTCATAATTTTCAAATTTTACAAAGTGCCTATACTGGGAGAGGTTTAAAATTGGAACTAACAAATGAGGGTGCGATAGAACTTATAAATAATGACCAATTAAATATAACATTATTTACAAATGATACTATTAAACATCTTCTTTGTAATGGTTCTACTGGTGAAACTGGATTATATTTTAATAATGCTGAAAAATTAAAAACCCTTACTGGTGGTGTTTCTATTACTGGTGCTTTAACAACGACTACTGGTATAACTGGTGCTTCATATAATCAGACGGGAACAGATGCTAATAATTTTACTGGTGATACTACTTTTCAAGGGAATTTATCATATAAACTACCAGGAAACAACACACTTATTAATGTAGCAACCAAAATACTCTCAATAGATACATCATTAACCACTAAGCAAGATACTATTGATGCTACTAATAGATTAAGTGCTAATCTAATTAATGATGGTAGTGTTAGTGATACAGAGTTTAATTATTTAGATGGTGTATCTAGTGCTATACAAACACAACTAGATGCTAAACAAGATACTATTAGTGCGGGAACGGGTTTAACTTTTAGTGGAACTACCTTAAATTGTGATGGAGATTTTGGTTCTACTAGTTTAACTACTGCTGGTGGTAGTCTAAGTCTTAATAAAGAAGACGCAAGTAATACATTAAACATAGGGGAAAATAATGAATTTCAAATATCACAATTTATATCTAGTGGAACAGGTAATTTAACTATAAATCACGAGCATTCATCTGGAAGTGTTTTTTTTGGTTTCCAAAATGATTTTACTTTAAGACGAGGCACCAGTGGTAGTTATAATAAACATTTAAAATGTGAAAATTCTAGCGGAGCAACAATTCTTTATCATAATAATAGTGTTGCTGGACAGACCGCAAGAGATGGAAGTGATATTAACCCAGGATTTTTAACAAGTGTGCTTTATTTAGGCACTGGAAATCAAAGGATACATTACGGGGATACTCAACAGACTGGAATATCACCCGAATTAAATTGGTATGGTAATAGAGAAACAGGACAATCACGAGCAAATCAACACGTATGGCAATTTGCAGGAACTAATAATAACCCAACGTGCTCTTTTTTAAATTTAAGCGGTGATAGTAATTGCACAGTGAGAGCAGCAGCATTTGGAAGCACCAGTGATGACCGCATAAAAAGTAATGAAACGCCTATTACAGACGCAACAACAACATTAAATAAACTTAATCCAGTAACTTATGAGCAATATGGTAATACACAAAAGACAGGTGACCCTTTTAATAATGCTGGACTTATAGCACAACAAATTTATTATGATGCCCCCGAATTGAGAACTATGGTAAGTTTAAATGAAGATTATACCCCTTATGATTTACCAGTAGGAGATATAGAAACTTTTAATGATATTCAAGAAGAAGATTATGAGACAACTTTAAACTGGGGTGCTGATGCCGTAGATGTGAAATATAATTATATAATTCCATATTTAATTAAATCCATACAAGAATTACACCAAAGAATTGAAGTATTAGAAAATAATTAAATCTTATATATATATATTATGTTTAAAGAAGAAATTAATAAAGTTTTAGATGTAGCAAAAGTCAATATGAAGGCAGATGAGAAACTACTAGATGATAAAGGGCGGTCTGTTCCTTATCCTTTGGTGGCGAATTCGGGGCACTGCTATATATTTAGCGGAGCATCTAGGTCGGGAAAAACAACTGCTATGATTAATGTGCTGTCTAAACGAGCAAAAGATGGTGTTAGAAGGTCATATAGGGGTCTGTATGATGATATTATTATTGTTTCACCTTCATTACATACATTAGATAATAATATATTTGAAGATATAGCAGATGATAAAAAGTTTAGTGAATTATCGTTAGATGTATTTGATAAGATAGAAGAAATTACTAGTGAAAATCAACCCGAAGAAAAACACACTCTTGTGGTCTTTGATGATGTAGCAACATATTTAAAAAATGGTGATATACAAAGGCAGTTTATTAATTGTATAAATAATAGAAGACATAAAAACCTTAATATTTATATTATATGTCAAGTGTATAATCAAGTTCCAGCACAGATTAGAAAAAACATAGATTTACTATTTTTATTTAAACCTAAAACAAAAATGGAAACTGAAAGTGTTATTAGTGACTATTTTATGATGCCTAGACAGAAGGTATTAGAATTGTTTAATTTTGTTTATAAAGAACGATTTGATTTTATGATACTGGACTTGACGTTAAGAAAATCAGCGAAATATATATATTTTAGGAACTACAATCAGATTATTATACAAGATGAAAATAATTGTATATAATAATATTATATGACCGAAACATATTATTTATTTAAAAGTGATAAACCAAGAAAGAGGTGGGTTATGGTAATGCCCTCATATAAGCACCTACACTATTTTGGGAGTAATTTAAGGAACTATGTTGAGATGCACGATAAGAATAGCAAACATTATACACCCGACCATAAAGAACGATTTAAAGCAAGGAGTGCTTATCTACGCAGACACGCACGAGACCCGAAGGGCAAACACGCTCCATCTTCTATGAGTGATTTTATTAACTGGGACGCACCTACATACCAGCAAGGTATTAAAGCATACGAAAAAGAATTTAATGTTAATGTGATTTTTAAAAATAGGAAATTTACCTCTGCTGATAAAAAAAAACTATTAGCATAATATATATGGATACACAGACATCCGCTAAATTAGCAGAGATGTCTTATGATTTAGGGAGGGCATCTAAAAAAGATATTCCCGATACAATAGATACTATAAACGAGCATCTTCAAGATGAAAATATTAATTATGAGGTGGTCCCCGAATGGAGCGATAGGCAAGTAATAACATATAGAAATTTAGATGACCCTAATAAAATACATATCTCACATAAAGGGACACAGGTTGGTAGTTCTACACAAAATAGAGATTTATTAGCAGATTTAAAAATAGCATTTGGATTTAGTCCTCACGATAGGTATGTTAAAAAAAGAAAGAAAAGAACTGAGAGGATTATTGATAATTTAAATCCCGATGAACTAACTATGTCCTCTCACTCGTTGGGTGGTATGACCCAAAATTACACTGTGGCTAAATCTAAAAAAGTTCGTGAGGTGCTTTTACAAGGGGATACTTTTAATGCTGGGTCATCACCACTATTTAATAATGATTTAAAAATTGGTAAGAAAACTAAAACACAATTAAATAAAATACCATTAAGACATCATAGAACTAAACGGGATATTGTTAGTGCTGGGTTAGTTGATAATCTACCTTTTGGGGAGTTAGTAGAATATAAAACACGAGCAAATAATCACGAGAAAGAACATAAGAAAATAGATGAGGGGTTTTATGAAAAACAAAATATTAAAACTAAAAAAGAATTACAGAAAATGGGATATTTAGAAAGAGGGGTTTATGACCATCATATACATCATTTTAGTGATAGAATTATAGACCCTATACAAAAGCATAAAAATACTAAAAATAAAAAGTTAAATAAGAAAAATATGCTCTCGTTCATTCCATTCTTATAATATCTCTCTTAATATTAACTTTATGAATTATTATTATTTATTAATAGTCTATACTAATTTTAATAGGAGAGATATTATGTTTATGGGGAAATTTAATAGTTTTAATGATATTAAAAGATTTACTAATAATAAAATAACTTATTTAGACCGATTTTTAGATAGGAAAACTCATAAATATAAAACATATAAAAGATTATTTAATATCATAAAAATATATAAGAAAGATTTTAATATATTTGTTAATAATAAATGAGTGATACTGCTATAATTAAAACCATTTTAGACAGCGGGTTTGAAGGTGCTTGTATCGTCCTCGTATGTGTTATAGCATATAAAATTAAAAAAGCACGTGTGGATTTGATTAGTGATTGTGGGTGGTGTAAGGCACAATCTCATAATGAAGGGAATGGTTCTCCGCAAGGTGATGAGAATGTGTAATTATTCTAATATTAATATGTTTAGTAATATATATGCTAAATATATTAAGAGATTTTGATTTTCCAAAAGTTAAAAGATATAATGTGAGAGAAACTGATGATGATGCTTATGGTGTATGTTTAGGGCATATATTTCCTTGGGGTGGTGCTTTAAAATACAATGGGAATGAAAGATTTACACCTAAACTCTGTTGCCGATTAAAACAAGAAAGATATAAGGTGCTATTTGAGGAATGTATTAAATATATGAAAGAATATGATAGTGATTTTAAATTTACATCTATTATGCTTAATAAAAATATTAAATGTAAGAAGCACATAGACAAGTATAATCATAATCTCTCTTATATTATAGGTTTAGGTGATTACGAAGGGGGAGAATTATTATTATACGATAAAAAAGGAAATATTACTGATAGTATAAATATAAAAGATACATTTTATAAGTTTGATGGACACACGTATCATAGCACTAGTGATTTTACTGGGGAGAGGTATAGTTTGGTATTTTATAGCATTTGTGATTATAATGAAGAAAATAAGCAGTATTTTTTATAATTAAATATCTTCTACTGGAACATTTAAATTATAATATTTAATCAACGTCTTAATATCCGTCCCCCTCCTTTCACCTATCTTCTTTAATTTACCTATATCTTTAAAGTCTTTAATGCTCGTTACTATCACATCATTATATTGACTTTCAGTTAGATTTTTAAATGTTGCTCTTTGTATTGCCTTTGCTATACTATCATCTTGTAATCTTGATAGGTTATGTTGTAGTAGAGGAAAAGAGGTCATAGTGGGATATTTATTTTTGAAATACATAATATATTGATTAACAGCATTAATGAATTTCTTATCTCTAATCGTATAGGTTTTAGTTCCATATATCCTATGGGTTTTATAATTATTTCGTATATATTCAACTCCGTTATTTTTTATATTTAAATAATTATCATTTGGATTTAGTTGATGGTAATGTAACCCTACAACAATCATTAAATTTAAATCTTTATTTCTAACGTGATAATTTATTAATAGATAGTTAATGATGTATTTCAACCATTCTTCTTTTTCATATACATCTTTTAAATAATTTTTTAGTTGGGTTATTTTGGCGGGTATTTTATCTAATGTGATTTTCTTGCGTTCTGTTAATGACTTCTCTTCCATCTTCCAAACAGCATCTCTTGCTTCTTTAATAATACCTACATTAAAATGCTCTTCTTTGGGTAGTGATGATGTATCGTTAAACCAGTTTAAATATACTATTAAGAAGTTCATCAATTGCCTTTTGGTTGATGGTTTATTATCCATACTATTAATTACATCTATCATCTCTAACTCTGTTGATGCTACTAGTGGTTTATTTAGCAGACGTATCATCGTGTTATAGTTATTTAAATATATCTTTTTAGTGCTAATACTTTTTTGTTCTAATACTTGTTCTTTGAAATCTTTGATATTATCCATTATATACATTAAATATATTTTATTTTTAAATCAATTTTATAATATATGTGCCTACCATTAAGTTAAATATTATTTTGTGATAATCAGGGGTTTAACATATACTTTAAAGACTATTATAAAAGCGTTAAAAGCGTTAAAAATTGCCCCTAATTTCATAAAGTATATAAAATCACATAATAGGTCTATATAGAATAGTTTATAAAAAAAGGGGCAATTTTTAACGCTTTTAACGCTTTGACTTTTACGAAATGTTGCCGAACCTACGGGATTGATAGTTTAAATGATTACATTTCATCATATTTAGATTAATATATTAAGATAAGAATATATATTAAAGATAAGAATATCTAATATATATAAATAATGGAGATTATAAATGAACTACACACCTATAAGTATAGTCTAATGAATTGTAATGTTAAGAAGCAACCACTAATAGATAAATGGAGCAGTATATCTTTAAATGAATTATATGAAAAATTTAATATAAATAATAAAAATGTTGGGATTAGATGTGGAGAACAATTAAATCATAAATTCATAATAGCATTAGACTTTGATATTTATTCATCAAGGCATCCTAATGGTAATGATGTTACGCAGTCTTACTTTGAAACCCTCACAAATGATTATGGAGATGTTAATTATGAGGGGGTATTCCAGTCAGGCACCGAGGGCAACTTTGTTATGCTATTAGACATTACACGTATAAAAGATGAATTAACACCATTCTTTAAAAAGCAAAAGTATAAATTAGATGAATTAGAACTATTTATATCCACATTTGTAGTATTACCACCTACAAAATCAAGATGTAAGAGAAGTGAAGTGATGAGAGAAAGAGAGTGGATGAGTGATGATTATTTTAAAGACATAGATGATATGGAAGACCCTATAATACAATTTATAATAAATGAAATTATCCCTAATGATAATACCATAGAAACTATTAAAATAGAAGAACCACCGAAAGATGTAATAGTAGATTATAAACTATTAGATTTAATCCCTACTGAAATATTTGATGATTACCACGAATGGTGTAAGATTATTTGGTGTATGAGAAACGAACATTATCCTATTGATGTAGCAATTGAATATAGTAAGACATCGTGGGAGAAGCACCGCTCATCTAAATTTGATGAAGATGCTGTGAAAAAGGTATTTTATAATCCACCTACTAATAATATATTAAACATAACATATTTAAAATATTTGGTTAAAAATTATAATGCTGAAAAATATGACGAGTATTATTATGAAGATATTATAACAAAAAACATATATTTATCAGTTGTAGAATTTAACGAAGGGCATAACTCTTGGGCAAAACTAATCTATTATTTAAACAAAAGTGATTTAGTAATCAATATTGATAGTGACGGAGAGATTGTTATATACACCTATGATGGGTTGTTTTGGGTTAAAGGATTACAAAAGAGTAGAATGTTAAATAAAATGGAAAAGATATTATATTACCATAGAGGGAAAAAAACAGAAGAGTTAAATGAACTCAATAAAAAGTTAATATTAGAAACCGCACAAGATAAAAAACAAAAAATAGAAATGGAAATAACTTGTTTAAGAAAATATATAGATAATATCAGTAATAAAATAAAATCACTGGATAATAACACTTTTAAAAACACGATATTGAAAGAATTAGTAGAATATGTATTACCTAATCATAAGAGCAGAGTTAATATAGAATTTGATACTAAAACCCCTAATATATTTGTATTTGCTAATGTAGCATATAATTTAAAAACACGAGAGGAATATGAGATAAAAAAAGAAGATTACATAACCATATCTTGTAATTATGAATATATTGAACCTTCCACAGAAGATATAGAGAGAATAGATGCTTTATTTAATAGTATTTTAGATACAGATGAAAAACGTTCATACATATCTATCTTACGAAGTGCTTTAAGTGGTAATAGGATTGAAAAGTTTCATATTGCTAATGGGGTGGGTAGAAATGGTAAGGGTGTATTAAATGAGTTGATGATGTCTTGTGTTGGAGCATATGGTTATAAGGCACCAATAGATTTACTAACAAAAGAAATATCATCAGGTGCTAATCCCGAAGTTGCTAATATAAATCATAAGCGGTTCGTTGTAGTGAATGAACCAAATGATAATCAGCGTCTATTAAGTGGAAATATGAAACGGATTACTGGTGATGAAATTATAAATGCTCGTGGTTTATATAAAAGCGATACAGATACACATTTAGATTTAACAATAATAGGAGAATTCAATAAAATCCCTACCTTTTATGGAGAGCAAGATAATGCTTCTATTAAGAGATTAAACATTACAGAATTTAAATATAGATTTACAGATGATGAAGATGAACTATTACATAATAAACATTGTAAGCGATTAGATAAAGATTTAAAAACGAGTTCATTTAAAAATAAATACAAACACGCATTATTTAAATATCTATTAGATGCCCCCAATGAATATTACATTAGTAGAAAAAGCAAAGAACTAGTAGATGAATACTTGAAAAATAGTAACGAACTCTTTATTTTTATTGATGATGAATATGAATTAACAGAAAGCAAGTATAATTATCTTTTATTAAAAGAGGTATGGTTGGTATTTAAGAGTGGAGATTATTATAATAATATGACTAAATCCCAAAAAAGAATGTATAATTATAAGAAATTTAGAGATAATATAAGAAATGATAATGAACTAGGGAAATATTATAGAGAAAGAATTAAAATACAAGGTGAGGATAAAAATAGTGTATTAATATATTGGCGAGAAAAATAATATTTACATTAACTATATGTCTCATTTAAGTGATGCCCACGAGGGTAGTGTATCTATATTTTTACAATCTAATAAAGCAACACGAGATATTACAGATGCTAATAAAATATGGGAGTTGGAGGAGCAGATAGTAGCAGACCCACATATAAATCTATTAATCTCTCTCACCTCATTAGAATTACCTTATGCTTTTTATAATGTGAATGCTACTAATAATAAATTATCAATAAAAGCATCTACTAGTAATACATTTGCCGAGATAGAAGTGGATAGTAAGAATTATAGTGGAACGCAATTAGCAACAACATTAACATCAGCATTAAGTGCGAGTGCCGTGACGAATATAATAGGATTTGTAATAACTTGTGCTTTTGATGATACAACCAATAAATTTACATTTACCAGTTCTAGTTTAAATAATTACACCATTGGAACAAACACCACTTTATTAAAAGAGTTAGGTTTAAGAGGACAACTACCAATAACCAGCGCAACGGGTATTTTAATAAGTCCAAATGTATGTAATTTAAGTGGGTCGTCATCTTGTTATTTAAGAATTAACAACCTATCAATTAACAACAGAGATAGTCGTGGAAATCTATCTGGTATTTTAGCAAAAATAAATATAAATGCTAATCCAGGTGAATTTATCTTTTATAATGCTTTTGAAAGTATCTATTACCAAATAAGCGACCGAGTAATTAGCAGTTTAGATATAACATTAACAGATGATAATGGAAACGAATTATTATTAAATGGTATAGATTGGAGTGCTACATTAACTCTTAATCAGCAAAAGATACGTGAGCGACAAATACCCCAAAAATATTTATTAAGTGAAATTGAAAAATTACGTGAAGGTAATAATGAAATAAATGATAAACAAAAAAAATAAATCATATTTAATGTTATATGGGATTTAAGAAATTTGGACGCAAGATGAATATAGGTGGTATTAAAAAAATAGGCAAGAAATCATTAGGGACTGCTGGTAGGATAGGAAAAAAGGGGGGACGTGCTGTTGAAAATATAGGAAAAGTAGCAGTATCTGCTGGTGTTGCTACTGGACAACCCGAATTGGTGGCGGTAGGAGGTGGTTTAATTGCTGGTGGAAAAACAGCACAAAGAGCGGGGCAAATTGCTCGTGATGTAAGCAAAGGCAAATTAGAAAAAGCGACAAGACAGGCAATTAAAATGGGACTTGAAAAATAGAACACTTATAATATTTTAATAATTTAGAAATATATAAATGAGTGAAGATTTAAATGTGCCCGATTATATAACTTTGTATAAAAGTGATGCCTCTGTAAGTGGTAATAGTTACACTTGGAATGTTCCACAAACCTATTATAATAACGCTCGTGGTTCAATATGTTATGTATCTCTTGCTGATGTTATAATGACTTCCCCAAATGGGGAGGAAGTGGTAGTATTATTACAATCCTCTCAAAATGCTGAAACCACAAAAAATAATGGTAGTGTTTTAGCATTATTGCCTATGGCACAAGGAACTGGAAATGGACATTTAAGTTATAACAATTCACAACCTATTAATCTTTTAATACAAGCACGACCATCTAGTATTACTTTAACAACAACCACATTAGATAATACCAGTTATGTTCCTACCAACGCCATCTTTGTTTTAAAATTTGTATATCTTCCTATTAAAGAGGCAATTATGGATTATAAAAATAGTGAATATTTACTAACTAATCCTTTATAATTTTACAAATTTATTATAAATTATTTATTTTTATATTTAGATAATTTATAATGGCAGAAGTAGCAACCTCTATGCTTAATTACGCAGACAAACGACGCAAAGGTGTTTCCAGTCGTGCTTATCGTGTTAAAACCCCATCCAGTAATGGAACCTCTTTCAACGCATCACAAACTATACGGATTGACCTACCGACGGCGAACCAAGCGAACACCTATATGGATTTTAGCAATTCTTATTTTTCTTTTCAAGTCACCAATAACGATGGGGCTGCCGTTACGTTTGGTGGAGGAATTAGTGATATGATATTGAAAATTGAGGCGGTGGTTGGGTCTCAAACTCTTTTTTCCATAGACCAATATGGTGTTTTGGCTGGTATTCTTTTTGATATGGATACATCCAGTTCTTTTAGGAATAACGCTGGGAAGGTGCTTATGGGTTTATCCAATGATAAATTTGCTGGTTTGCCTTTGGCTGCTGGGGCAACTAAACAATATGCAATGCCTGTGTTCGGAAATTGCCTTTTTAATACTAACAAATATATCCCTTGTTTTGCCGCAGAAAATATCTCTTTACGCATACACCTTAATAGTGCTGTGTTGGGGTCTATTGGCGCTGCTACTGATAGTGAATTATCATTTACGCAATGTGAGTTTGTTTCATATATGGTGGAATTATCCCCCGACGCACAAAATCTAGTCAATGAAAGTGTTGGTGGGGTTTATGAAATCCTTGCTGATGACTATCGTCACGCATCGGGTTCTCTTGCTGCGAACCAAAGTTCATCTGTTATTACCACTGGATTTAGTTTTTCGTCTCTTAATAGGGTTCTAGTAGCATTTAGACCTAACGCTGCCCTTGACGCTGCCGACTGCTCTATTTCCAACAGAGGAAATCCTACCATCTCGTCCGCTGCTATATCTGTTAATGGACAAAAAATACCAGCACGTGAGATTAAGGAACTTGCTACTGCTACTGGGTTACTTGGTGGGGCAGAAACCCTTGCGGAGGCACTTGTTGCTGATAGGGCACTATCTAACTTTTCACACGATAGTAGTATTAATGGGGCATCTGCTACTGCTTTCACATTAACTACCGCCCAAGCACTGGGAACATCCGCTGCTGCTTGTGGTTCTTATATGATTGGTATTGATACAGAAGCGTTGCGAGGAGATGTTGATAAGGTCTATTCGGGCATCAATACTATATCGGCGGTGGTTCAAGGTGAATTTGAATTTAGTGGAAACCCTACTGCTTGCCAAGTCAATATGTTTGCTAATTACACCACACGAATTGTTCTAGATACTAATGGTCTGCGAACCTTTGAAGTTCGTGTTTAAAAAAACAATCTATATATTATTTAAATATTAGTAATAATATATGGTCAAAAAGAAAATCATAAAGAAGAAAATAATAAAAAAGAAAACGGGTAAGAATAAAAAACAGATTATAACCCAGTCAGTAGTTATTAATTTACATAAAGAGCAAAAACGACAACAGCGTAGAGGTGTAGCACCAAGAACCAGTATAAGAGGACAAAGACAAGGATTAGACCCATTATCAGTTCCATTATATATACAAAACCCAACTAGTAATAATTTAACTGGTAGTAATTTTTTTGATAAGTTAAATGAGTTTCAGCAACGACTAAATGAACGTGAAAGGAGATTAGAACATCAAGCACATATATTAGAACGGCAACAAGAAGAACGTATAAGAGATAAATCAGTTGCGGAGTTTAGAAAAGCACAATCAGCAAGAATAAAAGCGATTAATGAACGTGTAGCAAGAGAAAGAAGAGCAGAGAAGGTAGAAGAGAAGATAGACCCAACGCAAGAACGTGCTGAATTAAGAACATTTGCTAATTTTAGTATGACGGCAGAGAGCGAAGACGAGTATGAATTTTAAAGATAAGCATAAATTAAATTATTTATATTTAGTATAATATGCCTGGCCATAAAAAGATATTGAAAGTAGCAATTAACCAAGGCAGAAAGATGGCGGTTAAAAAAGCAAAAAAGAAAGCGCCGAAGATGGTGTCTGCTATACAAAAAAATAAGCAATTAAAGAAAGTATCAAGACGTGGAATGAAAAAATTATTATCATATGTATAAATGAGAATGATTAATTTATTAAAAGAAATATTTTATAATACTTTAAATTTAGATGTTATATATCTAATATCTAAATTCCTACCCAAGATGATAAAGAAAATGCCTCCTTTAAAAAAGATAAAATACAAGACGCAAAGACAAAAACACGCCTATCATTTTTATTTTCATTAGTTAGTTTAGTTAAATTATAATATTAAGAGAGATATATATGGTTGATGATAATATTGAGAATATTATGAAACAATTAGATGTTAAAAATAAAGAAAATAAACATAGAATTAAAAAACTATGTAGATGTCTTGAAATGTTAAGTGTAGGTATTTATACAGATATAGAATATATTGATAATTTAATAATATTTAGAAATAATAAAACTAGAAAAGCAAAGTGTATCAATATAGATGGGTTGTATTTTAATAAGGACATTTTAATTTAATAAATATTTATATTATAATGTCTTTTCAACAACCATACGAGCAACAATCACGAAGACGGCGTAATGCTATTTTTCAACCTAACTATACAATAGAAAATCCACTATCACAAATAGATAGACGAGGTCGTGGTAATACAGCACCATCATCCCAAAGACCGAATTTTTCGTTTATAAAAAAACAATTAGATAGAAAAAACAAAAATAGACCACGCAGTTCCAATGATGTCCCTAATGAAAGATTAAGTGATATTGAAGAAAAAGCAAGTTATGAAAATTATGAAGATTATGGAGAGGGAGGTTCTGCTGATGATAATTTACCAATAATACCAAACATTCCATTAGGCACAGGTGGAGGGCAACAACCAAGACGACAGAGAAACTCTACAATAGAAAATCCAGTATCACAAATAGATAGACGAGGTCGTGGTAATACAACACTGATGTTTTCAGCAGTAGACCAAACACTATTAAATCAACCATTTATAAGAGAACCACTTAAACAAGGGCGAATAGCAGTAGAAGTAGATGTTAATAACTATGAGTATGATGCCGACCAAGGTGAAGCAACTGATGAAATGATATTTAGGAGACTTAGAAGAGAAAGCGGACAGACTAGCATTCCACTTGTTGAACCGATGCCCCCAGCACAAAGAGCAATGCATTCATCTCATTTTGACGAGGATGGTCCCATCATGCTATTTTCTCCCCGTGCCCGTCGGAGCCATAGAACCCGACGTGGTTACAACCCTACACTTGCAAGTGAAGAGGAGGTATTTGAATATGGAGAACCACTTATTATTGATTTATTTTAATAAGGACATTTTAATTTAATAAATATTTATATTATAATGGCTTTTCAACAACCATACGAGAACGATTTTAGGAATGTTCCTTTTGAGGATAGAACAATAGCAGACCCAGCAATATTAAATCAACCATTTAGAAGAGAACCACTTATAAGAGGTAGAAGGGCAGTAGAAGTAGATGTTAATGACGATGAAGGATATGCTGGGGGAGATGAAACACATTTATCTCATAACACCTTATTTAGACGTGTTAGACATACTGGGCAAACGAGTATGCCTATTACAAGGGCATCACCCCAACCAACAATAGCATATCATATTGAAGACCAATTCGGCGAATACAGCATACATAATAGTGCCCCCATAGCACATCATAGGGTTCTTCCATCTTACCCCAACAGCGACGAGGTTTATTTTGATATGGAATAAGTTAGAATTAATAACAATAAATCTCTCTATAATTTATAAATATGAACGATTATAAAGTATGTATTCCTTCATATAATAGGTTAGATATTTTATTAAGTAAGACCTTACCATTGCTAATAAGAAGACATATAAATAAAGAGAATATATATATATTTGTAGTAGAGGAGGAATATAATAAATATAAAGAAGCATTACCTAATCTAAATATTATAATAGGAGAGAAAGGTTGTGTTAATCAGCGTAATTTTATTAGAAAATATTTTAATGAAGGAGATTATATAATTAGTTTAGATGATGATATAGAGAATATCCAATATATCAGTTTTAATGAATTTTATGATATTGATAATTTAGAAGATTTTTTTAAATATAATTATGAATTTATGAAAGATATAAATGTTAATATATGGGGTGTATACCCAGTATATAATAAATTATTTATGGATAAGCAAAAAGAACATATATCAACTGGGTTAAACTTTTTAATAGGTCATTTATATGGATTTATAAATAGAAAAGATAGTTATTATGATTTAGATTGTAATGTGATGCACGACTATGAAAATAGTTTAAAACATTATTTAAAAGATGGTAGGATAATAAGATTAAATAATGTTGCTTGTAAGACAAAAATGTATGCGAAAGGAGGAATAGGTAATAAAAACGATAGATATGAAGATATGGGAAATGATGTTATGTTTTTAATCAGTAAGTATCCCGATATGGTAGTTCCAAAGAAGAAACGAGATGGAATGCCTCATATCACATTAAAGAAATTACCACCAATATTTTTTGACCTATAAGTTAAACATTGTGTGGGGATAATCAAGAGTTTAACATATACTTTAAAGACTATTATAAAAGCGTCAAAAGCGTCAAATATTGCCCCTAATTTCATAAAGTATATAAAATCACATAATAGGTCTATATAGAATAGTTTATGAAATTAGGGGCAATATTTGACGCTTTTGACGCCTTGACTTTAAATACTAAACGTAATAAATTTAAAGACGAATTATAAATATAATATAATATGGATACGTATGATATGCTGGTAGAACTTCATAATAGAAGCAAAGCAGAGAGGGCAGAGAAGGAGCGTGTTAGAATGAAAACATATAATAAAGAATATTATAGAAAAAATAAAGAGAAAAACCACGAGTTAATAACTAAATGTGCTAAAATATATTACCACGCCAATAAGGAGCGTATATCTAAACAAAGGAAAATAAAATATAATGCTAAAACTAATAAGAAAAAAATGATTACGGAACTAAAAAATAATAATAAATTCCTTTTAAGATATAGTTTATAGAGAGATTTAA
>Ga0181394_1000555_pt1 | contig 16477 bp, 15 predicted proteins | sample 17SPOviralmetaG_FD_130123 | JGI IMG/M metagenome (GOLD analysis project Ga0181394, IMG submission 130123) | Marine viral communities from the oligotrophic San Pedro Time Series (SPOT) site, San Pedro Channel, CA, USA - 17 SPOT_SRF_2010-11-23 | ecosystem: Environmental > Aquatic > Marine > Strait...
AATCAAATTACTTTAAGTTCCCAGACAAACCAGACTTTAGAAGTGGTTAGACAATATGGGAGGTATATAGCATCTGCCCAGAGTATTACCCATTCAGCTGAAGATTTAGATACTTGTGTAGCCCAGCAATCCCTTACCGCTTCTCGTGGTAATTTGGGAGCAGTTGGTATGAATGAAGATGTTGGATTTTCAGTTCCTTTAAGGACTGGTCTTCTTTCCGGTGGAAATCCTATTCCTCTTGGACAGAATGGAGTTAGAGGTTTAATTGTTCAGTTAGAATTAGCCCCAGATTCAAATGTTCTCGGCCCTTGGTATTCTTATGATGATGCTGGAGTTGCTACTAAACAGAATGATGCTGGAACTGGGACTGGAGCTTTTTACCAGTTAAGGGATTTAACCCTTTCCTACGACCTTCTTGTTCCGGATGCTGATGGAGTAGCCCAGATGGGGACTGCTGCTTCTGGAAGCATGACTTATAATGCAGTTTCACATCTTTATTCAGTTATTAACTCAAGCGACCAAACACAGAATCTCAATTTAGGAACATCCAAAACTTTAAGTGTTTTCCATAATTTCCTTCCAACTACTCACATTAATAATTATAATGAAGATGGTTTCACAACTCCTTCCCTTCGTAATGCTAATGGAGGAGCTTATGACCAAGATGCTGAAATTAAAGAAGTTTCATTTAGTAAAGGAGGTATTTTATTCCCAATTGAAAATATGGTAGATGTAGAGTTTCCTTCCAGACAGAATGAAGAAAGACCTTTAGCAGAATTAGAAACTAATTTCATTAATTCAATTAAACCTTATAAACTTATGAATCATTCACTTATTTCATTAAATACACAGAATAAACTTTCTACTGATTTAGATGTAGAAGGAAGTGATGCTTATGCCGGAACTCAAGCTGACCCAGCCCAAGTATTTGGTGTAGGTGTTTCTACTGACCCATATAAGGTTGGTGTAGATTATTCACAGACTAATTACTCACTCCGTATTAAGAGTGAATTGGATGGACAGAGTCCTAATTCCGTATTTAGTTATGTTTTGGCTCAAAATACTCTCCAATATTCTCCTCAAGGAATTATGGTTTCTTCATAAGGACACTTTTGGAAATATTTATATATAAGAATATTTTACCAATTTAGTCCATTTTTTTATTTTATTTATAGTTCAAAATTATTAATATTAAGATTATTAATAATTTTTTTCCAAAAAAAAAATCTTATGTAATTATAAAAGATGAGTTCAAGTAATCAAGCTTTACCAAGTGCTTTAAAAGTTGCTCCCCTCCCAACGATTTCAACTATGAATATAGAAACATCTATATTAGACCCAATTACAATTACCCAGCAAAGTTGCCGATTTGTTTTAGAAAGAAAAGGTATTCTGGATGTTGGTTCTGCAGTTCAACTTTCAGTCCATCCAGTTCAAGCTGGAGATGATAAATGTTTCCTTCCTTTTAGGACTGGGATTTCTGCTGCTATTTCCAGAGCAGTTCTCCGTATAGGAACAACCGCCGTGGCCACGAGTGATGAGTTTGGGAAATATCACACAATTAAAAGACAATTCAAAACTAATGAAGAAAAACAGCTCAAGGATTTTACCACTAAAGGAACTATAGATGGTATGGAGGGTGATAATTCTGCTGATGGATTTTATCAACCTTGTAATATAGATTGGTCTGGTGGGGCTAAAGTTGGTGTAGTTCCTTCACTAATTAAATTGAGAACAAGTGAAGTAGAATGTCCAGTATTTACAATTAAATTAAGCGAATTATTCCCTATGATGAGAAATGTTATGCTTCCCCTTTATTTGATTCACGAACCAGTTTCTATTGAACTTACATGGAGTCGTCAAAGTGCTGCTGCTGGGGATGTAGGTAATATTGCTTGTTTCCAAGATGCTTATGCCGGTGATACTTCTATATCTATAGGAACTACAAATGTTAAGTTTCTTGCTGATTATCTTACTTATACAGATGATAGAATGGAAGAAACAGCTAAACTTGTTATGAGTGATACTGGAATGGTTATGCCTTATGAAGACCTTATCCTTACATCTACTTCCCATCCTGCTGCTAATCCAGCTCCAGCCGGAGCACAAGTATTCCCCCAGAGTGTTAATAGGGAATTAGGTTTGTCCGGTAAAGTTGTTAGAAGTATTGTAGGTATGGATTCTAAAACCCAGACTAATGTTGTTTTAGGTAAATATTCTTCACACGGATATAATGTAGCTGATTCTTATAATGTTAGAATTAATGATAAACTTAAATATAATCGTCCGGTAGAAAGGGAAGCTTACAAACAATCTCAATTATCTCAAGTATTTAATACTGATTTAAATGTTCTTAATTGTGAGTTTTCTACTGACCAGCTTACAGATAAACAAACTGCAAACCATCCAGTTGCTAATGAAATGATTACTGATGCTACTATTGAAGGACTTACTATTAGAGGAGAAATGGAAGGACACCAGCATTTCTTTGGTATTGACCTTACCACAAGTCCTTATAATGTTATGGGGGTGGGAACTGAAGTTGGCCAGAAGCCTATTAGTATAGATAGAACTATTCATAGAACTGCTGAAAATAATGCTGAAAGATTTAATAGTTATTGGGCTGTTGTAGAAAGACAAATGGTTCTCCAAGGTGGCCAAGTCCGTGTATCTGCTTAAGAATGTTTAAGAAAAATACTTTAATAAAGAATTAATCTTTTTATTAATAAAAAATTGATTTAAAAAAAAAATCTTTATATATATAAAAGGATGCCCAGAAAAAACGGAAGTAAGAATATCAACAATTATCATTACAAGGTCAGCTTGTATGAAGATGATGAAAAAACTAATTTAATTGAAAGTAATTATTTTACAACTCAAGCAGAAATAAAAGAAAAATATGGTCTTAATCGTTCAGCGATTTATTTTATCGTAAATCCAGATTCTACCAGAATTAAGAAATATAAAGAGTATCATATTGAAAAATTGACTCCTCCCATTCCAATTTACAAATATGAAAGAGTTTTAAATACACCTTCAGTTATTACAGCTTAATTTAATTTTTATGATTTTTACATTTAATTTATAATATAATATCAAAGATGGATATTATATTATTTTTTTGTTGTCTTGGAATGTCTTATATGATATTTGATATTGGATATAATTGTATTTGGAAAAAATGTTTTTGTAAATAATATCTTTAGTAATTATAAAGATGTTTAGTTGTGTTTTCTGTGAGGAAGAATATGCTTTGGCTACATACCTATGTGAAAAATGCCGGAGGCTCAAACACCTAAAAAAGATATATGGAGATAGATTTAATGATGTGTTAGAAAATGTATTAGTAAGGAATGAAGAAGGAATGAATAATAAAGAAAAACAAGAAATTACAAAAGAAAAGGATAAGATTGAATATAACTTAAGAAATAAAGACAAGAAATAAAATCTTTAGTAATTATAAAATGGCTAAAGAAGTTGCAGTATCTCACTTGAGAAAATTAGCGAGTAAGATGAACAAAGAGGATAAAATTGTAGGTGTTTGGAAAATGTCCAAAGCTGATTTAAAAAAAGAATTAGACAAACTTAAATATGATTGTGTCTATAATGAAAAGACAAAAAAGTATGAATTAAGACCAAGAGTTCAAATGAATAGGAGGAAGGTTATTAAAATATAAGTTTGGTTCTCATTACATTACTGGACACTTTTGGTAATATATATTGAGAAAATAATTACCAATTTTGTCCATTTATTTATTTGCTTATTTTGGGCAAAAAAATAAAAAATAAAATATATAGTTATTATAATAAAAGATGAAGTGTTTGGAATTGTTTAGTGGAACTCATAGTATAGGCCAAGTCCTTAAAGAAAAAGGTTGGGATATTGTTAGTTTAGATAGGGATTTGGGAGCTGATACTCCTTTTGGTGAGTATGTTAGTGAAACTCATATCAAATGTGATATACTTACATGGGATTATAAAAAAGATTATAAACAAGGAGATTTTGATTTAATTACTGCATCTCCAGTTTGTTTATGGTGGTCTAATTTAAGATATTCTTGGATTAATAGAAAATGTAAAACAATACATCCTACTGAAGTAATTACTAAAGAAATCTTGGATGCTGATATTGAAAGATTTGGAAAACCTATGGTAGATAAAGTATTTGAAATCCTTGACTATTTTAAACCAAAAACTTGGTGGATTGAAAACCCCCAAACTGGAAGGATGCGACATTATATAGCTGAAAAATACCCAACATACAATACTTTTTATGATGTTGATTATTGTAAATATTCAAATTGGGGTTATAAGAAAAGGACAAGATTTTGGACTAATATGAAAGATTTTAAACCAAAAGTATGTAAGATGGATTGTGAGAATGTTGTGAAAGAAGACACCGGTAAAAAACATCATTCAGTTATTTTAGCTAATGGATGGGAAGAACATAATGGTAAAAATGTTTTAATGAACACTAAAGCTTTGAGGGAAAAATACAAAGGAGAAAAAGAGAAAAGAGTAAGAAAAAAACATATCAAATGTTTTGGTTCAAAAGATAAAAAGCAAAAGTGTGTTGGTGGAGGTAGTAGTAGATTAGAAAGATATAGGATTCCTAAAAAGTTAGTAGAGGATTTTACAGAACATTTAAATGAATAATTTTAATAATAAAAATCTCTTCTATTATTAAAATGGTTAAACTATATGAACCTTTCGTAAGTAAAGTTAAAAACAAAAAATACGATGTCTATGTTACAGCAGACAACAAAAAAGGTTATAAAAAAGTATCTTTTGGAGATTCTCGTTATGGCCAGTATAAAGATACTACAAAACTAAAACATTACTCCAAATTAGACCACGGAGATAAAAAGAGAAGGGATGCTTATTATTCCAGACACGGAAAAGAAGCTAAAAAAGATTCTCCTAAATACTTTTCTCATAAGTATTTGTGGTAATTATTCAAAATGAACAACTAAAGGGTCATAAGGGGTTTCCCTTGGTGTTTCTTCAGTTATTTCAATTTCTACACATTCTTTATTAAAAAGGCAGTGGGATGAGCGGTGTTCTATTCCAAATACTTTTCCTCCACAAGACCCATGCTTATGGATATTTGGTTTAGCGGTTTTGTATGGTTTCCCATTTTTCATAAAGGGAGAACCCTTAACATTTTTTCCTACTTTCCAGCAGAACGGACATTCATAAGCAATATGGACATTATCTATATATAAACATTTTACTTTCACCATTTTATATATAAAAAGATTTTTTTTTTAAATGTTTTTTTGTTAAACAATTAATTAATATATTAATTAATTAATTATTTAATTCTCATCTTTTTCTTCATTAATACTGCAACTACTATGGCTACAACATACAAACTTACATTTTATCTTCTTCAATATACGAAGTATTAGACTGGTTCTTTTTACTACTAATTCTGTTTCTTCATGCTCCATTTTATAATTAGTTAAGATATTTTTTTAGTAAATTAATATTTTAGTTTTTTATAGAAAAATAAAATATCTATATTATATAAAAGATGAGTAAAGAAGGTTTTGACTTAACAATTCTACCGGTGAAAGAAGATGGGACTGAAAAAAAACTAAAACGGCCAATACATCCAAACTTACCCAACATAGCTACTGGACAAATGGGGGTAATTATAAGTCCGGTGAAAACTGGTAAGAGCACGATTTTGAGCAATTTATTGCTTAATCCCAACTACTTTAAAGACCAATTTGATATAGTTTATATCATTTCAAATACAATCCATAATGATAGGACTTCAAGATTTTTAAAGAAAGCCTTTCCGGACACTATATTTAGTGAATATAAGGATAGTGTTATTGATAATATAGTTAAATATCAAGAATCTTTCCCCAAAGATAAACAACCATTCATAGCAATTATTTTAGATGACTTTTTAGGTATTAAGAAGGGAGCTTCAATTTTTAGTTTTCTTACCAGATTTAGACATTACAATTGTGGGCTTTTACTTATGGCCAGTCAGTTGTTTCGTGGGCTTCCATCCGTGGCCAGACAAAATGCTACATTTGCTATTTTTGGTGGGCCAAATCCAAACGAGAAAGAAGTTAATAAAATAGCTGAAGAATATGGTGATATTTATGGTGGCCAAGAAAACTTCAAAGCTCTTTATAGATACTGCACAAAGGAAAGATATAATTTTATGTATTGTCCCCTCCAATCCAATCCAAGTGAAGCTTTTAAAAACTTTACTGAATTAATTTATAAAGGTAAGAATCTTATTAATGTTTCACAATACAAAGAGGATACTGATAGTGAGGAGGAAATATTTGAACAAGAACACTAATTTTTTTTATCTGTATCTGGACACTTTTGGTGAATATATATAGATAATATTTGAGCCAATTTAGTCCAGTTTTTTTGAGATTTATTCTTTAGAAATAGAAAAAAATATATTAAGTTTTTTTTATAGAAAAATAAAATATCTATATATAATAAAAGATGGCTGATATATCATTACCAGAGTTAATGAATGAAGAAGATTTGGAGATTATAATGGAAGAAGAACCGGATGATGGATTAAGCATGGAGATAAAAGAAGACCCAGATGACCCATTTATCAATAAACCCACTAATAAAGAAATAGAAAAACCAAAAAAGAAAAAAAGAGAAATTAGTGAAAAGCAACGAGCACATTTAGATAGAATACGAGCATTAGCTCAAGAGAAAAAGAAAGCTAAAGCTCAAGCTAAAAAAGATGCTTTGAAAGAAGTAGATGAAAAATTACCAACTAAATATCAAAAACAGAAAGCTAAAAAAGAAGAAAGGGAAGCAAAGAAAGTTTATAAAGAAAGAACAATCAAGGTTAAAAAAGAAGTGGAAAAACCACCAGAACCAGAAAAACTTGACCCAGAGTTTAACAAACATTTAAGACCTACAGATGAAGAAGTATTACAGAAAAAATTAGAAGATGAAAAAATGAGTTTTATGAAGTTTATGGGAAATATGGAAAAATACCAAACTTTAAGAACTGAATATGAAAAATCAAAACCTAAACCAAAACCACCTCCTTCAAAACCAATTCCAATTCCCAAACCAAAACCAGTAAAGGCTACACCAATATTGAAGCCAAAACCAGAACCACACCCTTATGATGATTATTTTGGTTAGATTAATATTTCTTATTTTTTAGAATAAAACTAAAAAATAAAATCTATAGTTATATTAAAAGATGAGTGAAACTATTATCATAGAAAGTAATAGACAAATTGCTTATAGAGCTACAATTGAAGCGGAGCTAAATGCTTCCATAAACACACCGGACACCGCAACTCAAGCAGAATACCCATCACACGAATGGACTACTTATATTGAAAATGGAATCCCCATAGAAGTTGGAGATGAGATTTCAGTTGAAGCTTCTATGATTAACACAAAAGGAAGTCCAGAAGAAACCCAAGAGTTTTCTGGTGGTAAAAATAAAGTTGGAAATAATCCTTTAGTTGATAATATTGCTACTATTGAATATTCCCCATATATCGTGAATAGGATGCAGTTTAATATGAATATGCCCAAATATAATTCTAAAGTAGATACAAGATATTTAACACCTTATTATGGACAATTAGCATGGGGGGATGTTGGAAAAGTAAATAATGTTATGGGATTAACTGGATTACCAACTGAAGATTTTGTATATTTTGCTGCTAATTATCCTTACCAAGCTTTAGAAGGATTCACAATTGACCCTACTAAAAATCCTCCTACTTCTGCTATAATTGCTGCTAATTTAAGACCATCCATTCAAAATGCTCGTATAGATATGAGTATAGCTGGGCCACAAAGACTTTATAAATGTGCTCGTTATTGGAGTGGGCCGGATTTTGAAGATGCTGAAAATGAAGTATTAACTAAAAGATTTTTACCTTTAAATGTTCCAGAAGGTTTTAATAGTCCAGCTACAATTGGGGAGTTTTTAACTTCACAATTTCATAATCGTTTAGGTGATGCTGATGGATGGGAACAAACTGAAGTAAATGGTGGAACTTGGAATATTGATGGAACTACCGGACAAATTGGGTTTAGACCGAGGGCTACTATTACTGATGAAACTTTTTTTACTACTAATACTGCAACTGGCCAATTATTTGAAGGAAGAGCAAGAGGAAAATGGAACTCTGCTTTTGAAGGTGAAAAAGTCATAGGGGGCGGAGCTGTTCCAGAAGGAACACATTATCAAGAAGCACAAGGTAGGGAAATGTTTTGGAATAATATTTTAACTGGAGAAATTGGAAAATTAGAAGCATTAACATATTTTTGTAAATTAAAGAAAACCCCAAAACCTTCTACTTTTTTTGCCGGAGGTGATATTAATGGAGCTACTACTTTTTCTGGAGCTAATTTTATTCTTAATGAATGGGGAGAATATGGTAGTGAAGTTGTTTTGTTGGATATTATGGATAAAGTAGTTGATACTGACCCATACCCTTATAGTAATTGGACTGGTGGAACTACAAGTGAAGTATCTTTACTGGGCGACCCAGATATGCTGACTATGGATGCTGGTGAAGTTATTACAACAAATATTATAGCAAATTACGAGAATATGGTTATGTTAAGAGCTGCTTTATTCAAGGGGACTTACCAAGCATCTTTCCAACCAGCTGGAGATTTTTATACTGGGCCACCGGTATTGAATCCTTCTCCAACTTCTTATTATAATGCTAATTTAGTTTGGAATAATCAAAGATGTAAGTTTCAAATTGGAAGAGCGGATGATGAATATACAATAGGACAAGCTAAAAAAAATCTTAATTTAGTTAATCCAAGAGTGGCCACTTTTTATGCTGGACTACCTTTGGCTACTCCGGTAGTTCCTCCGGATGTAGCTGGATTAGGAGCTTTACCTAATTCTTATAAAGCATTTGCTTGGGCTAATTATGGAAATCTACCTGCCCATGTTCCTTGGGGAACTATGCCCAGATTAATTCAAAATCCTATTAATTCAGCTGGAACTTATGATACTTTAAATAAAGAGTTTGAGTCTGCTTTGGAAGTAGAATTATTTACTAATTTTAGAGAAGAGTTTGACCCCAGTTCTCCTAAATGTAAGTTGAAATTACCTACTAATAGTGATTTTTCTTTTAGAAATAGTAAAGGATATTTCTTTGATATAAAAAGTTTGGGAATAGCTCCATTTAATTATGATACTTCCAATAGAGATTTTCCAGCATTAGTAGTGGTATATTATGCTGATGGGAAAGCTCCTTATCCTACTATGGTGGATGTTCCTTTTTTTGCTGTGATTAATGCTTCTCCAGTAGGAGTTGGAAATGTTGATGGAATCCCCAAAATTAAAATACCTTATCCAATACAAGGAGAATTATTTGGTATTTCTACTTCTTGTAGTGATAATTCTTGGAGTAAAATTGTTAATACTATGAAGACTGACCCCTCAAGTCCTTATGTAGCTAAATCTGGTTCTACTGCTGCTTCTCCGGTATATCCAGAGGGAACTACCTATGATGCTGTAGCTCCCCAAAGGTATATGCCTTATGTTATGATTGGGGCTGATAATCCACTTATTACATTTGATAGTGATTTTTCAAGATATACTATAAGTTCTCTTCATACTGCAACCAGAACCGGAAATGGTATTTTTCAATTAATTGAAGCAAAAGCTAATGAACAATTTGCTACTGATAATTTATTTATTCAATCCCAAGAAGCTATGATAAGTGGTATGTCTTCAGCTGACCAAAACGGAATCCCAGTAGTATTTTTAGATATTCCACAACAACAATTCCCATCTCCAACAATATCAGCTCAATCTGGAATTGGAATAACCGCTATGTATGTTCCCCAACTTTCTGCTGTAAATAATTTTTATTTGGATAGAATCGGTGATGCTTTAGTAGCAAATACAATAAAGATGGATGCTTTTTTTCCTAATCAATACAAAGGAACTTTATTTGATAAATTAGGATTTAATATTGAACAATTGTTAGGTATGTTTGGAATCCAAAATGCACAATTTAATCAGTATAATGTTGTAAAATATATTGGATTCCCTCAATCAGCATTAGAAAAACAAAGAAATACACCAATACCTATAACTACTAATGCTTATGTATCTGCTTCAGTAATGTTGGCCATTTCTCAAAATATAGCTCAATATCCTATGGAAAATATTGCCGGTGTTCGTCCTGGTCAGTTGGAAGCTAATGCTGAAAGTGATAAAATAATTGCTCTTAATTTACCATCCAAATTAGATTATTCGTATTTAGTTGTTTATAGTGATATAATACCTAATGTTAAATATTATGGTGGAGCTAATGGAGAACAAAAAATACCAGCTATGGCTTACATATCTCGTAATTATTCTACTGGAGATTTCTTTTACTCTTTCACTACTGACTGGACATATATGGTAGATAAACCTTACATATTATCACATTTTAAAGTAGATATTAGATTACCAAATGGGAAACCAGCTCCTATAAGTGATAATTCAAGTTTGATATTTAAAATAATGAAAAGAAAAGTTATGCCTCCAATTACCCCATCATTAACTCCAGCACAAATTAAAAAACAAGATGATGAAAATAAAAAAAAGAATCCAGATAAAAATTAAAAAATAAAATCTTTTTATAAATAAAATGGATGACCTACAAGAAGTTCTCTTAAATATGAATTACAAACTGGATTTAATAAATAAAAAATTGGATGACTTAAAGACCCAAAAAACGGATTCTGGGGTTGGATATAAACTGGACACTTTTGGTGATTCTCTTATAAAAGAAATTGAACCAATTGTGTCCATTAAATCTGGATATGATTATTTGATGGACATTAAGTATAAAAAATAATTTATAATATAATTTCTCACTATATTATAAATATCATGCCTTATAAAGTAAAAAAACAAAATGATGGTTCTTTTAAATTATGGAATCTGGATAAAAAGGAATATGCTAATAAATCTTTTAAAACTAAAGAATCAGCTGAAAAGATGGGGGTAGTATGGACTAACAGAGATAAACCAAAAGGTTTAACTTGGAAACAAAAATATAATAAAAAATATGGTTTTCCCAAAGATGAGGGACACACCATAAATGAGATTTCCAAAACTACCGGATTCCAATTAAAAGGATTAAAAAAAATTGTGGAGAAAGGTGAAGGAGCTTTCAGTTCCAATCCACAATCAGTTAGGCCACATATTAAGTCCGCAAGGGAATGGGGAATAGCCAGATTATATAGTTCAGTAATGGGAGGTAAAGCTGCTAAAATTGATAAAGATTTATTAATTAAGAAATAATTATTTTTTAGCTTTCTTTTTTGCTTTTGCTTTAGCTTCTTTTTTTGCTTTGTTGTCTTTCCAGCCTTCAAAGACTTCTTTAGGTTTCACTTCAGCTTTTTCTAAAGCTTTTAATTTGGCTTGAGCCTTTTTGTGCATCTTATCAAGGTTTTGTCCAACCTCTTTATCAGTTAATTCGTAATCCATTCTTTTATTATTATATTAGAAAATAATTTAGTTTTTTTTTATAAACTTTTTTTCATAAAAATAAAATCTTATGTAATTATAAAAGATGAGTTTAATTACATTAAGTAGTGAATTGAATGCCCAAGACCCAAGACCTCAAAATGCCTCATATATTAAGAATCATTTTAAGGATGGAATAACTTTCCATGTGGGAGATACAATTAGTTTAGTATCTTTAACAATTAATAAACAAGATAGATTTGAAATTGTCCAAGGTTCTAATGATACTTTGGTATGGAGAATAGGAGCTGCTGCTTACTATGAACAACATTCAGTAATAGTTCCAGAAGGTAGTTATACCGGAACGGAATTAGCATCAGCTTTAGCTTCTGCTCTTCAAGCTTCAACTATTATTGGTGTTTTTCAATATCAAGTAGATGGAACTGGAGAACAAATAGCTGGATGGACTTGTGTATTTAACCAAACAGATGCTAAAGGATTTCCCACATTTACCATAGATATTACACAACAAGCTCCTCCAGCTTCAGCCGGAGCTTCTCCTAATAATCCTTTTTCCCTTTATGCCGGAGGTCAATTTGCTATGGATATAGAAAATGCACAACCTTCAACTTTTACAACATTTACATCTAATATAAGTGATTCAAGTGATATGGACACTCAAAATGTAGGTGATAGACTTTTTGCTGCTGAAAGAGGTATTTTTGGTAATGGTGGAAGTTTTGTTATGGAAATCCCTTGTTTAACTGGTATGAATACTGATGTAGGAGAGTTTCAAGGCCTTTTAGGTTCTACCGGCCCACCGGTAAATCAAATGGATTTTACTGATTATACCGCTGGAGCTGCCGTAGTAAGAACTGGATATTTTGAAGTTGCTGCTCCTACTGCTGCTGGTAATGGATGGGATTTACAATTTACATTTGAGGATGATGGTGAGGTAAGATATGTAAGAATTATTACCGGAGAAGAAGATTTCTTGGATGGCCCAGGAATGGATAATGGTGCTTTTGGATGGGGAACAGATGAGAATGATGATGCTACTGAACAAGCCTCTTATGATGCTGTCCCAAATTATATGTATTTTAATGAAACTGATGGAACTTTACAAGATGAAGGGAGAAAATCTACTGATGATTTTGATTATAATATTGAAAGAACTGATGGAACTGCAATTACAAACAGCATGGATTTACCTATAGGATTTCCAGAAACAAGGATGGGATATTGTCGTCAGCAACTTTATAATGGGGCTACAGATTATCCTGGGAATGCTGATGCTATAGCTAATCCAGATTTGAATGGAACAGATTTCTGGTTTATATTAAATAATAATCCAACTACTAATAGTGTTTATTTTCAAGCTTTCCAGTTAAAACAACAGCAAGGAACTCAATTTCCTAATGGTAATTGGAGAGCTGGAAACCAAGAAAAAATGAGAGTTTTACCAAGTGCTTTTGACCAGTTAGACCCTTTGACTGCCGGAGGAGCTGCTCCAGCAAATTGGACTCAATTTGATATAGCAAATAAACCAACAATTAGATTAGTTCTTTCTCTTGATTCTTTAAGGACTCTTACTTGTTCAGTAGCCCACGATACTGATGGGACTGGAACATTTACAGAATATAGAGATTTATTGAAATCTGGAACAACTCAAAATGTTAATTTTGTTTCAACTATTAAAGAAAGTTTTTATCCACTTCGTCCTATAATGTGTTGTGGCCGTGGAGGTTTTTATTCTCCTGCTACTTATGTAGGAAAAACTATTAGTGATGATAAAGAATATACCAGAGGTTTAGGAGTTTCTACTCCTATGATGGCCACAGAAGATACACATACTTTAGCCCAAGTAGCTGAAGCTGATGCTGAACAAGTCCAAGCTGACCCTCCAAATGCTTTAGCATTATCTCAAATGTGGAAATTAGGAACAATTCTTCCAGAGGATTTAACTTCTGCTGGTGGGAACTTTCCGGATGCGGATTTGAACCCAAACACCGCAGATTTAAATACAACTTTAGGGACTGCTCGTTATGAAGTTTTTGCTGCTGGTAGTGTCCATAATCCAGTTATAACTTTTAGAAAACCAATTACAGCAATATTAGAACCAAGTTTATCAGTAGAATTACAAGATTTTAATTTAGGCGGATATAATGGTTTTACCGGAGATAAAAATAAGGCTATAGCAATAATTCCTAAAGAAGAATTACAGACTGGAGAAAATGAAGGAGTATTACATTATTATTCACAATTCCCTATAGATATAGATTTGAAAGTTCCACAAACCCAGACACTATATAGTTTAACAGCTGCATTAAGATTAAAGGATGGAACATTAGCAAATGATTTACTAAATCCTACTGAAATGACTTTACTTCATAAAGAAGGTGAAGAATCTAAACAAGCAAGAATTATGGCCAAGGCTTTAGAAAGAATATCTGGATATAGAAGTGATATTCAGCAAAATGAGATTTCCACAATTGGAAATCAATTCCCAAGAGTTTAAGCATGAGGACACTTTTGGGATTTATATTAAGAGAATAATTTTACCAATTTTGTCCATTTTTAATTTTTATTAATTAATCATTTAATTAATAAAAAATTGATTTAAAAAAAAAATATATAGTTATATTAAAAGATGACTTCACCAAATAATTGTTTAAATGCTGATTTTGAAAATGAAAAATGTTTAAATAAAAAAACACTTAAAAGAATATCACCATTATATAATAAGATGATGATGACTAAAATGAATGCTTGTGTTATATGTGGAAAGAACACTTTACTAACGACTTGTGTAGGTTGTTTAAGAGAAAATAAAAAAGATGAAAGTAAAATCTCATCTAATAATAAAACAGATATGGATGAATTATTCAAGTTTCCAGTTGGAATGGATAAAATACCAGTAGCTAATATGTGGTGTGGGGATAAAGGTATGAAAAATAAACATTTATGGAAAAAAAATCTTAAAGGAAATTGTGGGATTCCTTGTGGTAAAGTGAATGGGATTATGGTTGTAGATTTAGACTTATATAAATTAAATAAAAGTGATAGTGAGTTTATTAAGACTTTTGGAGATGATTATGTAGAAAAGTTTGATACTCTTACTCAAAAGACTACCTCCGGAGGAGAACATTTAATTTTCCAATATGATGAAGATTTTGGGAAAGGAACTAATAATGCAACTCATCAAGTTGATATTAAGAATGATGGTGGATATATTGTAGGAGCTGGTAGTAAGTGTTTTATCAAACAAGATAAAGATAAACCAGTATCACAGAAAAGAGTTGGACAATATAAAGTTATTAATGAAACAAATATCAAACCAATCCCCACAGAATTAAAAGAATGGTTAATCAAGAATATTATGTCCAAAGATAAAAAGATTATTCAAAAAAAAGAAAGAGATTCTAAAGCTCAATTTTTACAGAGTTCAATTGGATATTATTGTTATAACATCACAGATGCTAAATGTAAGATGATTATTTCAAAAATACCGGATGAATATTTTACGGAGCATGATAAGTGGTTGATTCTGGCCACAGCTATGAAGGCTATGGATAAGGGTGAATTATTCCTTAAGATGTGTGCTGAACATCCTAAAACAAATTATACTAATCCTAATCATCCTCCTAATGTAAAACAATATAATGGAATCAAAAAACATTTTAACATTAATGCTGTTGAACATATCTTCAATCAAGCTGTTCAATCAGTAAAAGAAGGTAAAACAACTACATACAGAACTTATGTTGATTATATTAAATATAAACCAACAATTAAATCAAAACTCAAAGAACCTAAAAAATGTGGTGAATGGGACAAACTTGGAAAACATATTAATTTACCAAAAAAGAGTAAATGTGTTGTGATTAAAAGTGATACTGGAACTGGTAAAACTACTATTGTAAAAGAATATTTAGCTGAACAATCTAATTGTAAGTTTATTAGTATTGTTTCCAGAATCACTCTTGGTGAGGAACAATATAGTATCTTTAGGGATAGAGGTATTAGTTGTAAGCTTTATAATGAAGAAGATAGTTGGTTCAAGCAAGATGATAGTATGGTTATTTGTATTGATTCACTCAAGAAAATCGCTCGTGGAGATTTTGGAGATTATGTGATTTTTATGGATGAATATAATTCTCTTATTGAACATTTATTCTCAAGTAAAACTCTTAATGACCGGAGAACTCAAATCTTTCAAATCTTATGTAATGTTCTCCAAGAAGCTAAACAAATCTTTTGTGTGGATGCTGATTTACAAGGTCATACCCTTGAACTTCTTGATTATCTCAATATTGATTATGACTTATATATTAACACTTATTTACATAATAATGGGGTAAAAGCTACTGAATATTTCAATATTGAATCTTATACTGAAGACCTTGTGAAAAGTAAAAAGTTCTTAATGTGTTGTGATTCCAAGAGTTCATGCATCAAAGTAGCAAAAGATAATTTTGATAAAATACCTCTTACAGAAGAAGAACAAGAAGAATATGATGGATTAATGGTTTTCAAAGATGAGAAAGGATTTGTAGTTGTTATTACAAGTGATAATGATGTTTATACTTCATTAGATTCTTTTGATAGAGCTATTATTTCACCAAAGATTATTTATGGTCTTGATTCTCAAATTGAAAGAGATGTATTTTGTTGGTATGAAGAACATACTATCAATCCAAGAATGATGGTTCAGCAAATAGCCAGAACAAGAAACATTAAACAAATAAATTACATATTCTTTAAAAAATCCTTCAAAACTGAAAAGTTCATCAATATCAAAGAAACTCACGAATATATCAAAAAGATTGATGATTATGCAGTTTGGGAAATGTTAAGCTCCAAAGAAGATAATGATATTTGGATGAAAGTAATGAGTGTTATTATGTATAATAATGATTGCTATGATACTAATAAGTTTGCTCACTTTAGAAATCTTCTTCAAAGTAGAGGAGTTATTCTTGATTCAAAAATGGGACAAACTGGAATGAGTGT
>Ga0181394_1000558_pt1 | contig 16426 bp, 20 predicted proteins | sample 17SPOviralmetaG_FD_130123 | JGI IMG/M metagenome (GOLD analysis project Ga0181394, IMG submission 130123) | Marine viral communities from the oligotrophic San Pedro Time Series (SPOT) site, San Pedro Channel, CA, USA - 17 SPOT_SRF_2010-11-23 | ecosystem: Environmental > Aquatic > Marine > Strait...
AGAAAGCAGAAGAAGATGAAGAGAACGGTGAAGGTGGCGAAGGTGGAGAAGGCGAACCTCAACCATGGGATGACCATTCTGGTTGGGGTGATGTTGATAACTCTACTAAGGAGATTGCCAAAGAGCGATTAAAAGAAGCAGTTAAGAAAGCAGCAGAAGAAGCAAGCAAGTCTAATAGTTGGGGTTCAGTTAGTCAATCAATGCGTGAAGAGATTTTAGAACGCATCACAACTAAGGTTGATTGGCGAAAGGTTCTTAGATACTTTATTAAAACTTCTCAGAAGGCATCTAAACGAGCGTCTATTAAACGTATCAACAAAAGATACGCCTACATTCATCCTGGTAAGAAAGTCCAGCGACAAGCGAAAATTGCAGTTGCCATTGACCAGTCAGGTTCTGTTAATACTGCGATGCTTCAAGCGTTCTTCTCTGAATTAAATAACCTTGCCAAGTTAGCAGAGTTCACAGTTATTCCTTTCGACCATGCTATTGATGAATCAAAGATTTATACTTGGAAGAAAGGTGAGACCAGAAAGACTGAGCGAGTTCTTACAGGTGGTACAGACTTCAACGCTCCTACTGATTATGTTAACAATAATAAGTTTGACGGTATGATTGTCTTAACTGATATGTATGCTCCAAAACCAAAGAGAGCGAACTGTCAGCGCATGTGGATGACTGATGCATCTGGTGTTCGAATGCCTTACTTCGAGACCAAAGAAAGAGTTATTCAAATCGACTAGAAATAGTGGAGGGTAAACAAAATAAAAACTATATATAATACTTGCCCAGGTTAGACTCACACCAAACATATAATACTTGGGTAGGTATGGAGAGAGACAAAGGAAAGGTATAGAGTCTAACGAGCACTGCACTCAGATAATATACAATATGTGAACCAGTTGGGTTGCTGGTGTAAGATAAGGGAAGGTCTGGCACAGATACTTCCCTTTTTTATTATATAATGCTTGACATTTAGATATAAGACATGGTATAGGTAAGGGTAGGGTAGGCACCACTCCCCCCTCGGGAAGTATGTCCTACCCAGTACTACACCCCCCTACACAACCTAGGTACGTTCTCGTACACACGGACAATTTTTGACTTTTTTAGTCTTATAAAAAGTTTGGGGGAAAACTACTTACCTATGTATAAAATGAAAGGTAAAAATAATGACTTGTATTGTATGCGGAAATAAAACAGAAATCGCACAACGAACAGGCAAGACAAAAAAGTATTGCTCAAGAAAATGTGCACATAAGTTTCACCATAATAAAGTAAGTAATGAAATGCGAGCACAAACCGATGGTCCAACACCATGTCTTGCTTGCGGCAAAATGGTTGAGAGGTTCTTAAAATCCAATAAGCCAAAAAAGTATTGCTCAAAAAAATGCAATCGCTTCTTCTGTGAACACAAAATGACATTTAAAGAGTTTGAAGAAAAAAACCAATGGGTGTTAGACAACTGCATTCACCTTAGCGAAGTTTGCGAACAACTAGGCATTCACCAAGTAACGCTACGAAACAGAATGATAAATCTAGGTTTCGAAAAGCACAAGTGTGTCATTGGTGGGCAGACATATTACTATGTTGAAAAAACACAAATAGAATCCATTAAAAACGAGGGTATTGGTGTTTCTAAGGAGATGCCTAAAGGTTGGTGTTATATTAAAGAGGCAGGAGAGTTGCTTCAGTTTGAAACCAGCAACCCAACCTCTATTTCTTCAGGCATTAAAGACTTAGAAGAAAGAATGGACTACACCACGAACTCGAAAATGGAAAATATTGAGGGTAAGCCGAGAAAAATATATGAAATAAAAACTTTGCATAAACTGCTTGAGTTAAAAAAAGAATATTATACAAAGGACTGCAAAAATTGCGGGGAAAAATTTTATGAATCTGGCAAACATGTCTTTTGTAGCAGTACCTGTAGTGACGAATACTTGGTAAAAGAAGCAGAACAAAGAAGAAAAGAGTTCGAACAAGAATGGGCAACACAAGATGAGGTTGTTTCCAAGTTAGAAAAAATAGTTCGTATTGGAAACTACAAACGACCAACACTAACACATTTCGCTAAAAGCAACGAAAAGTACTTTATAAAAGTAGGCGGCAGATTCTTATCCAAGCGAGATAGTGTTGAAAAGTTGGAAAAAATAATTTTAAAAGATTTTATTGCTTACCACAAACAACTCGAAAAAGATGCTGAAATTAAAAAGCAAGAAAGGTTTGAGAAACTCATTGTTCGAAGAGAGGACAACTGGCAAGACTGGTGGGTTCGTGAAGAAAAACTTATTTCAGACTTTCCTGAGAAAATAAAAAAGTGGGAAGAAAAACATAAAACTTCTACACATCAGCACAGGGATACCAAACTTAAAAGTTATATTCGTGCAGTTAGCAGAAGTCTAGAATACCACCAAAAAAGAATTCACAAAGGAGAAGTGGTAGAATTTCAGTGCAAGAAATGCGAAGAAGTTTTTCCTTTTTACGAGTTCCGTTTTGACGAAACGACTAAGACAGGAAGAAGAGGAAGGTGTCGTGAATGTGGAACTCAAAAATACAATCCAGAAAAAAGAAAAGCAGCACGACAAAAAAACTATCGTGGAAGATTAAGAGCAGCGATTGGTATTAGCGTCAAGGCACACATTTCAAAACAAAACAATTCTTATGCCAAAGGTATGAGTGTTCCAAAGGTTTGGAAAGCAATAGAAGAAAAATGCGGATACAATATTGATGACTTGGTGAAGCATATCGAAAGCAAATTCACAAACAAGATGAACTGGCAAAACCAAAAAACACCAAGGAATCCTGGGGAGTTCGGGTGGCACCTAGACCATATTATTCCGCATAGTAAACTTTCTTATAATAATTTGGAGCATCCTAATTTTGCAAAGGCTTGGTGCTTATCTAACCTCCAACCTCTGCAAGCAAGAATGAATTTGGATAAATCAAATAAAAAACTTATCGTCTCCCATCGTGCTAGTTTTATAAGTGGAATAAAAGCAGCATTAGAGGGCAAAGAGAAGAGGGCAGGCATTTGGAAATATCTTAGTTACACCAACATTGAAGCAAAAGAAAAACTCGAATCTTTGTTTGAGAGTCCTATGTCGTGGAAAAATTACGCCGAACTTTGGGAAATCGACCACCACAACCCCATCGCTCACCTTGCTTACCGCTCGGCTAGTGATGACAACTTCTTCAAGGCATGGGACTTAAACAACTTGAATCCATTGATAAAAGCAGATAACTGCTCTAAATCTTCTATCTGGAACGGAGAGAGGTGGATTCATAATTATGAGATTTGACGAACTACTTATAGTACCACACACAGGAGGGTTTATGATTGGATAACCCAGAACAGATAATTCAGACAACCGAAACTATTATAACGGACATTATTGGACACTACGGATGGATGTTCATCGCTGCCTTTGCCGTGCTCCTTTTTAAAAATGTAGTAAGCAACGTATTAGACGGATTACTATTCATGGTAGGGCACGATTTTGACGTAGACGATATCGTTTATATTGGCGGTGAAAAGAAAGCAAGGATTATCCGACAAACACCCACTAAGACAGTATTTCATTTAATCGATACAGATAGAAAACTTGTAGTACCTAATACCGCACTTTATTCTTTAAAAATAGAAAAAGTCTTACCAGGTGCGAATAACGGAAAAGAACTCTAGTAAAAAAATCCACAAATAAAAAATTCTAAATTTCGAAACTACTTATAGGGGACTGGAAACAGCAATTTTATTCGGAGCATCATAATGAAAATTAAAAAGACAGAATTAGTAAAGATTATTAAAGAAGAAGCAAAGAAAGTTTTAAGCGAAGGACGTTACCATTTTGCGAATTCATTCGACGAACTTGACATTAGCGAAGACCCAAGAGCACAAGCATTTGAGCAGTGCATAAAGATTCTTAACGAATTAACTTATGACTCCCTAGAAGATGAAATTGCCTCTATGGCAGATAACGCTGCCAGAGCATTATGGAAAGCAGCAGAAGAATTAGATTACAAAAAAAATCAAGTTGGAAATCTTGAAGAAGGAGAAAATAAATGACTAAGGTAACAAAAACGGAAAAGATTTTGCGGAAGGCAACATCAAAATGGGAAAAATTTCTCGCTGAAGGTGCATTCAAGAAAACCTTAAATGAATCCATGGATTTTAGAAAGGCGCATTTCGCTGCTGAAATGGAACCCGAAGAGTTGGAACTTTTAAACATTCCAGAAGAAGAATATAGAACCAAATCAAAAGAAGAGGTAGAAGCAATCGCTGCCGCATTGGATAAAGCACACAAAGAATCCCAATTGGGTGTCATCATGAAGTACCCGAAAACAGCGACATACGATGAAAATGAACCCATTTTGAGTTTGATTAATAAGAAACGGAAGGCTACACGGGCAATCACAGGTGAAAAAGGTTATGTTCACTATAGCGACGAGGAATCCAAAGAGTGGGCGGATTCATACTCTAATGACATGCCTAGCGACCACCACGAGCAAAAAGAACCTTCCGTCAACGAAATGACAATGGGTGAGCGTGGCATGGTTGATGCCCAGGACGGCAACCCTCCTTCAAAGATTGGTCACGGCAACGAAGAATATATGGCAGCATTCAACGCTGTTATGAAGAAGATGGGCAAAGAACCTCTTCCTATCGTTAAACCAGACCAAAGATACCTTGATGCGCTTCGGAGAGGCAACTTGGAAGAAAACGAAAAAAAAAAGTTTGAGGTAGGCGAGTTCGTTTATGTTGTTGATGGTTCACTTAAAGGTGCCAGCGGCAAGATTCTAGAACCTGTTACTACTTCAACTGGCGAAGAAGGTTTCGCTATCGAACTTTATTCCGACGCCAAGATGAAAGTCTTTGGACAAAGAGGCGACGAAGTTATTGCTGTTGCAGGAGACTTAGAGTCAGGTGGCACAAGCGACGACATGGAACTCTATGACATCGACGAAGCATCACGTCTTATCATGGAAAAAGACGAAAAAGAATTTGCCAAAATCTTTGCAAGAGCAAAAGATATGCTTGAACTTACCGCAAGAAGTCGTGTTCCTGTTACCTTAAAGTCAGTTCAATCTGCCTTAGACGTGATTAAAGTGCCATCAGAGATGGAAAAAGGCAAACTTATCGTAAAAAATGAGTATGTTATTGCCGATAAAAGTGAACTTCCAGAAACTGCAAAGCAAATTTCCTTTACAAAGTACGCTATGGACTACCTTTCTAACCTTGAAGGCGAGCAACTTGACCTTCCAATGGAATAAACAACCTTATTAGACTACTTATAAACATGAAGAAAGCAATCCTACTTATGCTTCTTTGCCTTGGCATTTCTTGCTCAGGTACTCACCAGACAAATCCCAACACTACGGTTACCACAGATTATTATGGAATTCGAGAATCTACAAGCGGAAGCGGGTATGACGACCCGCTAGAGGCAGAACGCCTCCTGTTGGGCGAGTCTCGCCCTCTCACGCTTATATTCTCGGCACCTTGGTGTAGGGCATGCAAGGTCTTGACTGAAGAGATTTCCAAGATGGGGATTCATAATAAAGTTTGGATACTGGATATCGGTAGTTCAACAACACAAATGCTTGCAGTTTTCACAGATGCAGGTCAGGATAGTATCCCAACAATGGTACATTTGGACAGGAGATACGGTAAAATAATTAAAAGAGACCTAATTTCTATTATCGAGTTCTTGCAAAAAGAACATAATATAAATAGAATGGAGAGAATTTATGATTGATATCAGTAGTTTAGGAGAAGCAGGGTTACAGATTCTGCTCGGAGTTGGTATTGCGGGCATTGCGCTTGTCGGTGCCTATGTTTATCTTGTAACAAATAAAAACAAAGAACCAAAATCCACCAACTATAAAAATATTGCAATAATGGCACAAAACCTTTCTGTGTGTAAGGCAGAAACAAGAAATCAAGTTCTAACTGAGTTATACATTAATCCTGAATGGACAGAGGAAGAAGTAGATTCTTTAAAGAATGTCTTAGAAGGAATGTTAAACACAAAGTTATATATTTCCAAACCTGGAGAAAAAACCTAATAAGGGACTCAAAAACAGTCTAAGAAAATTAAATATGTCTGACGATAATGAAAACAAAGAGTTTTGGTGGGAAGGGTTAAACGATATCTGGTCTAGAGATAGAGTTACTTTTCTAACGGCAGGTGCGAATATTGACACTACCGAAGACAAGCATTTTTTAGGTGACTTTGTATTTCATAGATTCTTTGGAACAGATGACGAGGATGCAAAATCTGTAAAAACAGTATTGGTCGAGGTCGAAAAATGGCACGAGTGGACTCAGTGGTTAAAACAACATACGGCATCTAACTCTATACTCCCCTTATATGTTTTCCCTTTAGAACATATTATTATGACAAAAAAGTCTTTCAGGATAGTAAGATGGGTAGACGAGTATAGACCGTTTGACCTATTTCCATACGAATAACAGAATCCCTTGTATAAACCTAGTTACCTTATGGTTATACAGGTAGACAAGGATAATCTAACCCTAGAAGAAAAACTTAAACTTCCTAAAGTAGGCGACCTTATTGAATGGGTTAATCTTTTAGAGGTTTGGTCTAGCGATAGATGGGTTGACGAAGGTGGTCCTTATTTTGGTATTGCACAGTGGGAAGACGAAATGGTTAAGACAGGGATAGTAATAGAAGAGTCTATTATAGAAGATATCTTTCACTGGACCGTATGGTCTTGGAAACTCAAGAAATGCTTTCATATTAGTTCTACCACTGATAAGATTAGAATCATCTCTCGCTGTAAAGAGCAAGACAATCATATTTTAAATTTTTACCTTAGAAAACAAAAAAAATAATTTTTATTCTGCTTTTTTAAAGCATAGCATCTATTTTATTTGTCGAAAGGATAGTATTGTGAAAGAAACGATTGATACAATTAGCGAAGAACTCTGGCAAGAAATCAAAGAACTATTGCAAGAAAAGTTATTAGAGTTTGGTGTAGACGAGTCTCGGGAAGAATGGTCTAAAGCAGAAATCTCAAGTAAGTTAATTGTAAAGTTTGAGAACGACTATCTTACTGATAACTGATTTGTCGCTTCGTGCTCTTAAATGCAAGAAAATTTTTACGGCAAACTTGAGGAGGAGATTTGTGAAAAATCTTATCAAAAAAAGAAACCTTGCTGCGCCATTCGTTGCGGGCAATGTAAAAATTGCTATGGACGAAACAATCCACGGTAAAGTTGGATGGACTGCTGCTATGCCAAAAGGAGAATTGGCAAAATTAAAAAAGGTTTGTAAACCCGTCGCTATAAGAGATGACTTAACCGTTTGGGTTCTTGACAAAAAGAAAGTTCATTTTTTTCAAAATAACACTTGATATTATTTAACCCTTCCTTTATAATGCTTTAAAGAATAAAAAATTTTATGGCGAGATTACCTCTTGAAGAACATATACCTAAAAATTTTTGCGGTTTCTTTGGCGTTCATGCTGAAATATGTTCATATAAATTATTTTTCTTAATTTCCCCTTTACTTCTTTCCTAAAATGTTTTATCCTATTAGAAGAACTACTTACTTATAGCATTAAAGGCATAAAACCATAATAACACGAAACAGGAACTAGGTTCATTGTTGCCAACGAACCTTTGCCAAGTGGATAACGGATAAAAGAATATAAAAAAATATCTGTGGCAGTCAAAGGGCAACTAGCAGGTGAGCAAAAGAAACCTGCCTTTTTTGCTTGACTTTTTCGTTAATATCGGATAAAGTCTTTATAGGAATAAGAGGAAAATATAATGAACATCAAAGCACAAAACTTTATTAAAGCGATTCAAACAGCAGAATCATCCTCAGAGGTTATTAGACTTTGGACAGAAGCAGCAAGGGGTACTGATTTTTCAATCAAAGAAATTGTTGAAATTCACCAAGCGTGCGGAAATATTCTTGTAGAGGCGGTACACAGTGGTGTCCAAGAAGAAATTAAAGAAGAAAAAGCGAATTAAAAAAAGAAACCCTTATGCTGTTGCCCTCGCATTACGCAACGGTTCAGGTTTCCATTCTAGCAAAAAATACAATCGTAGTTTAGAAAAAAGAAAGTCAAAAAAAGAAATTGAAGAGTAATCATATCTCATATGTTGTGTCTAGTATCGCAGAGATATTTGGAATTAAAAAAGCAGACATTTGGAAAAGACAATTTCAAGACTTAGAAAGGTGGTTGCAAGAAAGAAACTTTTCTGTTATATTAGAAAAAGGTGGAGAAGATATTGTTTCTTGGAAAACAGATACAATCACAATAGACTCTAACCCTCAGTGGGAAAGTCGTTACTATGCTCTTCTTCACGAGTGTGGACACGTACTTGCTAATGAAACAGTAGAATTTTTAGATTATAATTATCCCTGCGATGTTTATGAAGCAGATGGTAGAAAGATAAAATCGGATGCTTACAAGGTATCCATCGTTGGTGAAGAAATAGAAGCGTGGAAACTAGGAAGAAATCTAGGGGACCATACTTTAGACCACTTCATTAACCACAATAAATTTGACAAAATGATGACAGAGTGTATAATGAGTTATTTATACTGGGCAACGGAGGAAGAAGATGATACTAACAGTGCTTGATACTGAGACAACTGGGTTAGATGCAGACATTCACGAGATTATACAAATCGCAACTATCTCTTATGTTGTATCTGCCGATGGTGACAGATACGTTACAAAAAAGTTTGAAAAGAAAATAAATCCAGAGAGATTGCACACTGCATCGGAAAGAGCACTTCAGGTTAATGGATTTACTCTCGAAGAATGGAAAGGTTCTCCTAATGCTATTGATGTTCTACCCGAGGTAAGACAAATTATAGAAGGTTCAGATATTCTTGTTGGACAAAATCTTATTTTTGATTTAAAGTTTATTAATGAAATTTCTCATAGAAATAATATTGAACCTCCAAACTTTCCTCCTTATATTGACACCAAGTCTATTGCAGATAGATTGGTAAGAGCAAATTGGTTGCAACGTTCAGGTATGGATTATCTTGTAGAGCATTATAAAGTACAAGTAGAGGGAAGAGCACACACTGCTCTTGTTGATTGTGAAAGAACTATGCTTGTATTTGATGAATTGATGAGAGATGTAAATGAAGAATATGAAGTGTTTACTTTTGATAGTCCATATAGTAGGAGAAGGAGGTGAATTTGAAAGTCGGTTCTTTAGTTAGACATAAAGTTATTCGAAGAGATGACGACATCAATGTTTATAGAATTGGAATTGCGATTAATGAAGTGGAGGCGAATCCTTTCCTTGTAGATTGTTGGAGAGTTGCTTGGATTCCTACTAAGGACCATCCAGTGGGATTCAACGGAAGTCTCTATGTAGACCATGTAAAAAAACAAAATTTAATTGTTATTTCTTCTTGACTTATCTGTCAATTTAGGTATAATGATAATGTGTTGTGGTGATGATGAAAGGACTTTTTATGAAAGTCGGTGCCTTGGTCCGTTGTCGTGAATACAGTCAGTTCCCAGAAGTAAGACAAGAAAACCCATTCAAATTCTTCGGCGTTCTTGTCGAATACAGCAAATTAATGAAGACAGCAACTGTCTTGTTAGAGAACGGTCAAACACGTAAGTTTCGTGCCCATGACGTTCAATTAGTAAAAAACTAAAAATTAAAATTTAAATAAAACCTCTTTTACCTTGACTTTTCCTGCTCGTTAGGTTAAGGTATTAGTGTATTGATGAGGTTAAGGAGAAATAAGAAATGAGAAACGTTTATTGTGACATGGATGGAGTCCTTGTCAACTTTGAGAAGGGTGCCGTAGAAGCGGTAAATAAGGCGCTTAAACGCCCGCCTACGGGACTTTCTGCCCTCGCTGGTGAAGTTATAGAGGAGTTGGGTAGAAATTTCGTAACTGCCAAAGATTTAGAAAAATATACACCTACTGGAAGTAAGAAAGCATCTGAGTTTATGTATCTCGTTGTCCACGACGATGTTGAGTTCTGGGCAAACTTAGAGTGGAACCCAGAAGGTAAAGTTCTTTGGGAAGGTATTAAAGAAAAGGGAGTTACAATTCTTACTAGTCCAATGGACAAGCGAGGGGCACAAGGAAGTCTCGAAGGTAAGATGATTTGGTTAGAAAAGAATTTAGGACTAAGTAATATTAGAGGGGTAGTCTTTGAGCACGAAAAGTTCCGCTATGCCACTACTGGTGGTGGAAACAATGTTCTCTTCGACGACTTTATGAGTAAGATTGGTCCTTGGCGTGAAGAAGGTGGATTAGGTTTTCACTTTCAGAACAATGCCAATGAAGCACTTGAATTTTTGGAGGAAGCAAATGTGTGAAGAAGATTTCGACGTTCTAATCTCTGCCGAAGAAAGCATCGAGCAGTGGGAACCCGAACCTCTTTATATTGAAGCGCCTATGCCAATTCCTACCGAATCCCCTCTAGAAGAAGACGAGGGTGGTTGTGTCATTATTATCGACATTGCAGGAGAAGAAGAATAGAATATATAATTTCTTAATCTATTCTGTTTTTGCCCTCAACATTGCTGATGGGTTCTTCTCCTACTTCCTTATTTCCAAACAAAGAGTTCTCGAAGAAGCAAACCCTGTTTGGAAACCTATTATATATTCCCACCCTAATCTATTCTTATTTTTAAAAATCAGTTCTGTTTCCTTGTTATGCTTTATTTTATTTAAATCAAATAGGAATATAATTTCATTTCTCGGAATTATCATTTGTTTCTTAGTTTATTTTTCTATAGTATCTGGTTTTATTGCATTTAGCATTTTATAAAAAACTAACTATTTATATGTTGAATTGGAGGTTATATCATGATAGTAGAAAAACTTGAAAAGATTTTAAAAGATTTGACTTTGGCAACAGAAGACGCCGAGAAATGTGAAAGAGGCAATGCTTCTGCTGGTCGTAGACTTCGTAAAGTTGCACTAGATGCGACTAAGGCACTAAAAGAACTTCGTGCAGAAGTTATGGGCGAAATCAAAAAATGAAGATTTCAGGACAACTGTTGAAAAAAATTATTTTAGAAGAAGTTAAAAAGGTTTTTGAAAAACAAGACGGTTCCAAAGACGTAGAGCGTGTTGCTCAGTCTGTTGAAAAAGCGACAGGGTTTGAGTCCAAGATTGCTTCAATAAATACTCAAGAAGAGTTGGAAGAATTGTTGCAATTTGTTATCTCTAAATTGGACCCTCAAAAAATTAACGCAAGTCGTGCTAAAAAAGCAATGAAGACCATCTACAACAAACTATGAACGAACAAATCAAAATATTGTTATCGCATTTTTATGAATATGCCAAGAGCAGACTTGGTTTTGATAAAGATGCGTCTATTCATTTCACAGCAGACCAGGAGAATTCTAAAAATCCTCTTGGGGCAACAGCGCACTACAACCCTGACTCGATGGAAGTTACGGTCTATATTTCTGGTAGGCACCCAAAAGACATCTTACGTTCCGTTGCACATGAGTTAGTTCATCATAGACAGAACTGTCAAGGTAAGATGAAAGACACTGGTCCTACAACCCCAGGATATGCCCAAAACGATATGTACCTAAGAGCGCTTGAAGAAGAAGCATATCTCGAAGGTAATATGTGTTTTAGAGATTGGGAAGATGATTATAAGGCAAATCAAGAAGTTGGAACTATTTATGAAAGTGTTATCAAAACATATACTAAGGAGAAATTAAAAATGAGCACCAAGGAAGAAATGAGAACCATCGTTAGAGAAGCAGTCTCACGAGTTCTTACACAAAATAAGATTCAGGAGATGGACTTTGAAGACGATGCCTATATGGACGACTTGGAGAAAGAATTTCCATTCCTTAAGGACGACCCAGAGATGGGTGGTTCAGCACCTGCTGACGTTCAAGCAGCAATGGATGATGAGATGCCATCCGAGGAAGAAGATGAAATGATGGAAGGCATGTGCCCAACTTGTGGAATGTCTCCTTGTGGTTGCCCTATGGAAGAAGAGGTTGTTGCAGAAGGTGACGAGATGTCCAGAACAATCACACAGATTGAAAAAATCGGTGCTGAAATTTCTCAAATCGCAAAGATGTCTATTGACCCTGCGGTAGTTGAACGAATCGAAATGATTGATGACATGGTTACCGACGTTCTCGCACAAATGCAAGGTGTGGACTCTGGGTTTGACGCTGATGGATATAGTAAGATGCCAGGGCAGCGCCCAATGGAAGAAAAGACTACTGATAAGCACGACGACAATCCAGCACTCACAGGCGACCAGAAAGACGAACTTCCAGACCACCTTCAGAAAGCAATTATTGATGCTGAAGAAGAAGTGGACGAGGAAAAGTTATCTCCTTTTCAAAGAGACCTTAAAAGACGACTAGCAATGAAAAATGCTCACGATGACCGATTGCGAAAAGAGTTCCCAGACCTTTCCGACTACGAACGTGGAAGCGCACAGTACAAAAAAGAAGGTATTGAAGACGACATCGCTTCATCAGAAGACCGTTATGGCGACATGAGACATATCTTAACCAAAATGAAATTCACTGGCGACATCGAGACTGACGTTAGAGCAATGGAGCAAGACGAGGAACTTGCTGACTGGCTTTATGGTGAGTTAGGTTCTAATGATGTTATTACTGACAAGTTTGGAACTAAACCTGGTCAGTCCACAGAATATGCTGGTGCTGACGTTCAAGACTACTTGAACACAGACGATGTGGTTCTTCCAGACATCGCCGAGACACAAGAAGACTTCTATGCTCAAATGAGAACAGACGCAAGAACTCTTTCAGAAGATTGGAGTAAAGATTTTAGAAATAAGCGCTCTGCTCTTTTAAATGAACGTCTTATGAAGGCATGGAAATTAGGTTAAAGTAAAATATAACTTTATAAACAACCCTCTGCTTCGGCAGGGGGTTTTTTGTTTGTATCCATCTATTTAGTGTGTTATGTCAAACTTTTTTAGTGATATTCAAATTCAATTAGGGCAAATTCGCAATAGTGTATTCGGGGTGTTTGATTATCAAACTGAGTTCGGGGACTTATCAGCAAAAGTTACTTTAACTAGAAGTAATGGATACGGATACGGTGTGGATGACAAACAAATCATTGACCACAGGATATATTTTGAGTATGAAAAAGACGACGGCACTTGGGACACTTTTAATAACTTTGACACTAATAGTAGTGAAGTTAGATACACAATAGCGCCTTGGCAAGTAGGTAACCTCGGTGGGGGAGATTCTAAAGCATTTACACATAATTATCTGGGCAGCCGCATGGAACTAGGTAAATATCTAGGAGTACTTCGTAAAAGTAATACAATCTTAAGAGCAAAAGTGAGAACCAGAAGCAAGCCCTTGAATTATAATCAATCTGACTTTAACTTTGCAAACGCCTCTTTGGGAAGCGTACCAATTCTATGGTCTGGTACGGGTCTCAAAAGAGTAAGTAACGGTACCAACGGTGCGATGGCACTACACGGTAACACTCTAACGCCAGCGGCTACTGACCAACCTTTCAGTAGCAGTGGTAAATTCCGTGTTGCTAATATAGATAAGACCTACGGCGCTTTTAGAGATTTACAAGTTCAGTTTCATGTAATGGTTCCTAATAGTAGTACAACTTATAGCGATGGTACTAATACCATGACTAACGGACCTGAAGCAAACCAAAGTGAAAATCTTCATGTTCAATATAAATTAGGTAATGGTAGTTGGGTGACTGGCATACTGATTACACCGAATTTGTTGACTCCAAACGTGTTAACACCGCAGAAATTTAAAATACACCAGCACACTGAAAATCTTGAGACTGTACAAATTAGATTTATATCCAGAACCCAGAATACGTCTAGCGATGATGTTTACATAATTGATTCTGTAAAAGTTTATTCTACAACTGAAGATGCTGCTGACCAGACTGGTGGTAATATTAACTGGGATGATAGTTACCTTTATTCGGACGAGACTACGGCATCTGCGCTGTGGGCTTGGGACACAAGTTATACTGACATTTATTGGGAAAATGATATTAGCACTTTGCCAACCTGGGCTGCTGAGACCGCTGACACTGACCCTTACTTTGAATTATATAATGGAGAAATAAGACAAGCAAGAGTTGTACTCGGTGCCAAAGGTATATCACAACAATGGAGCAGTGGGGGAGCACTTGTAAACTTCTTTGAAATTGCAAGAGCAGCGAAATTTAAAATTAGAATTCAAAATTGGAATCCTGCTGGATTCCCTCCAGCAGTTGGACGCAAGTCTAAGACAGTGGAAGTTGACCAGGGATTTTTTCTGTCTGCGGATTATACTGGTTCAACATATGCTGATGGTAATTGGAAACAAAAGAATCAACAGCAAAGAGTAGAGTTAGACCTTTCTAGTGTTTTTAACATAAGTGATTTTTGGGAAACTCAACAGTTGTGGGCTATTGTGGAGGCTTACGGGGTAGCAAGTAATGGTGAGCATTATCTTGTTGACTTCTATAATTTTTCAAGTCAAAACCAACCGTTTCATTTTAATCGGGACACTAATCAGTTACCTTATAGCGGATTGAGTTTTAAAAACCCAGGTATTGATTCTTACGATTTAAGTATTGGAAATGTTAGAATAAAAACAACAGATACTACATCAAGAGCATATAAGTATAATGTAGGTGTATGGAATGGTGCTGGTTGGAAACTAGGCGGAATAACCACGAATGGTTGGACTGCTTCTGGACCTTTGGATGTTCTAACGACTGGAGAAAAAGTATTCTTTAGTGGGTTTAACGACGTAAGTCCAAGAAATCCTTATTCTTATTATGGCACAGCGGGTCAGCAAGGAACATCTGATACGGGACTGCGTGTCTATACTCGTGCATTAAAAGGTCCGAATCTTACTAACGATAAAATCGACGGAAATAATATTGTAAACATCATTCCAACTCTAAGAAGAGGTTGGGACTTTAATACTAATATTGCATATAATGGTATTCAATTGGACATGTCTCATGATAATAATAGCACCTGGACTCAGAACAGTCTTGTTATTTATGCAGACCATTTGAGCGCCAGTGCCCATTGGTTTAAGATTTGGTTTACCACCAAACGAAACGGTGCTGTACTAAATACCGATATTTATAAAATACCTGGCACCTTTAGTACGTTTAATGGATTAACCTCGTTTAATGGTGTTTTCTATAGAGACCTTAACAGTGTTGTTCCCTCTGGAACACTTAATGCCAGAATCCCTAGTATTTACGATAATGCTGGATATCAAGTAAATGTTATTGTACAGGCACTTAATAACTTGGAACAAGTAATATCTAGCGCAGATAGTGGAGATATAGAAGTCAGCACCAACTTTGGTCGAGAAGCAGCAGACTTGTCAGTTGACTCTTCTATTATTGTTGAAGGAACTGGAAATACTGGTGCCAGATACGTTAAAGCAACTTTCTCTAAAAACCCCACTACTGGTCGTGCTGCATTCTTTAGGATGGACTTATATAAAACAAGTATCACTGGGGCAAATCATTTAGGTACTTTTTTCACGACAGGTACGAGCAGTAATTCAGCAGACATCGCCAGAACTGATTTTATTAAAGCAACAAGTTTTGCAAATTTTCAATCGTCGACCGACAGTTATGATAAAGTATATTTAACAGATTTGGCAGGCGTTGGTGCTTTTGGAGACAGTACAATTTGGGCAAGACTTAGACCTTTAGATGACGCAGGCACTAGTATGGACTATCAGGACGAGTCTTATCCCTATACAGGATATAAGTTTATTTTCGGTCAGGGAACTGCCATATTTCAGGAAGGGCAACTTGAAGCAAGTTATCTTTTAAAAGTCGAGGTGCGGTCGTCAAGTGGTGACAAAACTAACGATGCTTATGATTATATTACGTTAACCGCTTCTGATTCTCTTGGAAACGAAATAGTATATACTTTACCTAGCAATGGTAACAGTGCATGGTACGGCACAGGCACTAGTCAAGATTTTGTTAACGATGAAAATAATGCTGGTCTTGATATTGCAAGTTTATTAACCGATAGATATACATCAACTTCAGTTACGTGTAATCTTAAAGCATATGCTTATGGACTTGCTTCGCCTAATACAACTGCTACGCTAAAGTCTGAAATAAATAAGTCTATCACAGTCCCTGCTTGGACCTGGACCTTTGCGACACATTCTGTTACATTACCTGCGAATGACCCAAATCTTGGAAACAGGTTGGAATATACTAGATTACTTGTAAAAGGAACTGCTTCGAATGATACCACCAATGTTGCTAAGAAGTTTAGACTTAGAGTTTGGAACGACACAAATACTCTTTATAGTGGTACTGCGGAATCAGGAAGAAAAGAGTTTATCTTACAAGGTTCTGAATTTACAACAGTAGAATTTTCAAGATACGTAGATTCTGTAAATGGTAACTTTTTGGAT
>Ga0181394_1000562_pt1 | contig 16361 bp, 8 predicted proteins | sample 17SPOviralmetaG_FD_130123 | JGI IMG/M metagenome (GOLD analysis project Ga0181394, IMG submission 130123) | Marine viral communities from the oligotrophic San Pedro Time Series (SPOT) site, San Pedro Channel, CA, USA - 17 SPOT_SRF_2010-11-23 | ecosystem: Environmental > Aquatic > Marine > Strait...
ACCATCACCGGCAAATTTAGCAACACCATATTGATCTATGTAAGCTCTAGCAGTTGATGCGTTAGTATTTGCAGGTGTAAAGATAGAGTTAACAGATAGGTTAGCATTAATAATAGCGTCACCACCAACAATTAAACCACCGTCACGTGTAAGGTGAAAGTTTGAAGATGATATTTCAATATTATTACCTGACCCAGAAATGAATTGTGATGTCTCAGTACCAACAAAGAATTGCTGTGCACGTATATCAAGTTCACCGGGCTGTGTCGATGTTGAGGTAGCAAATCTAAAATAAGAGTCACTATTTTGAATTAACTCTAAACCTATACCGGAGTAGCTTGTATATGCACCTACTCTATTAAGTACCATTGAACCTGACCATAGCATTAATCCAGATCCTGCATCATTTGCAGAAGCTGTAGCATAGTTAAACCCTTTATAATCACCTGTTCTTAAATTAGCCATATTATACCGTTCCGTCGAATCCTTCCATTACAAATCCATCACCAATGTTAATTGTACCTTGTAAAACATTATCTAATCCATCTATAAACAAATTACTGCCTGAGAAGTCTATATTATTAACGATCAGGGATACATTGGATTGTAATCCTATATTATTATAAAATTCAAATTTAAAGTCTAATATATCGTCACGCTGTGCTGTAGGTATAGGGAATTCAAAGTAAGTATGTGATGGTGAGTAACCTATCTCTCGATCACCTTTAACTTGTACATCACCAATAAACCACTTACCATCTAATATATTAAATATTAAATTTATATCACCATCTCGTGAGGGTGTATAACTGAAGTTTATGAGTTTCTTCTTAACAATACCTGGCACGACTTGCTGTTGATTAGGTGTGAATCCGCTTTGTAGAACCATGTTATACTCATTACCTGGATATCCAGGTATGAATGAATTAGCTTTTCGGTTTTGCTCAACAAATTTTAATCTACCCGCCATATTACTAAATCGACCTTTACTACCATATCCAGCGTTTCTCACCTTAGACGCCGCTTCATCAGTTAAATTATCTGAAAGTATATTGAGTGAATCCATGTTAGCATTATCTAATTCTGCTTGAATCACAGCACATCTAATATTACCAAGGTTTTCTGGTATAGTAGGATCTATATATGACATTTTAACAACACTGTCATCTATATCAACATTTGATCCTGATATCCAGAGCTCCATTCTACTAGGATTCTCTTGCCCGGGTAGTTTTTCTGCTGCTGCTTCAAACGTTATACTATACTCATTACCTGCATAAACATCAATACTTTTATTAGGTCTAAATGTCCATCCCTCTCTAGTCCACGGTCGATCTTCATACCACGTCTGAGCTGCGAAGTAGCTATCATGATAGTATGTGCCAGATACTGCTGCCGCTCCTAAAATTGGAAAGTTTGAATACTCAGCTGTCGCATCTTGGTATAGATCTTGACTTGCAAAGCCGTGATAATTACTAGCTGAGTCAACTGTCCATAAATTATCAACAGCAGTTTGACTTCCAAAAGTACCTGCGCCTTGATATGGCAATTCAGAAGTATCGTTTGTAAGTAGATTCTGATCTACTAAGGGCTCATCACCAAGTAGTTTGAAAGGCCCTAAGCCAGCACTCTTTACATATGTTTTAATTCTACTGACCTCACCGGATATGGGCTTGATATCTTTCATTGTTACTCTTGCAAACGAATGAATATTTTTATCATCTCCTTTCGGACTACCTGCTTCTTGAAAGGTAAGAGTAAAATTGTCATGTGAAGTGTATTTGTGAAGTATATTAACTGGTATTTGTAAACTCCGACCGATTTGATCTGTACCAACTCCGTCTGTACCTGCGAATTTAAATTCAAAGTATACTTGATATGCTTCAACAAGTAATTCATTACCATTCTTAACTTCAAGTATATTAGGAGTCCATGGGGGTAAGATATTTCCTTCTAATGGTTTCCTCCATGCATACCCGTATTGATGAAACCCCTTCATACCCTTTTTTACCCACTCTCTAGGATCAAGTATTACAATATCCACAATTTCATCTACACTTCTTTCATGCCATTTTCCAAAACCGTTGGCAGCCGCTATTTGCTTAAGCTGATCTTCAATTTGTGCAACAGTAATGTTATTAACGGATAACTTCATACTTTGTTGCGAAGGGTTAAACCCACCGTAATCCGTAAGGTGATTTTCAAATTTAAGTGTAACTAATTCTTGCTGATAATTATAAACTTTAGATGATATAATACTACCTTCCGTAGATGTCGTAAAAGCTCGATCTCCAACTTTATAATCATATGTTTGATACTTACGATTAACTTCTTGGATCTGTATACTAGGAGCTACTTGAAATATAGTTGGTGAGATGTTAGGTCTTCGAGGTTCAATATTTATTTTATGAGCCCATCGAACAGATGGTTTAATAATATCGCTTTCAAAATATCTAGTACCTTCGAGTCCTAACTGTTCCCGTCGATATTGCTCTAGCTCCTCGTCAGTTCTACCTATACTTCTTAGTCTCTGAATATTCTCTTCAACGCGTTGCTGTATAGGAATACCTCGATCATCTCTGATAGGTTTACCTATAACATTAATTGTAGCAGGTCCAGGTGCTGTATCTTCATATATAAATACGGAGATAATTCTATTACCTGAAGGATCTTTATATCTGTTTACAGTGTGATATACAGGCTTTCTATTACTATCAAGAATCTCTATAAATATTTCAGATCCAAGCTCAAGCAATTCACGGTTACCATGAATTTTAAAATAGTTTTTTCCTGAGGTGAATGTGGCAGGCATTTCAGATATGTTGAAGAACTCAGAATAAGGTGCTCTATCCAGAAGTGTAGCACCAGCATACTTTTTATCTAATCCTATGTACTCGTTTAATCTTCTTAACATACCACCTCACATAATTTATGTAATTATCTTATATAAATATATGGGAATTAATAAATAACATTACTTAACTCGTGTTGTTTAGATATTTCGATAGCATCATCCACCATATCTCTCATAACATCAATATGTGATATAATTAATATAAAATCAAATTCCGTTTTCAAGTAATCAAATAACATTGACATAGAGTTGATATTGTTAGCATCTAAATTACCAAATCCTTCATCAATTGCTAAGAAGGTTGGTCTAGGTAGGTTAGATATGTTTATTAATGCAACTCTAATAGCTAGTGATGATATAAACTTCTCCATACCAGATGTCATTTCTAACGACCATGTTTGATTGTTATATTTTATGTATGTTAATATATTCTTACCATCTACATCAAACTCTAATTCGAAATCAACAACTTGTGATAGTATGTTATTAACTTCTTCTTGAATATACGGTAGGGTGTCTGATATAATTTCGTACGGAATACCATCTCTTTTTATAGCATCTAAATAATATTCATAAGCTTTTAATTTAATTTCTAAGCTATGTGCTTTCTCTATATGACTATGTATACTCTTAATATCAGTCTTACATACATTAATATCACTATAGCATAATTGACGTTTATCATCAATTGTAGAGAGAAGGTGTTTTAAAGATTCTTGCTCCTGCTCTTTTAAAGTGATTTCACTATTTATACTCTTATTCTCTTCAATAGCTTGTACATTACTATGATATCTATCAATCAATACCTGTAGCTCTATGTTACGTGTAATTATCTTATTACGGACTTCTTTCGCTTGATAGTAGGCTATCCTACCTGCATCTCGTTCACGCTGTATTTTTGCAAGAGTATTTCTCTGATTATTAAGGTTGATAATATCCTCTTCTATACCTGTATAGTTATCTAACCGTGTTTTATATTCTGTTATAGATGTTATTAATTCACGCGCCTTCACTTTATCCTGTTCTAAACTATCTCTCGTTTCATGAGCTGTTTTGACGAAATCATTATTTTTACAGAATGAGCAGTTAGGATCAAATTGACCGATTGCATCTAACTTTTCCTGTTTATGTAATACATCTTTCTTCAACATCTCTTTTGTTTGATGTAGAGATTGCAACTTACGTGAGCATACGTTATACTCATCATATCGATCTTCTAAATTACTCGACTCATATTGCGATACGATTTGTTCTGACTTTATAACTGCTTGCTTATTTTGTTTTGCAATATCTTCATCTGATTGTAATCTATTATCTATATCATGAATCTTCAACTCGTTAGATCGTGTCTCTCGCTCTAGCTCATCTAGATTATCTAAAGGTATCTTCTTATGTAAAGACTTAGTTAGATCGAGTATCTCCTTACTACATACCTTTATATCTAGCTCTACCTGATCCTTATCTTGCTGAAGAGTTTTATATTGAAGCTCGCTTTTTTCAAGCTTATCCTCTTTATCTATTATATCTTGAGAGTAATCTGTATTTCCGAAGTCTTTTAACAACGCTTGCACATCTCGTATCTCCTCGTTAGCTAATGCGTATAATTGCTCGAATACAGTAATATCTAGGAATTGCGATAGTAAATCTTTTTTCTCAAACTGCGACTTATCAATGAATCCTGTATTATTGTTTTGAACAGATAGCGCTGTAAGTATAAAGTCATCGTATTCACCTAAGTAGCTTTGAATCGATTTATCAGTATCTCGACGCTGCTCTCCATTTAATGATATCTTCTCTCCTTCTTCATCTATATACCAAAAATCTACATCTACACGTACTTTACCTTTCTGCCACCCTTTCAGTATACGCTTCGCTTTTCTTTCTATAAAATAATCGACACCATCAATTTCTAGCTCAAGTTTACAGTGAAATGTGTTTTTAGTGTTATTCATTATATCTGCAGCTGATTTACCCCTACTACATCTATCGAATATACAGAACGCTAATGAATCAAGTATAGCGGATTTACCAGCGTGATTAGGAGCAAATAATCCGATTACATCTTTAGCTTTACTAAAGTTTATTGTATTACCTTCACCGTAACTAAACATATTAGAGAACTCAAATGATTTCATCTTCCATGTAACGTTTCTAGTAATATTCTCATTAAGTAATGAATCATTCAGCGTTTTATTAATAGATTTAACTTGACGTAATAACGCAGCATCTACATCGTGATTCTTTTCAATATAATCTTGCAACAGTTTATTCTGATAATTTATATCCCTAACATCACGTGTTAAAGTTCTAGATGTAGTAGCTACACCTTTTATTTTATCCTGCTTGATAGTGATTATATCGTTTGCACGACACTTCTTTTTTATATCCTTAATAACACTCTTGAGCTCTGCTTCAGTTGTGTTTGTTGTTCTGATGCGAAGTCGAGGATGTTTTGGTATATCATCAATATTGGGTAGTATACCGTTCTTAACATCAATTGTATAAAAACCGTATTTGTTTAATATATCTATATATACTGGCGTTCTAGATGGTACATCCCATATAGCATATCCGTGATTTTTAAATGCTTCACCAAAATTTTGCTGGATTAATGATCCAGGATAGCATATGGTTTTAGCTTTATCAACATATTGTCGTTTATGTATATCACCAAGTAGTGACAAGTCATAACCATCAAAGATATCAGAAGTATACTCTTCACCAGTAACTTCGTATCCTATATCTGTCTTAGATGATTGTACGGGCCCGTGAAATAGTGCAATTTTTGTATCTGCATCAAATGTATCTGCCTTAATGAAATCGCATGCTGGATCAAATATGCTGAATACTGTGAAGTGCGTATCACCTATCTTATACACACCTGAATCTTTCAGGTAATGAAGTTTTGGGTGATTGAGATTATTAATGATAGGTGTTAAAGCATCTAATCTACTTGTATTATTTAAATTAGTATCGTGATTACCTGTAATAACGATAGTATGTCGTCTATCAGCTAAGTTCTTGAAAAACTCAGATGTTAGCGATATAAGCTCTGGTGATATATCTGTTTTATTATGTACGATATCACCAGCTACATATACAATAGCGTTTTCAGGTAAATCATCAACACCTTTATATAACTCTTTGAATACCTGTTTATACTCACTATGCCGTTGATAGTTACGAATATGTATATCAGCAACATGGAGTATTTTATCTAGTTTATCAAACCCGACATCAATATTATGTATTTTCAAATTATTATTCCCATTTGTTTTATCATTAAACTACTACCAGTTAATGGGCTAGTAGTATTATATAATTTTGTAAATTCTTGATACCCTAACTCACTAGGGTCACTCTCACCTAACTCTATTAAATAAACATTAATTCCATTATTAGTAAGGTATTGACATATATCTAAAGCTTTGCTTCTAGCGTCTGAATCTAAAGCTATGTATACTGTCTTAACATTATTGCTTATAATAGCAGATTTTAATTTATCAAGTATTATCTTTCCAAATAAAGGTATAGCATTACGCTTTGCAGCTATAGCATCAAACGCTCCTTCAACAATTGTTACAGGCTCATTCCAATTAATTAGCAATTCGAACCCTATAATATCTTTACTAACTTTCGGATTTTTATGCTTAAATGTAGCATCTTTATAATAAGATCTACCTGTGAAGAAGTTTAGTTTACCGTTATCATCATAACTCGGTATTATAATCATACCACTATACTCACCTGTCTCACAGTACCCTATATTATACCTAACTATATCCTCTCTAGTAATACCTCTCGTCTTAAGATAATGCAGTGCATTTCTAAATTCTGGATTATTCTTATTACCGCTAAGTATTAACTGGAATTCAGGTGGTAGCATTACTGTTTGTTGAGTGGTACTCTGCTTTACAGGTACATAGCTACCAACTTCAGAGTTAAGATCATCAATCTGCGTTTTAGTAGCATTCGCTCTCTTAAATAATGTGTATAATTTACGACCTTTAGCATTACACACCCAGCAGTGCCAGAATTGAGTAGACATATCAATCTCTAACTTATGCTTGTAATGATTACAGCAAGGACATTTAAACGATACGTTATTTCCAGATGTTTTCTTAGACCGGCCGAGTACAGTCTCTAGTATACTTAATAAACCCATACCTTAATATAAGATAAATTTTATAACTACACAACTATTTTATTTATTTTTTTAGCAACACTTTCATCGAATCTAACTTTTGCAAAACGTCTTGGACCTATACAGTCATTGTAAAAATCTTCATTTGCAGATACATGAAAGCGGTGATGTATATTTTCTTCAAGATAATTAACTTGACCTTTAGTTTCACCCATAATTAATATTCTAAACTCGAAATGCTTTTTACCAATTTTTGCAATATCTTTAAGGAGTGATTTTGATGAGCCTGTATATGTAGCCCAGTCAGACTCTTTACGGATAACTTTACGTCGTTTCTGACCTTTTACTTTAACACGACGAGTTGTACCGAAATACTTTCGACCTATATATTTTTTACCTGTTTTCTTATTTTTTATTAAGTAAACAAATCCAAAGTAATTATTAGGTACATCTGTTAAAACTTTACCTTTATATAACCAGTGGCTCATATTTTATGTATCAAATTGCACAACAAATGTTATATCAAAATCTTGAGGTGATTTAACAGGTTGTGCTAGTTTTCCGATAGCTATTAATTCCTTCATTTGATTGTATAAACCAATTGTTGTAATATAGGGTGTAAATTCTGACCCTGTTACGAATGATTGAACGTATTGATTTGTTAAACTATAACCTTTTCTAGCAGTAGGATTAAGTGTCATATTAAATGTATCGTTTTCTACCACACATCTATAATTATGAGATGTAACATCAACAGATCCAGAGAAGCGTAGATTAAAATTATCAACTGTTTCTTGCTCACCTTCCTTGAAAGGATTAGTTAAAGTTATTATACCATGATTGTAAAAAACATTTCCCGCAACAGGATTTGTTGTATACTTGTGCATGTTTGTTACCTGTGAGTTATCACCATCAATTGTGAGAGCGTGATTATAGATAACAAATTCATCAATTGATCCTGAGAATGGTAATGTGTATGCTGGATTATAGTAATTAATGTTAGGATAAGTTCCTTTCCATTGCTTGAAACCTGATCTTCTAGCTCCAATACATATATCAACTTCAGTATTTGTATCATGCTTTAATAAAGGATCTTGAGCAGTTTGTAAACTCGCTGTTATTGCATCGTGATTCCATGTAGCATTACCATCACCTGTATTTGTAGACCCGCTACCAACCATAAGTTGCATTTCAGAACCTGTTTTCTGGAATATAATATGCGTCCACATACCATCATCACTATTATGTGCAGTGGTAGATGATAATTGTATCATGTTTTTATACATTCCACGGCGAGCATATATTTTACCTACTTCTGAACTATCACCGCTATGATTTACAACAGATATCTCCCAAGGAGTAATGTTATCATCCTGAGAGTCATTAGTAAATCCTCGACTGGATGCTATTACATTTTCAGTATGTGGTTTTAATGATCGTAGTTTATCTACACCAGAGTAGTATCCTGTATAACTTTGAGATACACTTTGAGATGCAGGTATTTGTACCCACATATTAATACAGAAATCGTTATCCCAATCGCTTGAATACGGATTTCTACTATTACGTAATTCAATTACACTCTCAGATCCTTCTTTATTTGATGCAGATCCGTTAAGTGCTATCGCTTTATATGCTAATGGATGGTTATAAGGATCTGTACCTTGTCTACGACCTGATACTATTTTAGAATTTCTTGTTATAGGATCTTTAACTTTATCACTTCTGTATTTGAGTTTATAGTTAGTAGAGAGTGAGCTACCTTCTGATAACTCGCGTTCTTCATCGAATGATAAGTAAACGTATGTGCTGCTAGGTAGAGGTGGTGCATATTGAATAGTATCTCTAGTATAGATACTATCACTATATAAATTACCTTTTGCATCATCCCAGTAATCTTCACCGGCATCAAAACTTACAGTACCAGGCTTAATCCGTTTACCATATATATTAGAGGGCACACTTACAACTTGAACATACGAAAGCAGTTCACGTTCTTGTGTGTCTAGAAATTCACTATCACCTGATATAGTTGTATTTTTTGGATCACTATAGTATAGATGTTTAATAGAGTTGAATACACCAGATTGATAGTAATCTTCTGTTTTAGGATCTGTTGAATAAAATTCAGAGCGATCATATGATCCAGATAATACCTTAATACCAAAGCTACCTGCTGTCTCATCTGACACTTGCCATGATTTATGAGCTGTGTAGTCGATTACAGATGATCTCTTAGGGTTTAATGCTTTAAAGGTATTTTTAGACATATCGTCCTCTAGTAATCTAGTTTAACACGGATAGTGGCTTCTCGCTCATAACTTTTATGTAACGGCTTACTTAACTTTGCGATCGCTAATAACTCTTTCTGAGAGTTGTATAATCCTATACCGGATATAAACACTTGTGGATCACCAATCATTGTAGAGTGTCGCAGTCGCCCTGCTCCTCCATCCACAAATGTTTCGTTAGTAGAGAAGTTATAATCACTATTTTTAGCTCTTACAAAGTAGAATGTAGATGAAATATCTTCATCTGCTCTACCAGCAAATTTAACCATGGAGTTTATAACATCACGATGAACAACCTCTGCATCATCTGGTGTATTACCTTTATTAAGATTTAGATGTGTATCATTAGGACGAGTAGCATGTGTGCTTCCTAACATACGTTCACCATCTAGCATAATTATACCTAACTCTGGATATACTTTACCCCAGTATTCATACTCATCACTTGAATTTTTATGTAATCTATTAGCACCACCTTCATCAGAGCCACTGACAACGTTATACACTATATGACCGTTTTCAATAGTTTCAGGCTCAAACCCGCTACTATCTGCTACAGTAAATGTTGTGTTTATCATTGAGCTAGTGAATTGCATACTCCAATCACCTTTATCTATCTTCTCTTTGAAGCGTGCTCGCTCCATCGTGATAAATACAGCACGTTCCACATTGTTACCGTTAGCTAATTTAAATAGAGTGGTTGGAGATGGTGAATCTAATAATAAGTTTCTAAATTGACTATATATAGCTCGAGATGGATGGAATCCTAATGTATTACCATCACCGTGTGATCCAGATCCAGCATAGTGACCGTAAGCAACTTGAAATTGTACTTCTGCAGAATCGTTGGTATTGGCGTCATCAGGATCTTGATGATACACATCATAGTAGTAGTTAGTGCCTGCTGCAGATGATGTTTGAGCAGATGATGAGTGGAATGATACCATTTCACCACCACCAGTGAATAATCCTGTCGTAATGTTTCTAGAAATATTTCCTTCTACTACATCGCCGGAATCAAAAGGTGTAAATGTTGACATATCTTATCTCCTATAACTGACCTGTTGTTAGATTAGTATCTGCGTTAATAGTGATCGGTACAGTTATAGTACCTCCGGTTTCATTAGCAGTAATTGTTAATGTTGTAGAGGTAGTTGTTGCAATTGATCTAGCTGTTAATCTTGCTGTTAATGCAGTAATTGTATGTGATGATTGATTACCATCAGGAACATGTACCTGATTAGCTCTTGCTAAGTTAGATTGACCTTGCAGTTGTTCAGCAGATAATGTTACAATATCTGCATTAGATACTGTATATGTATACCCTGAGCTCTGATTTCCATCTGTAACGTTAGCAGTTTGAGGTGCAATTATACTAGATTGTCCAGGTAGCGTTAAAACAACGCTTGATTGTGCTAAAGTGATAACTGGTAAGATTTGTGTGTTTTTAGGTAGTGTAATTAACTTATATTTCAAAGCTTGAGGGTCGTTAGTAAAAGCTTCTAACATCGGTAGATTTTCTATAGCTTCACCATAAAAATTTGAACCGTTATTGTGACCCACATCCCACAATGAGTAATCGATCTCATCATCACTTAATGCAAAGTGTGTAATATCAAACTCACCTTTTGCTAGTAACTCTCTACCTCGTTTAGTTAAAACAGCATCAACTGTTACACTACTATTATCTAAATATCCCATTTTATATTAACTCCTCTATTTGTTATATATTATAAATATACAAACAATAATTATTTACATATTATTCTACTGTTAGATCACCAGGATTCAATCCTCGACCTGGTTGTGGATTTTCTGTTATACCTCTATACGGTGGTTGATTTAATTCCATTTCATCTCCAACAAGTAGTCTGTTAGGATTTGTAAGTATAAATTCTACAACTGGTCTACCATCGAATGTATCTGATGATGGCTCATTAAAGTCTGTTGAAGATATTTTCGAACCAACTCTTGTTAATCGAGAGTACCCTAGTGAATAATTGTTAGGTGAATTAGATCCTAAAGGTGAACTCTTATACACGTTATTATATCCTATAGCACTTACATTGAAAGAACTAGTACTTGGCGTCATAGATTTTATAGTATTAATACTACCTGCATATGTCCCGAAAGCACTTGTACCGATTATCTGTCCATTAATATTAGCAGAAATGTTCCCAACTTTAGGTAGCACTAACTGCGTATTATAGGAGTGATTTTCTTGTGATACCTCACCAACATCTTTAACTTTATGTCGCTCTAAAATGTTAGGTCGAATAATTATCCCAACCATTGCATCAGCTCTAGCAGGTAATAAGCTCTCTATCTGCTTCCAGAATCCAGCATTAATATACTTCAACATTCTTATAAATGCCCAGATATTATAACGATCACCGTACTTCTTAAAGTATAGTTTTTTAATATTTTCTAAAGTACTATACTTATTGCTAAACTTATCTCTAGGATCACCGATATAATCATCGAGAGAGAATGCACCAAATTGCATAGCAATATCTGTATCTATCTGATCTTGTGGTGAGAATGCGATTGAAACTTCATCAGAATCTAAAGGATTAGAATCTTGAGGTGATACTTCAAACTTTTTATCCCATGATAACTGTTTTACACGTAATGAATTATCCTCTATACGTATTTTACTATCATTAGCAGTTGAGCCTACTGTGTTAGGTACATCAACATAATATGTTTCTGATTTATTACTGTACGAGGTGTTAGAGTCAGGCCAACTGCGAGTATTACCTGAGGTGTTTACAGTGGTGTACGGTGCACTGTACGGCTTGTAATATGCAGTATTAGGTACAGATGAGGGCATATAGATAGTTGAAGTGTGATTATACTTTTTACCATCAGTACCGAGTGGTAATCTCATAAATAAGTCATTGTAAGCAGATTCTATTGAATCACCAGCTATGGAAATAGGTGATAACGCATGTTGATGGAAAGCTGTATCGCTTATATGCTCTACCCATCCGCGGATTTCTTGCATAGACCCAGAGAACGGTGTATATGTTATAGACGATGCACCAGATCCTGACCCACCCCATAATAGGTGGAGATTTGCTGCCCATGCGTGATTAAAAGCTGTTTTCGTTTCAGTAACATCAGCAGGTGTAAAGCTTGTTTTCCCGCTATGCGTTATATCATCTGCATGCTCTCCTATCTTAGCATATCTTATTGTAAATGTCGGACGCGTTGTTGCAGTTTTATCAGCTATATACTCTTCTGTACCGAAAGAAACGTTCCACCAATCATTATCATAGAACGGTGCATAATCTGTTGACATAGTAGTGAATCCATTATTAGCACTACCTGAAGTTAATTTAAATAGTAATCTACCATATTTTCTATAATCAGAATCGTAGGTTGCAGAACTCGAATGCTCTAAAATTACTTCGATCCTACTATTACCTAAACTACTTAGTTGCTTACTTGAGACGAGGTGCATGCTTTCCGTAACAGCAGTATCAAATCTAAACTCATACATAGAAGGATATCGATCCGTTTTAGTAGTAAAATTAAAGTTACTATTACTAGCATCAATTTGAAGATGAGGTATTTCTATATGGCTTGATCCAGAAAAATCTAAGGCATAGCTAAATTTTTCAATCTCTCTTCTAGTACTTAATGGTCGTGTTGGAGCAGGTCCCCCATACTCTTGTATTCTTAGAATAGTAGAAGGTATACCGTACGTATTGAGTAACGCTTTTACACCTCTCCCTGTACCTTTCGTTTTTAACAAGTAAGGTATATTATTTAATATACGCTTCCACGTTTGCTTTTCAATATCCTGCTTAGAGTAAGATTGCTCTACTACATATGTATTACCGGAATTATAATCACCGGATTCATCTGTACCTGCTAAATACTCCCATAACTTATTACTATCAAATCCTGGTTGTAATGTCCATCCAAATGATTTCGCAGCATCATAAATTAAATCTTTACTTAAGCCTTCATATACAGACTCTTCTCTATCCATCACATTTGACATCTGATCTATATAGTTGAATGTAGTATCAAAGTGTTGGCCAATCATATCTACAAATAACGTATAGTTATTACTGTTAGGATCTTGTAGAATATGTTGAGGTATAGTGTTTCGTAGTATGTTACTATTCGATGTATCGTATACAGAAGCAGATTCTATTTGCGATGCATACCAGGCTTGTGCTTGAGAGCTTGTAGTATGTCTAAGAGTATATGGTCGACTATTTGTAGTTTTTGGCCATGTAGCAGAAGGGAATGTTCCGTATGATGTAACTTCCGTTGAATGTGACTCAAAATATAAATATTTTTCATATCCATCAAATCCACTAATTACATTAGCACGCTTTGTTTCGTACATTGCTTTGTTTTGCAAGAACTGAGCAGAGGATGTTGCAGCTGTTCCAGATTTTCCGACCTGATCTATAGATACTACATTTGATTGTGAGTTGTAATATTCTATTAACTCTAATTTGTATTTGAAATTCTTCAATCTCTCTGTAGCGGAGCTAAAGTGAACAAATGTATCGTATTTCCTGTAATCGATATTCAGTTCAACATTATCAGAGCTACTTACATATGTATCAATTATAGATTGTTTAGATGTTGCATTAGTCCCTAATATAGAGTTCCAGGATTCAAACTCAGAAGGCTTAGCAGGTTTATCTTTTGCATCTATAACGTTATAATTAGGACCTCTTAATTCAGAGAACTCTTCAGTTATTATTCTTTCAAAATCAACAGTTACTGGAATCTGGAATGGTGTTATGATATCACGGGTAAGTAAGAATCTACGACCTACTTTTATTTCACGTGATAAAGGTTCAACTAATTTTAAGATTATTTGATCTTCTTTAGCTGACTCAACATCAACAGTAGTCCAGTTGATCGCCATAATATCGATCTGCTCTTCGATATCTTTAAGTATTACAGGCCATAGATTTTTATAAGGTGTATTTTTATCAAAGCGCGTGGCTTTTAAACCAAAGTCGATAAAGCTATCATAATTTCTAGGTAATGCACTTTTGATTCGTATCTCATTACGGCTAGTTGATATTTCATCGATTTCGATATAAGCTACTTCAGGTTCATCAGATGGACTATCTTTCTCTTCATTAACGTAGCTTCTATAAGCGTTAATATTGAACGTGTATTGACCATTACCTAAACCGAATTTATCTCTTACAAGACTAACTGTATTAACTTTAAAAAGAGATTTATTGTATTCGAAAATAGGATCAGTAATAGGGATCGTTAAATACCCTATCTCTGTATCTCCAGCTAAAGCAGTTACACTAACATAATCAGTGTCTTCTATAACATCTGTATAGATAGGAGAGTAATCCATATCCTCATGAATCTCTTCACCAAGTCGTATTATTGAATTATCATCCTCAAAAATATCTTCACGTTCTTCATCATCAGCAGTTTCAGGATCAGGCTTTGAAGCTTTTTCTACTTGAACATCAGCTTTACCATCTAATAACTCTTTCGCTTGCTTTACTGTATCTCTATACTCTTTTAGATTTATATATAATAAATCAGTAGCTCTACGTGCCTCTTCTGCTTCTTTAGCTTTACGCTCACGCTCTACCTTTGCACGTCGTTCACGCTCTTTCTTAGCTTTCAAATCATCGCGCTCTTGCTGTCGTCTTGCACGTGCTGCTTTTTCATCACGTAACTGATTAGCCTGTGCTTCCTGTTCACGTTGTCTACGGAGCTCTCTTAAGCTTTGACCACGTGCACGTGCATATCCGCGACCGCTTCCACGACTGGTACTACGAGATGAAGATCTACCTCTACCTCTACCTCTACCGCGTGATGGTTTTGAAGGTGATGAAGATCTACCTCTACCTCTACCGCGGGTTGGTCTCGAAGGTTTTGAAGAGTTACCTCCTCTACCTCTACCTCGTCTAGCCATTTACATTCTCCATAGTTTGTTTATTATATAATAAATAGTATCTTATGTATATTATCCTGATGATCCGACATTTAAAACACCTAAATCAAATACTTTATCGATAGGATCGTTAAGAGCAATATTATAATCCTTCTTAAATCTCCATTTACGTGTTCTCTTCTTCCACTTCTTTCTATACTTAAAAGAAGTATTAAGTTCAAGCGTAAATGGCCCAGGTGGTTTAGGGAAGTAATATGTTTCTTCATGGATTCGTTGACCGTGAAGTTTTCCATGCACATCTTTTTTATTTGCTTTAAATAAACCTTTACCATTATTCAACTCTTTACCATCTATTTTAATGCTAGGATTTTTCTTTCTAAACTTCTTACCTTTATTCTTACCATTTCCGTAGTTAATAAATTTAAAGGTAAATTTAACCCATCTAGGTTGATAAGCATCTTGAACTACTTCCGCTTCACCATTAGCATTTGTAACTATACCACCTTCACTAAACGTAGCATAGCCTCTCCCGTCATGCATTGCTGGATCGTATGTGAACATACCTTTATATGTACTAGAGAATCCTTCTCTATCACCCTCTTTATCTGAATCAACTATCTCGTAAGTTATAGTTTCTGTTTTAACACCAACCTCGTTACGTATCTCAACTTCAAGTTGCTTAACACCTTCAGTCGGTCGAACCTCATACATTTGAAAAAATCTACCTCTACGAACTTCTCTACCATTTATCTTCCAAGTAATATCTTCTGTTGGTACTGTTTCTTTTGTTTCTGGATCTATATAACTAGTTGGATTATATATATAGAAAAGTGGATTATCACCAGTGAAAAATTTGTATATAGGATTAATACCATATATAGCAGGCCAGTGGTGATTATCCTTTCGTACTTTTTTATCAGATAAATTTTTTGTTACATCTGTTGATCCACCGTAATCTGATAACATACCCCAATTTGCTACAAATATTTTATTTGTCGTTAGAATACCATCAACGGGTGGTTCTAAAGGATATTGAGCAGGAGTAGGTTCTTCAACTATTTCAGATTTAGGTAGTAACTCAAATATAGTATCTTCAACGTGCTCATCTAAATCATCGAGATCTAAACCTCTAGTTTGCGATGGTCTAGGAAAGAATGGATTAGTTAA
>Ga0181394_1000569_pt1 | contig 16275 bp, 15 predicted proteins | sample 17SPOviralmetaG_FD_130123 | JGI IMG/M metagenome (GOLD analysis project Ga0181394, IMG submission 130123) | Marine viral communities from the oligotrophic San Pedro Time Series (SPOT) site, San Pedro Channel, CA, USA - 17 SPOT_SRF_2010-11-23 | ecosystem: Environmental > Aquatic > Marine > Strait...
AATATTTCTTATGGAGAACCAGCATTATATAAAAAACTCTACATCATCAAGACTTACTCGTAGGAAAATAACTTTGTGAAAACGGGGTTGGGATTTTTTATAACTATGTATAGTTATAAAAAACAAATTTGAAATTATATAATTACTATCTAAAGAAATGTCATTATATATAAAAGATGTCTGTACAAAAACAGTTTTTAAATATTGTTAATAAGAAACCGATGGAGAAGAAAACCGATGAAAAATATACTTGCCCCACGTGTGGAAGCAAGGTCAAAAATCACCCGAAAAATATTTCAGCCCACGAGAAGACCCTCAAGCACCAAGGTAAGAAACCTAGTAAAGGAACTCCAAGCGATGACCCGAAGAAGATTGCCGAGCGTAAACGCATATCAGAATATAGAGCCAGACGTAAAGCAGAACTAGGCACTAAAACCTACAAAGAACAACAAACAAAATATAAACAAACCTACCGAGCCAAAGGGAAAGTAAAGGAAACTTCTATTACAGAAGATGAGGCTAAAAAACAACTGACTGAAATAAAGGGTATGGAGGCCCTTCCTTCTGTTGAAAAAGCAAAAAAGGTCAAACTTGTCTTAGATGCAGTTGAGACAAAAACTGACGATAATCAACAGGCTGTTATTGAGAAGATTGTTAAGGCAGGGAAAGGCTCTGTGACATCCACCACAGTCAAGACAAATCTGGATCGCATCTCTAATATCTACAAGTATATATTTAATAAACAATGGGATTACACAACATACGAATGGTTAAAAAATACAGATGATGTTTATGAAAAGGTTAATGATAAATATAAAGGTATGTCAGAGAAGACTAGGTCTAATCAGTTTGTGTCTATTGCGGGTATCCTTAAATTCTTCCCTAGTTACAAAAAAGAATATTTACTCTATTCTAAACTTGGGTCTGGAATCGTAGATCAATTAGACAAGATTAGTAAAGATAATAAACTTTCAAATAAACAGAGTACTTGGCTTAACTGGTCTCAGGTAGAACAGGTATGGTCAAAACTCGGAGATGATAATGGTGGTAACACTTTTATCAGAGCATTATATGCTATCTATTGTTTCATTCCTGTAAGGAGGGTGATGGATTATCAACTACTCAAAATCGTTCGTAAGGATAAATTGAATGAAGCCAAAATAAAAAAACTTTCTAAAAAATTCAATTATCTCTTTGTGAATAAGAATAGGAAGCCTGTGAGTATGACTATCTGGAACTACAAAGAATCGGCCCGAAGATCGTGGGCAAAGAAAAACGGTAATTATGGTCAGTATATTGTTGATCCCCTTCCTGAGAGACTGTCAAAGGTACTACACGAATACATTATTGATGAAGATCTTAAAGGTAATGACTTCGTTTTTGGGCTTGACAACAATCACCAGAAGCATTACTCAGAGAACGCTTTCAGTAGTCTAGTCAGTAACAACCTATTTGAGACATTCTCAGATGTTCATATGACTGTAAATGCTCTTAGACACTCGTATGCGAGTTGGTATTGGGATAGACTCAAGACCTACAATCTCAAAGAGTTGTTTGCTTTCCGTATGGGGAGTAGTCAAACAGAAATACAGAAAACTTACTATAAATTAGAGTTGACACCAGACTATAAGAAATAATAAAATAAAATTGAATTTATTATATAATAACATTTAAAGATATATTATATAATAACAAAAGATGAGTCAATCTACAACTAAAACTAAAACTAAAATTGGTCGTCCTTCAATTGGTCGTTCTAAAAAGGAACTAAAAGAATATCTTAAACTTCGTTCAAGAATTTACTACGAATCACCTGAGGCCAAGGAGAAACAACGCTTAAAGATGATTGATTACAGAAATAAGAACAGAGAAAAGATCAACGCCAAAAAGAGAGCGAAAAGAAGCAGAGATAGACTTGAGAAAAACCTTAAAAGAATATGGTCAACTAGAGGACGGATTTAAGCCCCGACGGTATACCGCCAGAGCTTAAAATAAAAAATGAAATATGTAATTATATAATACCTATTTAAAGAAAAGGTATTATATAATAAAGATGAATCAAACAAACAAATCTAAAACTAATATTCTTGAATATAAAAAAGCAATGGACACTGAATTTAAAACATTTCTTTCGGGTGGAAACAAACCACAACAGAGATGTTTTGACCGAGCAGGTGATGATAAATTTTTTGTTGTACACCAACGACCAATTGGAAACAACAACTTTACAAACACCTACTCATCTTTTATCAATATAAATAAATTTTTAAATTATTATTCATCTCAAGAGGAGGAAGAAAAACGTTACTATGAACTCATTAAAAATGAATGCCCAGAATACTACGACTTCGACTTTGAAATGTCAGAGTGGGAAGGTAAAAACAAACACGAAAAAATCAATAATTGTATTAAGGAATTTTTGAGAGTTCGGAATGAGTTCTCTTATCACAACGATATCAACAATATGACATATAAAAAAGATGACCTTGTCATTCTGGAGTCGTGTGGTATCAATAGTAAAGGACAAGACCGTCTCTCTCTACACGTTATCGTACGACCAGAATTAAATGGTCGGAGTGAAAAGTTTTTTGTGTGTTGTAAATACCAGAAGATATTTCAACAACAGTTTGAGGATTTTCTCAAGACACAGGACACGAAGATAGTCATAGATATGTCTGTGTATTCATCCAACTCATTAATGAGATTGTTTGAGTCTCACAAGAAGGATGAAGTTAGTAGAAAATTCAAACCTTTCGGTATGACAACCAAAAACATAACAGACCTAAGGTTATTATTCTGTTCTTATGTTTCTAACACCAGTTGCCCCCTGACTGTCTCTAAACCACAGGAGAATACGGAGGTCAAAGACTTGGAGTTAGAATTATCAGACAACGAAGTCAAGATTATCTTTAATCATATTGACTCTAAGAGATGGGAGAATTACGAGAGTTGGAGAACTTTAATCTGGTTAGGTCTTAAACTAGGTCTGAGTGAAGGGGATATACAGGAATACAGTCAAGATGCTCAGAACTACTGTGAGGAATCAACCACAAAGATGATTAATGAGTATTCACCAGAGAAATGTAATATCAGTATGGGGACTTTGTTCTACTACCTCCAAAAGGATGTTGATAATAAGACATACAAAAAACTTGTAAAACCGTATATACTTGATAGACTCACACACAAGAAGATTGATGACTTGATTTATACTAAAGGTTATATTGAGAAGAAAGACCGATGGGTTCTCCCCGAAGTGTTAGAGGGGAGTAAATGTACTGTTATTAAAGCCGGTTTGGGTAAAGGGAAGACCACAGCGTCAGTTACTCACATAAATAGTAAGGAATACGATAGAATCATTGTACTTACACCCCGAAGAACTTTTGCTAAATCTGTGTGTAATAGGTTGAATGATGAATGTAAGGGGCTTGAATTCGTTATGTACTCTAACCTTAAGGGGAAAGACTATATGATTAGAAACCCTTATATTGTCATCCAAGTTGAGAGTCTTAACCGTTTGGAGTTGAACGAAAATGATAGAACTCTTCTCCTATGTGATGAAGTTGAAAGTGTACTATTTCAGATGACAGTTAGTAAGACACACAAAGAGAAACATATTCAGAACTTAGATATGTTAGAGAGGTTATTTAGAGAGTCAACTAAAATTATATGTCTTGATGCTTTCATATCAAACAGAACACTAGACACTCTCCGATTGATGAATGTCCCGTATACATACTATAACTACACCCTACCATTAGAAGATAGAACTTGTATCAGAGTACAATCACCAGATGGTCCTATAGAGGAAAAACATAAATTCGTCACAAAGTTATTACTGGACTTGGGACAGAATAAAAAGATATTCCTGTTCAGTAGTAGTAATAACACACTCACTAAAGACTTTATACCTGAAATCAAAAAGAAATATCCAAACAAAAAAGTCATTGAATACCACTCTAAATTTACCTCACTTGACCTCACAAATATAAACGATAACTGGAAAGATGCCGATGTAATTGCTTGTACCAGTACAATCACCGTTGGGTGTAATTTTGACCTGAAAAATGTATTTGACAAGGTTTATGTCTATGCTAATGCTTCGTCTAAAAACCTAGTCAGAGACATATTTCAAGCAACCTATCGTATTAGATACATCAGAGACAAGGAGATGATATATTGTATTGACAAAAGACACTTTGGAGTCAATTTATCTACACACAAAAAAGAAATTGAACAAGATTTAAAGATGAAATACCAATATATAGTTAATCAGTACGAACAACACCTTAAAATGAATTATCCAAATAAAAGAACTCCAGAATGGATTAAACAACTTGTTTTGTCTAATATTTACGAACAGAATATGAGTATAATGATGCTTGAGGAAATGTTTAAACGATATCTAACAGAATGTTCTTACGAACACGAAGATATTAATGAGGAGGAGTTGGAGGAGGAGATGGATATGGATGAGGAGGAGGAATGTATCGTTGATGACTTTATTGAATACAAAGATATCCCTGAACTAACCTTCTCACAGATGAAAGAGTTGAGAAAGAAAAAGATTGAATCGTCTTTGACTAAAATGGAAGAGACTCAACTTGAAAAATATTATTTTCAACATATGTTGGTAGAAAAGAATTGTATCAAACAAGAGATGGAGTTGTGGGGTGTTTACAAAGACTACGGAAAAGGAAAGTTTAGGAATTTAAGTTATGAGAAGGGATTTAAGGACGGGTCAGTGAGGATCTGTGATATTGTGAGTGATGTATATCCTGAGATTAGTGGTAGGTTGGCTCTGAGAGTTGAACTCATTGATGAGATGTGTACTACTCTGGGGTTACGACACTCTCAGGACTTTACAGAGGTGAGTAAGGAGAAGGTTGAGAGTTGTGTAGAGTGGTTTAAGAGTAACAGTAAGAGAATTCACAGTGTTTTTGAGATTAGAAATCAGAGTAAGTCTACTAAATTCACAACCAGAACAACAACTGATTTGATTAACAAGGTCTTTAGTAAATGGGGTTATAGTAATGTGAGGGCGGGGAAGAAGAGTAAGAAAAGAGTTGGTAGTAGGATTGTGTATACAACTCCGTACAATGTTGTGAATAAGAATACATTTGATCAACCTGACTCTGACGAGAAACTAGTCATTGATGTATACGAACATGTGAAAACCAAGAAGATTAAACAGACCGAGCGTAAAGTAAAAATAATGAAAGGAGGAGAACACCCATTTGAGGAAGAATAAAATATATAATGCTGGTTCTCCATAAGAAATATTTAGTTTACAAATATTTCTTATGGAGAACCAGCATTATATAATTAATATCTAAAGAAATAACATTATATAAGGTTTAAAAGAATATCATTATATAATAAAAGATGACAACTAAATCAAATGTTTTTAAAATGCGTTGTGAAACTACAGATGATGCTTTCAGATTCCTAACAGAATTCTTCAATCATACTGACGGAGAAACAAATCATATCCAGATTGACCGAGATGGTTATTGTGGATGTGACTTAACTATAACAACCATCAACTCGATTAGCATTGTAAAAATGATTATTAAACAAATTGGTGATCTACATTGTATGTTTGAAACAATCCAACCGATTGAAAAGTATACTGGTATTAGGAATATTAATATATAAATATTAATTGATTATATAATATCTAAAGTTATCATATTTACAAATGAATATGGTAACTGACCCTTATTATAAAATTGCTACTGATATGTATAAGGAGTATTGTACTAGCAAATTAAAATACGAAGAACATTGGAAACGAAAACGAGTATACTGTCCTGTGTGTAATTGTACTGTAGTTTATCCTCGGAGTTACGAGCACCGTCTAACAAAAAAGCACGAAAAGAACCTACGGAAGAATACCGTGAATGTATTTGACTATAATCTCAATCAGTAAAACCAAATCGTTACTTGCTAAACAGAAGTAACCACACTCTACCTCTAAACGGTCTAACCAAGAGACTTGTTCTTTACTTATTTTAACCTGACCATTAGGTCTTTTAAGTTCAATAGCCATTCCTTTGTATTTGCCACACGCAGAAGGAGTGTAAATAATCAAGTCCGGCTGTCCCTTTTGATAGCCCTCAACATAACTCTTAATACGTTTGCTTGGTGTGTCCAAATACCCTCCTAGACTAGCACAGAACAGTAAATCAGTCTGTCGTAAGTAGTCTACTAAAATAGCCTGTAAATCGTGCTCAAAGTGTAGTTTATACTGTTTGTTCTCATTAATATCAATGTGAACCATATTTATTTTGTCATTATATAATTCTTCTTTAAATAGTTATTATATATGATTTCTTTAAGTGTGTTATTATTTTCTTAGAATTTTTTTTATTATATGATTATAATAAAAATGGCTTTAGTCTTAACAAAAGGACAAAAACTTACGATGGATCGCTTAAATAAGCGTGATTATGACTCAATTAAACAGGCTGATATAACTCGTCTATTGAGTAGAGTATTAGACCAAAAACAATCTGCTGAAGATTTAGTACCTAAAGTAATTGACTATGAAAAGGTAAAATTCCCACAGAAGACTGTGAAGGATATTGAAAAATATTTAACAAAAAAAATAAAACAAAAAGACGACAGGGCGATGTTCCGTGAGGTTATATCAGACTATTCTTCATTTGAAACAGGTGGTAAAGAAACAAATTCTGTAACAGGTGGTAAAGAAACAGTTACAGAGGTATTACCTAGCCGAACCAAAACAACTAAGGGAACTAAAACATCGGGAACAGATAAACAGTTAAACGACCTGCTTGATAAACTGTTAGGTGAAGGAGGTGAAGGTGATCAAAAAACCACAAAGGAAAAAACCACAAAGGATTATAACATACCCGCCCCGTTTGCTGGTGAAGGAAGAAAATTGACACCCGACGAACCCAAAAGTTCTGAAACTTGGTTAGAATATCTTGATAGACAACAGAAGGAGGTTAAAGGAGGGCTAACAGATTCAGAAGTCAAATCAATTAAAACTATTTATAACAAGGCTATGAATACATATGCTAAGAAGAGAAAAGATAGATTAAACGACCCTTCAAAAGCAAATGTAGGCGGTTTAAAAGATTCTATCGCTAAAACTCCATTTGGTGATATAGATGCTAATGCTGTTGCTGACGGTATCTCTGCTACTGCTGGCACAGGAACAGAGGTAGTCGCTGATACGCTTTTAACTCCAATATTAGGTCCTGAACTTGCTTCTGTAGTCGGCAAAGGGGCTGGAAAGGCTATTGAATCCTTGTTTGATAGTATTGGTAATGCTTGGTTTGATACTAGTAAATATACACCACCTCTAGAAAAAGGAGAAGGTTCTTTTATAGTAGGAATTGACCAAGATGGTAATCGTGATGAAGGTATGTGGGATACTCGAAATGGTAAACAAATCGTTGAAAAAGGATCATACATTGATTTGGCTCAACATCTATCACAAGTAAAAGCGTCTGGTGCTATATTACAGCAGTTGTATAATACAGCAGAATCATTAGGAGAATTAACAAAGGGGGAAAGTGAGTTAATTTATAACGTATCAGAAACTTTATCCCGAGTAGCATCAGGTAAATCAAAAATATCTTATGAGCAACTTGGAGACTTAATGAAAGTAACCTTAAGTAATCTGCCTAAAGATGTGATTGATAAATCAATGCCTGAGATAGTCAAATACGGCAAAGAGATGTCTAATGTTATAGGAGGACAAAACCAAAATAAATCTATTGTTGATATTGGTGATTCAAGTGACTATGGTTCTACTACTGAAATTGAAACTGATACCGATCTGCCAGCCGAAACCGAAACAGAACCTGACGAGAAAGAACCCGAAGAGAAAGAGCCTGAAGAAAAAGAGCCTGAAGAAAAAGAGCCTGAGCCTGAAGAAGAGATCAAAGAAGAGATTAAAGAGACACCTCTTGATGATACATCAGGTAATAATTTAGAGGATGGTTTTCCTCGTTTACGTCCTAAAGGAGTTTGGGGTAATACAGATGAATTGTTTATTCGTAAAGAAGAAAATGTTCAATCATCAGCGTTAATTAGTGAGATGATGAATGTTGAACCAGCAGGATGGTATAACGGCTCAAGTAATGTTTTATATAAAAGAAATCTCGTTCAAGATGATATGAGATACGGGAGAACGTTTAGTATGCCACCACCAGAACCAAGCCAAAGTACAAAAATCCCAACTATTTTTAAGGAACGAACACGTCCTATAATGACGCCACAGTACGCTCCAGCAATGAGACCTTTTCAGAGTGTGACTTGGGATCCCTATTCTTTCGGTCAATTTCAAGAATTCGGTTGGAACGATCGGCAACCCACTGTCTACCCGATCGAAAATCAAGAAGAAGCGGTAAATTATTATCCCCATAGGATCAATATGACCACCGGAGGAGAGAAACCAATCGTAGATCAGAGATCTTTCAATTGGATTCAAAACCAAAGGTTTTTAAGATAATATTTACTAAAACAAAAAATGTATTCAGATAGCGATTCAGAGTTTGAATACAAAGAGGACTCGCTCCGCTCCAAAGAGGACTCGCTCCGCTCCAAAGAGGACTCGCTCCGCTCCAAAGATAAAGAAGACAAGTATGCCGTAAAATGCCTCTCAAATAACAAAGAGTGTATTGAACAGCCACATTGTTGCGAGATTGAGTTATTACCTAAACTACCCACAGGCATCCTTTGTATTGGGCGTTCTGGTTCCGGAAAGACAAACGCCGTTGTTAATATGCTAAAAAATGATCATTTGTTAGCAAACCAATTTGATTTCACTTATCTTTATACAGGTGGAATTAAGCCAGATAAAGACTTGATAAAAGATTTGAATATACCACCATCAAATATTAAAGATGACTTTACGGCTACTGATGTAGAGAATTTGATGTCTAAACTCCAAAGGACAGTAGAAAAACAAGGTATGGCTGATACACCAAGCGTGTTGTTAATTCTTGACGATATACTAGGTAATACCGATTTTTTGAAAAGTAAAACTTTTTCAAAGTTGTGTACAACTAATAGACACTGTAGAATTACATACATCATAATGACTCAATACTTTAAAAAATTGCCACCTGTTTGTAGGACGAATGGTAGTTACTATATGGTATTCCCATCCTCTATGGTAGAACTAGAAAAAATAGCAGAAGAATTAACTCCACCATCAATGAATAAAAAGGAATTTTTAAAGATAGCGAAATTTGCTACAAAAGAAAAATATTCATTTTTGAGTATAAATAGTAAGGCTACTCCTGATAAACAATTGCGTAAAAATTTCGGCACGATATTATCACTAAATTAGAAAAAAATTATCTTATTAATAACAAAATACAAAGGATGCCTAGTAAAAAAAAAATATCATCACAAAGGCGTGTTGAACAGGAGATGAAAGAAGATCCAAGGAAACTAGATTCAATACTTCGGGAATCACAAGCCCTACTAGATGAAGATCATTTATTAACCGATCAAGAGCGTAAACAAGTTCGACAATTAAGATCATTACGTTTTACTGATCGTCCTTCTTATGATAGAGAGAGGGTTTTACGAGGTTATATGGCTAAAAAAGCACTTGAACGAGGTGATATAGAAGAATATAGGAAACAAAGAGCTCTATCAGGACTTGTAAAACAAGGAAGACGTACGACTAACAAAATAGCATCTTCTGCTTCTGCTGAGAAGGCTAAAAGGTCTGCTTTACAAGCAAAACTAGAATCTGGGTCAAAAATGGCTCGAACACTTGCTGATGAAGCAAGTGCCATTGCTACTAATATTGGGAGAGATGTTGCTTTAGAGGAAAAAGCAGAAAGATTCACTAGAGATATATTAGATGATGCTCTTATTGATGTGAGAGATGAGGAAGGGGAAAAATTTAGGGAGATGAAAATGTCAGAAGCAAAATATGTAGACGATGAAGATGAATATTTAGATGAAGAAGAAGAAAAATTTAGGGAGATGAAAATGTCAGAAGCAAAATATGTAGACGATGAAGATGAAAGAAAACAAAAACGAGATATGATTGATTATTTATTATTGAGAGACGATTTAAGAGACGATTATGATATAGATGACTTTAGAAGAATGTCTATAGACGAATTAAAGTCTCTTCCTAAAAGTCCATATTTAATAGACCAACCTGTATATGAGTCTAAAACTGAGAGACAAGCCATAGCAAAAGAAGCCCCATCAGAAACAAAATCTAAAGGTATTTCACAGCAAGGAGATAGTGAATCGGATATCCAACCTGGTGCGATGAAAGTACGATTACTTACAAGGGCTAACACTCGTGGCCCAAAGAACCCTCGCCCAGCAGGAGATCAAGTTGATGATACCAAAAATGAATCTGATATCCAACCTGGTGCGATGAAAGTACGATTACTTACAAGGGCTAACACTCGTGGCCCAAAGAACCCTCTTCCCATATATCGTCGCAGAAGTCCACCTATTACAAATAGAAGATTTAGCGTTTACGATATCAATTCTTCCGAGAGTGAATCGGACTTTGAACCTATGAGAAGAAGAAATAGATTTGGTACGACGAGATTTATGGACGCCGAGCCAATAAACATTCGTCTTAATGATAATCAAATAAGACAACCGTCTCAAATAAACCCTGATACGTATAGAACTGGGTTCATTTCTGACTCTAAACAATCTGATGATGCCTTATTAAGAGATCAATATAAAATAGACCCCAATTTTGTTATGGATTTTTCAGAGTCAGATCAAAACGTAGTTGAACAATCAGCTATGATAGCAGACCGTGACGACGTAGAAAGAGTATACAATGATGTTGATGAAGTTGAAATTTTAACTGGTGGTGTTCGTGATAGTTTATTTGATACATTAGATGTTCATAAAGTGACCATGGATAGTGGTCTTGGAGATGCTTCAAGTGCTTTTACAAGGGGGCAACGTGCTCAAAGAATTCAAGAAGTAGACTTAGAGAATATTGGCCAAATAGCAGACAGAGATGCTTCTGAGGAAGGAGGACTAAATGTGAAGGCTGGTGGACATCAATATCCAAGTTTTGGATTTGGTTCATCTTCTGATGATGCTAAATATTCCGAGGGTTGGAGAGACCGCATAAATAATGAAGTTCAACCGACTCCATTACAAGATGCTTTATCTACTGCTGATAATATTATAGGTGAAATAAGCAACCTAGCAAGTTTGGCTGATAAAAAAGATGGAACGTGGTTTTCCAAAGATACATCAATTGAAAGCGATCGTGATTTTGAAGAGAGATTGTCTGATGACAAGAGTAATATGTTACCGTTAAATAGAAACTTTCAACCGAGTAACATTGTTTCTGAGGATGGAGGAGGCTTTGATAACTCAGGTAAAAACTCTGGAATGGGAGGAAGGGGACGAATTAATCCTAATGTCATGGGTGGTAACAGTCTATTAATGAGGTCAAAAGCCCGACTAGCAGGTATAGACTCAGGTAGTATTAACCTAGATTCAATCAGAAATAAACGAATTGACTATAAACAACCAAATAGACGTAGACGAGGTAATCAAGTTGATTTAGTGAGATTAGGTAATCAAACACACTTAAAACAAATTAATGAATACGCTCCGTAGAAAACAAAAAAATAAAAAAAAATAAAAAAAACCTTTACAGATATTAAAACAAATAAAATGTCAGACAACTCAGTTTTATTTACAAATAATTTACTTTATCAACTCCCTGTTCCTGTTAGCGTAGCAACCAATAGAACAGTAAAGAAACAATGGTTTCAAAATCGACAGTATGATGCTGGTCAGACTATGACGTGCCTTTGGAATACTGGTACTGATTTTATTGATCACGCCAACTCTAGTTTAGTTTTCAGAGTAAAAGTTGAGGGAAAAGAGAATGAAGCTTGGACTTGCGGATGGGGATCTGGTTCTGCTATGAATTTAGTCCGTAATATTAGAATTTATCATCGATCGGGTACTGTTTTCACAAATACACAAAAGATGAATTTATACCGTAAGACAACTGATAATTATGTTCAAAATGAAGAATGGTTTAAATCAGTTGGCCAATTAATGGGTTATACCACAAAAGACCCTAATACAGGTCTATATCCTGATATCTTTTCTTATGCTCTTCCTGGAGTTTCGGATGAAATTACTTTTGTTATCCCATTAGAGAAGGTTCATTCGTTCTTTGACCCTGAAGGAGGCGTATTCATTCCAAGCAACATCTCGAGTGGACTTCGGGTAGAAATTGACCTTGAGACTCCTGAAATCGCATTACTTAATGGCGGGGTTGAAGCCGGTTCTCCTAGTGGATATAAGATTATTGATTGTTACTTCAGAACCTCTAGCGTTTCTTTGATGGACTCAGCCCAAGCAAGTATCAATACATCGGCTCAAAAACAGAGCCTAGAATATTTATATACCGATATTTTTACATCGCAAAACAGTCATCCGGGACAAAATGCGAGTGTTAATCTAGATATCAATAAATCGGTAGCTTTTTGTAATGGGGCTTACTGTGTAACTCAAGACCAAACTTCTCTGAATAATATTGGTGACGATGCTATGATTTGCCCATATAAAACCGGTTCTTGGTGGTACTCACTAGGTTCAAATCACTACCCTAATCAAAAGATTGAAGATTCTCGGATCGCATACCATAACAGTCTAATGGTCTTTGATAAACTAAAACATGATTTTAAGAATACTAGTGTAACACTACAGCAATTCAATACAGAAAATGGTATTTATAGTGTCACATTAGAACGAGACACTTCACTGGCGCTTTCCGCTAGTCCTGTCAACGCTAGTCGAGCTCTACGTTTTGAGCTATTTTATAATCAACCGCCTGATGCTCAATTAGTCACCTGTTATATGACTTACCTAACATCTGCCAGATGTACTTTGCTTTCCGCACGGGTTGATGTATAAATCATACAAAGTACAAAAGAAATCATTTTTTTTAATATTCATTAATATTAAAAAGACACAATGGTATTAAAAACTAGTTATATTGTGATAAATTCAAAGTTCAGAGAGTCTTCAAGTAAATCAACATCTGATTTCACCTACTCATTGGGAGAAGTTTTACAAGTAAAGGCTATTGCTATAAAAACTATTACTATTCCAAATGTAGTATATAATGTCAATTCTACTAATAATCAACTTAGAATAGGTTATCAAATTCCACCAAGCACTGCTATCATTCCAGCGTATATAACAATCCCTCAAGGACAGTATACTATTACTACTCTGATCCCAGTGCTAGAATCTTTAATAGCATCTTCAATCTCAGGAACGTGTACGATCGCACAATTACCAAATGTACCAAAACTTGAAATTACGACATCAAGACCTCTTCAGATAGTAACAGGAACTGATTCTCCGTTTGCCTATATTATAGGAGTAACAAATACGACAACACCATCGCTTGTTACACTTCCTCAAGGTGTATTTCAACTAAAGGGTATTGATAACTTTTTTGTTATTTCACAAGATTTAGCCGATGGATCTAATGCTATTTTAACTAATGGTCAAAAACGAGGTATCGTTATAAATGTACCTAACACGGTAGAATTTGGTGCTACAAATTATTACGAGAACAAAGAATTTAGAGTAAATCAAAAACTCTATGATACAGCAAATGGTATAAATTTACAGTATATCAGAATCAAGATAGTTGATAGCAACCTTAACGTAGTTGACCTTCAGGGTATGGATGTTGAGATCCTTTTACTGATTTATGAATCTGAAAAAAGTATTCCATCGTAAAAAAAAATATATCCAGATATAAATGAACATTGACGGATCTCCAAGTTCTTGTACTCAAGGAGGAGAAAATATTAACGGAGGTGGAGGTGGAGGAGGTAATGGTATAACCAACCCATACACCGGAGACCTAATAATTTTCGGAAGTGTAACAGCAGATGCTACTGTAACACAACCGTTACAACTAACAACAAAAGATTATGTTGATAATAATTCTGTAGATCCAGCAGATATATTAATTTTAGAACAAAAAACACAAAACCAAACAGCAATAGTAAATGAAACTACTTTTACAGGTGGAATAAAGACTACTAATATAGAACCAGAAGTAGCAGGGGGAGCTCTACAGGTAATTACTTCGGGACCGTTAGTTCTTGTAGGGCAATCATCTGCTCAATTAGTCTCGTCAGCTACTCTTCAGGTAACAGCCCCCACGACCACGGTGAACGGGGGAACTTGTACCTTTAATACGCCTTCAACAGTAGTCAATGGTACTTTAGATGTAAATGGTACTATAGATTCAACAGTGTATCAACAAAATGGACAAAATGTTCAGTTTTTCAAAACACCAAGCCTACATTCGTTAACAGCAGGAAAACTAGCAGGATCGTCTATCACAACAGGTCAATCAAATATACTAATAGGAACTGAAACTGGAAAAACCGTTTCTACAGGAAATGCTAATACAGCCATTGGTTATCAGGCGTTAGTTAACTCTACAGGATTTGCTAACACTGCTATTGGATCTGGTGCTCAGTTTGGGGGAGCTGGTGTATCAACTGGGACTAACAATGCTTCGGTAGGAAATGCTTCTTTACGTTCAATTGAGTCTGGGTCATCTAATTCTGGTTTGGGAGATAGCTCAGGAAGCAATATAACGACCGGTGGTTTAAATACCTGTATAGGTGAGTTTTCGGGAGACGGATTAACTACAGGTAGTAATTGTACAGCATTAGGTGCTAATAGCTTAAATACAAATGGTATCAATCGTACCTGTGTAGGGGCTAATACTCAATGTGACTCAGACAACCAAGTTTCCTTAGGAGATATTAACACTACACAGATTATAAATACAGGCGACGGTATTTGTGATTTGGGATCTGCTACACATAGATTTAAGGATCTGTATATTACAGGCTCAATTGCTGGTTTGCCTCTTCCAAATGTGAATAAGCGATCTGCTAGTAGTACAGGAACAGTTTACGAAGATACTAATGTAAGATTTATTTGGGATGGTACTAATAAGCAACCAAAATACTTAATTAAAGTTTCTCCAGCAGGATCTTGGATAGATGGAGGAATTCAATTGACACACGAGCCTTTATCACAAGAGTTCATCACAAATGTTGATGATATTTCTACAGGGGTAAACACCGAATACTATTTCACTGATTCTGGAATACGCAATTCTGCTTTTGATATGTCAAACTATGGTAACCTGTGTTCAGCTTGGATTATAGCAGAAACCGATACTACATACCCATCATATTATCTGAAGTGTATAATGGGTGCTTCAACAGGAAATGTAAATATTATAGTTGAGAAATATTAAAATATTGTGTGATAATAAATGAGTGACAACAAAGATATTTGGGTAATTTTTGATGGATTTGGTGTTCAAGTTTTCTTTACAGAGGAGGAAAAGTACGCAAACTTTTCTGATATGTCAGATGAAGAATACAACAAAGCCAAATGTAGTATTGCAAAGAATGTTCCCAACTTTACAGGGCTTGGAAGACAACAATGTGTAAAAGATATGACATCAGGAAATATATCCGTTATAGAAAGACCAAGGGATTGGAAACCTGTACATCCTCATATTCCTGCTTAAAATTTTATAATATAGTGCTATATTATAAAAGATAAAAATGAGCAAAGAATCTAAAACAAACTTTGGATTGGTCTCAGATATATATGAAGCAATGATATATGTAGATAACACACTTGATTTGGTTGGTTTTCAAAAGAAGCAAAAGGTAATGAATTTTATAAAAACGTTGAGCCCAGATTCATTTAGAGAGAATAAAGAACTTTACTCAACCCTTATCGATTTCATTGTGTATTTATCAAAGCATAAAAACGAAATCTTAATCAACCAGAAGAAAATATATAAACTGTTTTCATCTTGCTGTAAATAAAATGGAGACAAATATTGATTTAGAATCTCCTGATAACTTAGACAACCAGTGGAAATCTTGCTGTAATTCAGTTATTGATAGAAGGGCTACAATATTTTTCTCTCAGTTCGCTCTAACTATGATCATTGTAGTGTTTTGTTGTTATCAGTTGGTAAAATTAGACAATTGTGAAGCACAGAGCTTGTACTCAGGAATTATCACTTTCATTTTAGGGGTCTACTTGCCTAATCCAAAACTACAAAAGCGTTAATTTTTTATAACTATACATAGTTATAAAAAATCCCAACCCCGTTTTCACAAAGTTATTTTCCTACGAGTAAGTCTTGATGATGTAGAGTTTTTTATATAATGCTGGTTCTCCATAAGAAATATT